>Ga0075163_10012555_pt1 | contig 11030 bp, 9 predicted proteins | sample JI1023141ADNA_FD_71478 | JGI IMG/M metagenome (GOLD analysis project Ga0075163, IMG submission 71478) | Wastewater effluent complex algal communities from Wisconsin, to seasonally profile nutrient transformation and Carbon sequestration -... | ecosystem: Engineered > WWTP > Effluent > Algae...
TAGAAATAGACTGGCAAGGGGCTAGACAAATTAAAGCCATGTTCAGCGACCAGGCCATATTTATTTATTTATTGCCTCCATCTTTGCAAGTCTTGCAAGAGCGTTTAACCTCAAGGGCTCAAGATAAACAAGAAGTCATTAATTACAGATTAGCAAAAGCTAAAGAAGATATTTCTCATTATGACGAGTTTGATTATTTAGTAGTCAATAATGACTTAGATCAAGCTGTTGGTGAATTAATAGCTATAATTAAAAGTAAGAAGTTATCTCTAAAAGATCAAAAAGTAAATTTAAACGGCTTATTAAGACAATTATTAGATTAAATATTTATATTATAAACGGGGGCATCAATGGCGAGAATTACTGTAGAAGATTGTTTGAAACATGTTAACAATAGGTTTGACCTAGTGTTATTAGCAGCTAAAAGAGCTAGACAGCTTGCCAGTGGTGAGTGTGAGCCTACAGTGCCATGGGAAAACGACAAAGAAACTGTTGTTGCATTACGTGAGATTGCTGCTGGTACTTTCACTGAAGCGGATTTAATCAAGCAAGAAATCGAAGAACAGCAAGAAAAAGCTGCTATTGAAAACGAAGATTTGAAAACATTATTCTAAGAATATTGCTAACTCTTTAGGAAGAAGGGACTTGTTACATTGTCTATATTATAACTAGATTATAACAAGTTCAGCTAATGGATCATTTGGATCATTATGACACACTCGTTTAATGCTCTTCGAAACAAATTAGAAAAATATCTTGATCCTGAACAAGTTGATAAGGCATATGATGCTTATATCTTTGCAAAGACAGCTCATAAGGATCAACTAAGAGTTTCAGGCGAACCTTACATTTCTCATCCTTTAGCAGTCTGTGAGATTCTATCTGATTTAAAATTAGATCTGCAAAGTATTTTAGCAGCTCTGCTGCACGATACCATCGAAGATACTAACATAGATAAAAAAGATATCGTTGAACGATACGGTGAAGTAGTTGCGGAATTAGTCGATGGTGTTAGTAAATTAAAACATCTTCCCACCAATACCCGTGCTGAAGCACAGGCTGAAAATCTTCGTAAAATGATGCTCGCAATGGTGCGAGATATCAGAGTCATTATTATTAAAATGGCCGATCGTTTGCACAATATGCAGACGTTAGGATCGTTAAAGCCAGAAAAACGCCGCCGAATAGCTCGAGAAACTTTAGAAATCTATGCTCCTATCGCCCACCGATTAGGCATGCATTATTTCAAAACGGCTTTTGAAAACCTAGGCTTTGATCATCTACATCCAATGCGATCACGAGTGTTGCGTGAAGAGGTCAGTAAACAACACCGAATCAAATCAAAATTAATTGACGAAATTAAAAAAACAATTAGTGAAAAATTAAACGAAGTTGGTATTGCAAAATATCAAGTGATTGGTCGTGAGAAAAACATTTTTAGTATTTACAAAAAAATGAAAGACAAGCATATTCCATTTAGCGAAATAATGGATATTTATGCTTTCCGAATCGAAGTTGAAAATTATGATGATTGTTATCGTACTTTAGGTATAGTGCATGGTTTATTCAAGCCAGTTTCTAATAGATTTAAAGACTACATCGCTATACCAAAAATAAATGGTTATCAATCTCTGCATACAGTTTTGCGTGGCCCGCATGGTGTGCCAATTGAAATACAAATCAGAACTTACCAGATGACCCAGTTAGCGGAAAATGGGGTGGCAGCACATTGGCTTTATAAAACTAGCGATTCTAGTGTTACTACGGCGCAAATCAAAGCGCGCGAATGGTTTTCGTCTTTAATTGAAATGCAAAAAAGTGCTGGTGATTCATTAGAATTTATTGAAAATGTTAAAGTTGATTTATTCCCTGATGAGTTATATGTTTTCACGCCAAGAGGTGACATCGTCAAGTTGCAGAACGGAAGCACGGCTGTCGATTTTGCTTATGCTGTTCATACGGACATAGGCAACACCTGTGTGGCAACCCGAATTGATAACCGCTTATCACCTTTAAGTACAATTCTAGAAAGCGGTCAAACAGTTGAAATTATTTCAGCTAAAGGCGCTCGTCCTAACCCTGCATGGCTAAGTTTTGTGCAATCAAGTAAAGCTCAAAATAACATTCGCCATTATTTAAAAGATCAGAAAAAAGCAGATACTCATTCTTTAGGTAAAAAATTATTGGATCAGGCACTCGCAGAACGCAATATAGATCTTGAACATGTTCCGCAAATTATTATTGAGACGTTATTAAAAGAGTGTAATCTTAATTCTTTGGATGAGCTTTATGAAGATACGGGTATAGGTAATAGATTGGCTATTTTAGTTACTAAACGCTTGGCTGAATTACTTAAAAAAGATTTATCAAATTTCAAAAATAATGTCGATACAGATGGCACCAACGACAGTCTAAACGATAACCCATCTGATACTATCAAATCTGCTAAGCCTATCATGATAAAGGGCACAGAAGGGATGGCTTTATCATTTGCTGAATGCTGCTATCCTATACCAGGTGATGCGGTTGTGGGAATATTTATTGAAAATAAAGGTCTAGAGGTTCACACTGAAAACTGCAGAACTTTAACCACACACAAAAATTATAAACAAACTGATAAAGAACTGCGACAAAAATTAAAAAACCAAATACCATTATGTTGGGCACAGGATTGTGTTGGTTTATATAAAGTTAAAATTATAATTGATGTAGCCAACAAGCGTGGTATGCTAGCGCAAATGGCCATTGCCATTTCTTCAGCTAAAGCAAACATTGAAAAAATTACCACTGAAGATCAAGATGGTGGCTTATATACTCTTATCACAATGTTGTTAGGTGTGAAAAACAACAATCATTTATCAGATGTAATGCGTGGTCTACGCAAAATTAAACATGTCAATAAAGTTTCTCGATATAATTAAATACAATTAGTAAAGATTAAAATTATGGTTAATAAAGTTAGTATTTCTACAGACAAAGCGCCTAAACCAATAGGAGCTTATTCGCAAGCTGTGCAAGTGGGCAATCTGGTATTTATTTCAGGCCAAATTGCTATCAATCCTGAAAACGATCAATTAGAAATTGACACTATCGATCAAGAAGTCATTAGGGTGTTTAATAATTTGAAAGCCATCTGTGAGGCCGCCGGTTCAAATATTAATAATATAGTCAAACTCAATCTTTATCTTACTAATCTGGCCAATTTTGGCATCGTCAACGAGATTATGAGCAAATTCTTCGCCCAGCCGTATCCAGCTCGTGCCGCCGTAGAGGTATCAGCCCTGCCGAAGAACGTAAATTTCGAAGCCGAAGCGGTTTTGATGGTTTAAGAACCATACTCATAAAATCAATAAGTTATCCTACATAACTGCTATTTATTGCCTTCTTATTGCCATAATTACCATAATTACATGGCTTTTAGCATTACCTTACAAAAGCATTTCTCAAAACTTCTCAATAAATTTGACCAACAATATAGTTAACTACTAAACTTATATTATAGCTAAACCTATTTAGTATTGTTGGTGTGTTATGGCTCATATTAAAAAAGATAGTATTTTACTCATATCTAAGGCTATAAAAACTTTGCGTAACGATCATAATAAGAAAAGAACCCGTTCTACGCCCGAATTAGATACGCTTGGGACGACAAACTTAAATAAAGTGCTAAATAAACTTTGGAATCTGCAAGAAGGTGGTGAGCGTGATATGCTGCATGCTCAGCTTACTAAAGCATTGAAGAATAATGGAAATAATTTTTATGATTTTATCAATGTTATGAAAACTTCGTTGCAGTGGAAAGGCATGAGTGCAAAAGATTTTGGCAATGAAAATGTAACTTTAGAGTCGCTTGTAATTAAAGCGGAAACTCAATTTTCTAGTATCAATAACGATCCTCAACTGGCCACACCTAGAGCCGAGTCCGCGGATAGCAATAATGAATCGCAAGCAGTCAAGAGACCTATTACTTCAATGCAAAACGTTGAGACTGGGCGTGCTATTAAAAGTTCGACTGGCCAGACCACGAAACCTGATAGAGACACTGCGATGGAAGATATTGTGACTGGAAAAGCTACTCGCACGCGACCAAAATCCCCCTAAAACAGTAACATCCTGGGTATTAGACACCTTTCACTGATTTCCACTATTACCAATAAGTTAGAAAAAACAAAAATTTTTCTATTTGCTATACTTTAGGTAATTATATGTTCTATTGCTTAAAGTTATATGCCAGAACCAACCTTAGATCAGCGCTTTTTTACAGAATTCTTAGATGCTGAGTTAAATCAACAACTCACTAATATGTTCCGTAATAATTTCAAAGATATTAAAACATTTGACCACCTGCAGCAATTTATGGAGAAAAGAATTAATATGCTGCTCAAAGAACCAGAAAGGGATATCACAATAGGCTCAACTCTCAATATGATGTCCCAAAAATTAGAGTCTTATGCAGATAAATTGCGGGAAAAAATAAATGATTACAGAACCGAGTATCCTGATCTTAATACCAGACACTCGGCTAAAGAAAAGTTAGAGAAGCAATTAGCTGGTTATCAAGGTGGCCCTCAAGGGCGTGTTAACCTCCAAGCAAAGATAAGTGATCTTGAATATAAAGAAGAGTTGATGGCTAAACTAACCAACATCAATAAACTTAAAGAATTATTTGATGATAAAGCAAAAAGTTTTCCTATGCCGGAGAGTAAAGGTGTAGTTGGATTTAGCAGCGATTTTAAAGGTTTTTTTCAACCCAAATCTCGAGAGTCTAATCAAACAGATCAGCCCCTATCTCCTAAATCTCCAAAACGCTAATAACTTAGTAGTTATATTACGAACAGATTAATAATATTTAGATTTCATAGTATTCATCACTTTTGGCTAATATAATATATGTTATATTAATTATTCATTAAGTTATCCTGAAAGTTATTCAGAAAGCTTGAAAGTACAATCATCTCAAAGAGAATCATCATGCAAAGCTATTTTAAAATTAAGTTGTCTTTAATTTCAAGTATCATACTTTTGAGTACAGGCTGCTCCTACACCTGGGATGCTAGCGATGAAGGTATAGCAACCCTTAATAGCCGTGTTGATAATGGCGTAGTATTGTTAGGTAGTGATACAGCCGATCAAAGTAATAAAGAACTTAAAAGTGTTTTAATTAGACAAGACGATAATATTTTAAGCCCTGCTCAAAATGCAGAACAGAAAAGTTATACAAGTATATTTGAACATGAATCAAAAGGTGTAGAAGATAATAGTCATGAAGCTAATTACGCAGTCAAATCTAAAGTTGATAAGTTAAATCAGCAATTAATTAATCAGCTAAAACTAGCTAATCACAATGGCAAGTTTTCTCATACCGCTGTGGCCAAAACCACAACTGCAAAGTCAACTGCAAAAAATTTAAATAATAAAACAGCCAAGAATTTAGCAAAAACAACCAAAGGTGGTTTTGCTGATACAGAAACTAAAAATACAAAAGTAGTAAAAAAAGAAACAGTTTATAAATCTACAACTTTCAAGGGGATTAGTTTTAATAGACAACAATTACGTCAATTGATGGATGGTTATTCAGCTGATTTTGATCAATACGCTAGTGAAGATCAATTAAGCAGGTTCGCTCATTTTGTTCGCGGCGCTATGAATAATAAACCAGAATATCAAAGTAATTTGGGAGATTTTTATCTTGATGGTGTCAATGGCGAAAATTATGAAGAGTTGGCGTTAAGTTGGTATCTTATTGCGGCGTCTAATAACGATGCTTATGCGCAATATATGCTAAGTATTCTGTATGAAAGAGGAATAGGTGTACCACAAGATTTGAGTAAATCGGTGGCTTGGTATAAAAACGCGCAAGGGCTTAAAAATAGCAGTGATGCTAAAATTCTCGTCGCTAAGCGTTTTGCTTCGCCAACTAGCAGTATCTACGATAAACAACTTGCATTGCAATGGATGGAATCAGCAGCCAAAGATGACAATATGCAAGCGCAGGAATTGTTAGGCGATATGTATGCGCAGGGCAGAGGAGCTGAAAAGTCAGATCTTGATGCTCTTAAGTGGTATGCTAAAGCAGCAGCACAAGAATCAACGTATGCACAATATAGTTTAGGCTTGATGTTTTATAATGGCCAGGGGGTGGCACAAAATTTACAAGAAGCTAGTAGATTGTTAAGTGCAGCAGCATTTGGCGGTAATACAGAAGCGCAAGTTTTATTGAGCAAAATGTATGAACAAGGTTTTGGTGTAAAAAAAGATAAACCAACTGCATATGCATTACTCAAGTTGGTTTCAGATGATAGCGTAGTTACTAACGAAGCCGATAGTAAATTAAAAAATTTGATAATTTCTATGACACCGGAAGAACGGATAAGAGCAGAAAATTTATCAAAATATTTTAAATCAAAAGTTGTTACTATTTAATTGATCATTTACGACTTAAAATGGACTTTAAGCAATGACTTTAACTGAACTAAAATATATTGTTACTGTGGCACGTACTAAACATTTCGGTAAAGCGGCTGATGAGTGTTTCGTGAGCCAGCCGACCTTAAGTGTTGGGATTATGAAACTTGAAGATGGTTTAGGGATTACTATTTTTGAGCGTGGACGTAGTGAAGTTAAAGTCACGCCGATCGGCCAAGCGATTATTAATCAAGCAATGAATGTTTTAAGCGAATGCGAAGTTTTAAAAAACATAGCTGTTGCCGATAAACATCAATTGCGCGATCCGATCAAGATATCTAGTACTTATACAATAGGTAAGTATTTATTTCCACATTTAATTAGACAAGTTTATAATTTATCACCTGAATCATCAGTAGTATTAAATCAAGATTATCATGAGCAATTGGTTGGTAAATTATTAAATAAAGAACTGGATTTATTATTGCTAGCGACAAATGTCGTGAATACCAATGATGCTAATAACAGCTATCTTTATAATTTAGATAGTGCCAGCACATGTTTAAGTAACCCGGATCTGTGTTTTCAACCAGTTTTACAAGAAGATTTATATTTACTAGTAGGAAACAATAAATATAATTCTGAAAATATTAAGTTAAAAGACATTAATTTATCAGAGCTATCATTGCTCAATAAACAGCATTGTTTGCATAATCAATCTTTGAGTATTAATCCAGAATGGTATGAGTGTAAAGATTCATTAAAAGACTCGAGTATTGATTCATTGGAGTCTTTATATGCGCAAGTAAAGTTGTCATCTAGTATCGCAATTATTCCCGCACTGTTTAGTCTGGATCTGAAACAAAAGCCTGATGATAATGTTAAAATTGTTCTTTTTGATAAACCTGCTCCGAGCAGAATCTTGAGTTTAGTTTGGCGTAATGATTTTTCACGAGTGCATGTGGTTGAGACATTTAAACATGCACTGCGGGCGATTAATATACCTGGACTGCAAGTTATTATTTAATCAGCCTTAACTAATAATTTGGTGAGATGCTGATATTCCGCTTCACCACGAGTAAACTCAATCACATCATCAATACTAATAATACTAAAAATAGGAATATTAAATTCTTGTTGCAGCACTTGTGCAGCTGTTAATTGCTTACCATCACCCATATCCATTGGCATTTTGCGATCCATCGCTATGACCATACCAACAATATTGGCATTATAATGCTTAAGTAAATTTATTGAATCGCGTGTCGCTGTACCTGCGCTGATCACGTCATCAATAAGCAATAAGTTTTTATTGGTGACATCGGCACCAATAATATTGCCACCTTCGCCATGAGTTTTTACTTCTTTGCGATTAAAAGCTACATCAGTTTCATACTGATAGTTATTATATAAAGCAATAGAAGCTGTAGTTGCTAAAGTAATGCCTTTATAAGCAGGGCCAAATAACCCGTCAAATTTTAGGTTATTTTTTTTAATAATTTCATCATGTATTAGATGGGCATAATATTGGCCTAATAAGCTAATAGCCTTATTGGTATTAAACAACCCGGCATTGAAAAAATAATGGCTTTTAAGGCCTGACTTTAGAGTAAAGTCGCCAAAAGCTAGAACATTATTAGCAAGACAAAATCTAATAAATTCTTGTTGAGAGGCAGATATATTCATAAGTTTGGTAAGTATTGATGTTTGAATAATGTTGGGGAATCATAACTTAGAATCGCAATAACTTCTACAAATCTATTCAAATCTACAAGAATTAGCAATCTTTACAGGTTACTAGAGCATGTTAATATCAAGAAATATAATGTACTATAATTATAAGTATTATATACATGTAATCTCGCCTAAAAATTTTAGCAATTATTATGAAAGATAACTATAAAATCAAATCCACTATTATTTTACAGTTCTTGTTACTAATCTTAGCATTAGATGGTTATGCTGTGTGGATTACAGATAGCAAAGGTTATTGCCCAGCTAATAATTACTCAGCAGGCCTTCCTTCTTTATCTCAAACAGAATGTGAAACAACTTGTATAGCACAGCCCGGATGTAAAGGCTATATGTGGGAATCGATGAGTAGCAATGCCTGTTGTAGTGGAAAATCAAGATGCCAGATGGTAAATAGTGTGTGCACTAATGGTACACCACTGTATGTAAAACCACCTATAGTCCCACCGGTGGCGCCACCTAATTATAACATTGAGGATACGGGAGATTGTGAATTAGGTGATATGTCGGGAGTTACTCTACCTAAATTATCTGTGACTGCCTGTGCTAATGAATGCGATAATAGAGCTAATAGCACACCAAGTTGTAAAGGGTTTTCTTGGAACTACACGAGCTCAAATGTTAACTATCAGAAATGTACTTTAAAAACCGTAATCAACAAACCTTTTAAAGCTCCAGACCTCACTTATTATCAATGTTACACTCGCAACCCTGATCCACTTGAGCCTTATGATCCACCAATTAATGGTGGGTGTAGTAACATGGATAATATGAGCAATATTGTTGATGCCAATACGGCAGGAGATTGTGCTACTGCTTGTTCGAATAATACTTTCTGTACAGGTTTTAATTATAATTCAGGTACCAAGAAATGTGCTACATACCGAGCTGACTTTGGCGGCTGTGTGTTAAATGAGCAATGTTCTGGTTGGCAGTGGTATAAATTAAAATCTGCCCCTGCTAGTGCAATTACTGTTTCTTCTGACTATTCACCAAGCAATCCGCCTTGTGGTTATAAAGTAACTAATACAAATGAAAGTTGTTATGATCCTCTATGGGCATTGGGTAGTGGCTATAATCATTCTATTAAATCTTTGAAAGATTGTGCATCAGCATGTACGAATGATAAAAATTGTCAGGGTTTTAGTTACAATAAATACAGTCTTTGCCGATGGACAACAGTCAATAGTTGCGGCGGAACATTAGTTGATTTGACCTGTCCAGGATCGATAACAAGTTCAAACATTCCAAACGGCGATAAAACAGTTCGAGTTAAAGATAATTCGATTTTTTACTCTAAAGTAAATGACTTTGCTCGTGGATACGAAGCAAATATTAATGGCGATTGTGCTTATTCAGAACATGCCACATCACCACAAACTGCAAGTAGTGTTTCAGCATGCCAGGGACAGTGTGAAGCTAAAGGTACATGCACTGGCTTTAGTTTTTCACCAAATGATCAATCATGTAAGCTCTATATTAGTCCTGTGTCAACAACAACGCCACAACCAAGTTGTGCTAACACAGCACGTAAGCATAACACCTATCAGTACTATCATAAAATTCAGTTCAATTGTGGCAATGGAATTAGTACAGGGCCAGAGATGTGTGATCTAGGTCAAGCATCATATGATAATACTACTTCAAATAATAAATTTGGCGGAACTTTTGGTTGTCATACTAATTGTGCGCAGTCTTGGTACTCATCAGGAGTTGTACCAGGTTGGAAATGCAGCACTGATCCAACAACAGTGAATCAATGGAAAACTGATAAACTTGATGGTAACTATGATTACTTGATCTCTCGTCAGGATAATTCTTTTTATGATACAAAAGATTACCGCGAAAAATTTATTGAATTTGTTACAATGAACAAAACGTTCCCGGTATCCTGCTCTCGGGCTGCGAGTTTCGCTACGCCACGCTTTGCACAAGGGACAAGCTGGTACAATTCATTGAGTTGGTCAATAAATGATATAAATATAAACTACAGCATTCCTGGCACTAGCTCCGTTTCACTTGGGCGATCCAATAAAATTAGTAATGGTGAGTATTTGCTCAAGGGTGGTTTTATATGCTCGCAAGATAGAAAATTCAAATTAAATTATGCAGCTGATGGCAATCTTTGTTTAAATAAAGCTGGTCCGAGTAATGCCAAGGTTTTTGTGTGGTGTGCTTTTAATACAGCTGCTGAATTAACTCCTGCTACAGCTACTAGCGGTCTGGTCATGCAAGATGATTGCAATCTAGTGTTATATGGTGACCTTTTACAAAACAAAGGCGTACAATTTGCATCTGGAACAAATGATAACAGTCGCAAAGGGTGTTATGCAACACTACAAAATGATAGTAAATTGGTTATCTATGATGAAAACCAGGTGTTAATCAAGCAAATAAATTCTGCCACAAGTGGTAGCCCCACTGATACATTTACAGATTGTAATTAGCTATTTTTAGCTGATATAATCTGATTAAATTTGTAGTTGGATTAAAATTCAATGCTAAGAGTTATTACCGCTAATCTTAATGGCATTCGCAGCGCAGCTAAAAAAGGGTTTTTCAATTGGTTTGCTGAGCAAAATGCTGACATTCTTTGTTTACAAGAGACTAAAGCACAAGAACATCAATTAACCGAGAGCAGTTTCAGACCAGAAGGCTATAATTGTACTTTTTTCGATGCTGTCAAAAAAGGTTATAGTGGTGTAGCCATTTATAGTAAGGCTAAGCCATTAAATATCTCTACAGGTTTAGGATGGCCAATCGCTGATACTGAAGGGCGATTCGTGCAATATGATTTTGAAAAATATTCTGTAGCCTCGCTGTATTTACCATCAGGCACCAGCGGTGATCATCGTCAAAAAGAAAAATATGAT
>Ga0075163_10012556_pt1 | contig 11030 bp, 8 predicted proteins | sample JI1023141ADNA_FD_71478 | JGI IMG/M metagenome (GOLD analysis project Ga0075163, IMG submission 71478) | Wastewater effluent complex algal communities from Wisconsin, to seasonally profile nutrient transformation and Carbon sequestration -... | ecosystem: Engineered > WWTP > Effluent > Algae...
AGGCCACTGCCAAGCCAAAAACACATCGCCGGCCGTGCGACGGGTGAAGGGATCGTCAACCCGAAGAATCGCACCGGTGAACGGGTCAACGGAAACCATGCGCTCCGACCACGCGGAGCGGGTCGGTCCGGCAACCCCCACCTGACTTACCACCACCACTTCATTCGAAGCGGTGGGGAAACTTGCCCAATTCAGTCGCCCGCCGGGATAGGTCCTAAGCACGCCCTCCAGGGTCTCGGACACCGGTCTGCGGAGGCGACCTTCAGCGAACTCGGCACTGCGAAGCTCAGCAACGGAACCCCGGGTTCCCGGGGACAACCATTGCACAGCGGCGACAAAGGCCTCGTTTAGATTCATCCATACTCCGGACACCAGCAATGCACCCAGCACCGGCGTGAAATAGAATCCGATGACTCGGTGAAGATCGAAATTTACCCGAACGGCTCCCGCGTCACGCTTTACAGTGAGCGCATGCCGGAGCCGCCCCCATCCGGGCCACCAAAGCCACAAGCCGGAGACCAGGGAGACCAACCCGACCAACGCGATGAATCCCACCAGGGTTCCGCCAACTGTGGGAATCTGAAGCGAGTAGTGGAGTCCGAAGAGGAAGGCACACCCCCTCCAGACGGGATGCTCTTCAAGCCGACTTCTTCCAAGAACGGTCGCGGTGTAGGGATCCACACACAACTCAACCGAATCCTCCTCCTCAGGCGTCAGTCCCGGGATCACAAACCGAATCCGAGCCGCGGATCCATCGTGGTATGGTCCCTCCACACTGCGAATCATGGATCCGGCCGGCTTGGCGGCGTCTGCCGCGGCGAGGATGTCCGTCCACGAACGATATTTTTCACTCCCTCCCGGTTGGGACACCACATGGCGCAGGTCCGGCTCCAGCCATTCGCCAATCTCATGATGAAAGACGAACAGACTCCCCGTGAGTCCAATCAACACCAGGAAAAAGCCCACGACGAGCCCGATCCAACGGTGAATCCAAAGCCAGACCGCACGCCAGCGAAGCCGAGGCCGCGAGGCAGGTTCAGAAGGGTTGTCACCTGCTGCTGCATTCATGGCATCGGAACCCGTGCGGCCTGAACCAGCGCGTCGGCCAGTTCCTCCGGAGTCCAATCATTGCGGTCGAACTGCCGGAAAATCCGGCCCTGCGTATCCAGGACCACGGTGCGCAGGTTGTGAAGAAAGGATCCCTCTTCGGGCACCACGCGGAGATCAACCGCAGGAGCCAGCGCGTCCAAAACCTCCTGGGAAACCACCGCGAACCGCCAGCGATCGGGATTGGTTCCCCGATACTGGGTCGCGTAGCGCGCCAGCACCTCGGGGCGGTCAAAGTCGGGATCAAAGGAGATGGAGAGAAACTGCCAGTTGGTGGGTGCCTGAGGCCGGGCGAGCATCAGTTCCCGCGCACGGTTGAAATGCCTCGACGTGCGCGGACAAAAATCCGGGAGCGGACAGCGGGTGAAGACGAAGGTAAATGCGACGGCGCGGCCCCGGTAGTCGGTGAGGTTGCCCACGTGTCCGTCATCGCCGGTCAAGGCGAAGGACGGAAGCAGATCGCCGGTTTGCAGTTGGGCCGAAGCCGCATCGGAGACACCCGCACCCCGACTCACCCCCTCCATCGGAGGAGAAGAAGAAGGAAGCACCGGCGGCCCGGAACCCATCCGTCGTAGGGAGTCAATCCAGTGGTCGGTCTCCGTCGCCACCAGCCGAAACGACACGGAATCCCCCTCGGACAGACCCCGCAGTTCATGGGTCTGCCGCACGGTGAAGGTCATGGTCATCTTTGGCATGTAGCCGGGAATCTCCTCATGCCGGATGACGACCGATCGCCCGTCCGTGGGAAACTCCCGCACCACCCCCTTCACCTCATAGGCGGTTTCACCAGGTCCCAGCGCCGGAGGATTGGAACGGCCCCCTCCGCGACGGTCACATCCCATCGCCGCGACAAGGACGAAGAGAAGAAGACCGGGAACGAGTGGGTCTCGGAACACGGGACATTTCATGGACATCAACTTTCGGAGCGCAGACTCCGAATCGCCTGGTGCAATGCCTCAGCGGATGACCGGTGAACGCCGTCGAAGGATCCGCGCACCCGCCCCTGCCGATCCACCACGAACACCCGACCGATGCCCAAGAACGGCAGGGAGGCTGACCCCTGACCTGGGATCGGATTGCGCGGAAGAAAACTCGTCTCAATCAACCGCTCCAACTCCGACGAATCACCCGTGAGAAAAACCCATCGACGGGGTGAGGCTTCGAACCGGTCGGCAAATCGAGAGAGCACGTCCGGTGTGTCCGTGCGTGGATCCACCGTCAAGGAGACCAAGCGCACATCGTCCGGTCCGCTCTCCAGACGGGTTTGGAGACGGGTCAGGTTGCGGCTCACCTCCAGGCAGGAAACGCCGCAACTGGTGAAGACAAAGCTCACCACGCAGATCTTGCCGTCGAGATCCGCCCGCGTGAGTGGACGTCCGGACCGTTCGGTAAGCCGGAAATCGCTGAAGGTGCGGGAGCGGTCAGGCGGTGTTCCCAGCGCCGGCGTAGCCCTTCGGCTGGCAAACCAACCTACGCCCAAGGCCAATCCGGCCAGTCCCAATGCCGCGAGCGTGCGAAGCATCCGGGGAAGCCAGCGCGATGGAATGCCGGAGGCCAGTGAGCGAGCGGCGCGGGAAGGACCGGGGGGTGCAGAGGATTTGGACACGGGATCCATCAGCGTTTCACCACGGCCGCCTCATAGCCCGCCTCCTGGATCACCTTCACCAGGGCCGCTGGTGAAACGCGATTGGTGTCGAAGGCCACCACCGCCAGTTGATTGGTCAGGGTGACCTCGGCGAACTGCACCCCGCGGGTCCGCTTCAGTTCCGAGGCGATGCCTGCAGCGCACCCCTTGCAGTGCATTCCTGTCACCAGGAACTGATTGGTGGCGTTGGCCACGCCCTTTCGGGGTTCGGCACCCAGGGCCACCACGGTGGCGATCCAGGTCAGCAGAAGGATTGGTTTCATGAGGGTCGGAGATCTCAGGAATAGATGATCAAGGGTTCAGGTGCCGTCGGGAATTTCCCAACGGCACCTGGAGGCAAAGGAACGGAAGCACGGCGCTTTTCGCAGGTTGGGTTGAAACTCCGGGACGCGATGCTCTGCGTCCGGCAATCCACCTTCGCCGTGCCTCCGAAAATGGGTCAGAATTACTCCGGTTTGTGAACGCTGTGACAGGCCTTGCAGTTCACCGCCGTCTTGTATTGGTCGAGGGCGCCCGGTTTCCCAGCCTCCAACCCCTGTGCGGCGAGCAGGAGCGCGGTGGTCTTCTCCTTCCAGCTTGCAGCGTCGCCTTTGGGCGCCTCGTTGAGGGGAAGCGCCACATAGTAGAGGACGAGCTTCTTGAAGTCCTCCTGGGTGCCTTCCCCCTTGGTGACTTTCTTTGCCAGGGCGTCATCCCCCTTGTGCAGGGCCTTCATGACTTCCTTGACGGTGTACGTGGGTTTATCCGCGGCGCGCGCCATCAGCAGAGCGCCGGTGAATGCCACCGCAGAGAGGGCGGCGATGCGGGATACGATGCTTGATTTCATGACTATTGGGATGGAGTTGACTGCGGGAAGAAGTCAGGGAGTGGTGAACTGGGTTCCGTCGCGGGCAGCCCAGCGGGCAATGACCCCACTGTCGCCGGTGCGCCGGTACCACGTGGACTGAGGCAAGGGTGCGCGTGCACTCTGGCTCTTCTCGGAGTCGGGCTTCGGACCCAGACTCCAAACGGCCCACTTCACCGGCGCCGTAGAATTGGTCATGTGCCAGGCGCCATTGGTTGTGGCATTGACCGGAAAATCGGAGGGCACCCACATGCGATGCTGGCTGCCCGGGGTGTTGTTGAGAATGACCGGCCCGGGCGCCGCGTACTTGTAGGTATGACCCCGGTGAAATTTGTCCTCGAAACGAGCCGCGAGCCCCCCTTGAGGTCCACGGGGCAGATAGCCCTGATCGGCCAATTCCACCGGCAATTGGCACCAGTGTAGAACCAGATCGCTGTTACAGTTCTCACGGACGGGTGGGACCCGCCCCTCGTGTTCGCTGGCGTACATTTCCAGGGCAAGGCCCACCTGCTGCAACTCCACCCTGACCGCTGCCACGGTCGCCTTCTCCCGCCCGCGCGCGAGCGCAGGCAGGAGAAGGGAGGCCAGGATGGCGATGACCGCCACAACCACCAGCAACTCCACCACCGTAAAGGCAGGAGGAGTCCGCCGGCTCCGAATTCGAAGTGAGAACCTCATGATCATGGCGTCAGGTCCGCTGACTATTGGAGCCGGAAGTACCCCGCGCCGCCGGTGAGCGGAACGGTCACCGTGAATTGATCCCCTTCGCGGACAGGCACACCGGCCACCGGAGTCCAGGCGCCTCCAAGCTCGTTGACTTGAACCAGCGCCACCGAACCAAGACTGGCCGGCCAGGCAAGTTTCAGGCTGGTGGCGTCACTGGACACCACGGTAAGCACCGGGGTGGCAACCACGACCTGCTGCAGGAACAATTCATATCCGGTCGTGCCATCCACTCCCGATCCCGAGTCCTGATCCAGGATTCCGATGGCATCAAAGGACCCCGTTGGTGCGGGACCGAGATCCAGGAGCGGCGTTCGCAGGCGGAAGAAACGCCCTGCCCCGTCGGTGGCTACGCAGACCCGCTCGTTGAAGGCGGTCTTTCCCCATCCGGTGGCGTCAGTCAGCGAGAGACCATTGATTCGAATCCGCTGAGCCTGCCAATGCTCGGGTCCAGTCGCCCGCGTGGCATCGAAGATCGCCTCGCTGGTGGCCGGACTGCCGTCATCCACCCGCACCAGGTCGCTGAGGGAAACCGTCTCAGGAGTCGGAAGCCCAAAGCCGGCCTGCACCAGATGAATCTCCCAATCGGCGGCCGCACCGCGCTCATGGGCTTCGTTGACGTTGCGCTTGCCCGCAAAGTCCAGGGTCCGCCGGGCCAGGACCTGAATCAGGTCACCCTGACGAAACCGATGGCCGGTCATGGGATCGTGACTCAGACGGGCAATTTCCGCCTGCCAATCGACATCCGGATAGCTCGCCTCGGTGTCACGAATGAACGGGAGATTCCCATAGTTCTGCCCCATCCAACCCGCCGTTCCACCGCGATCCGACGGGTCCACGGACTGGAAGAACACCTGCCACTGCCCACCCATCGCGAAGGTGTTCTCCACAGTGAACGGCAGAAACCCGGGCGTGGCGTCCAGAAAGTCCTCAGGGTTGTTCAGCAACACCCCCGTGATGGCAAACGGCACCGATCCGGTCCAGGTGCTGATGCCCTGCGCATCCACCGTCTCCAGATCGGCGTGCCCCTGCAATACCAACCCCTCGGAAGGATGGGTGGCAAGGGTTGCCCGATAGCCCTGCCGGCCTTCAGCGATGGTGGCCGGCGAATTGCCACCCAGATTGACCGTGTATGCCCCCGCGGGGAGGGACCACGTGCGTGCCACTTGATGAATCGACGCATTGTCGAGGTGATCCAAATAGACCACATCCTCCGCCCACTCGATGTTCCCCCGGTTGTTGAAGGTGTGGTCCTGATCCAGCGTGGTGCCGTCCGAATTCGTCACGACCCCGGCATCGGTATCCCAGCCGCTGTAGATCGTGAATGAGGGAAACAGATTCGTTCCCGCGAGACGGGCCGGCTCCTCGGCGCTCGGCCACTCGACTCCGCCGAGACTCTCCAGCACCAGGGTGAGCAGCGCCGGTTGCGTCAGGTTCAGCTTTACGAACTTCGAAGTGTGGGTCCATCCCCGCGCCGTCGCCGGAAATCCATCCTCGTCCCAGCTCCAGGCTCCCACGTGATCCGGCAGCGTCTGGACTGTGCTGTCCGCGCCCAGGGTGACCTCCCATCCGTAGGGAATCCCCACCGGATTAAACTCCACCGGGGTCAGTGCGGCGTTCGCCACGTTCACCGGCGCCGGGGCCGTGGTGAAGGTGGCGCGATAGCCCTGGCGCCCCTCGGCGATCGTCGCCGGCGAATTCCCACCCAAATTAACTGTGTACTCACCCGCTGCGAGCAGCCAGGTACGCGTCGCCTGATGTTCAGTGGCGTTTTCGAGATGGTTGAGATAGGTGACATCCTCGGCCCAGGCGATGTTCCCACGGTTGTTGAAGGTGTGGTCCTGATCCAGCGTGGTGCCGTCCGTATTGACCAATAATCCGGCATCCGTGTCCCAGCCGCTGTAGATCGTGAACGAGGGATAGAGGTTGGTTCCCGCGAGACGGGCCGGCTCCTCGGCGCTCGGCCAAGGGACCCCTTCGAGGCTGGCGAGATTCAGCGTCAGCAGAGCGGGCTTGGTGAGGCGCAGCTTGACCCACGCGGAGGTGTGGGTCCATCCGCGCGCCGTCGCCGGAAACCCATCCTCATCCCAGCTCCACGCGCCGACATGGGAAGGCGTGGTCTCAGCGCTGGCCTGATCGTCCATCGTTAGTGCGAAGGCATACGGGATGCCCACCGGATCGAACTCAATGGCCGACAGCACCGCATTGGTCACCGAAGTGGATGCCGCCGTAGTTCCGAAGATGGCCCGATACCCCTGACGCCCCTCGGCAACCGTGGCCGGGGAATTGCCGCCCAGGTTCACGGTGTAATGTCCGGCGGGAAGGGTCCAGGTGCGGGTCAGCGAGTGTTCCACGGAATTCTCCGCGTGATCCAGATAGGTCACATCCTCGGCCCACGCGATGTCCCCGCGGTTATTGAAGGTGTGGTCCTGATCCAGCGTGGTGCCGTCGGCATTGGTGAGGACGCCTGCATCGGTGTCCCATCCTCGGTACAAGGTAACGGATGGAAACAGGTTCGTGCCTGCCAACCGGCCCGGCTCCTCGGCGCTGGGCCAGGGAACGCCGGACAGACTTTCCAGCGTCAGCGTCAGGTTCACGGGCTCCGCCAGGTCCAGTTTCACCCAGGCCGAGGTGTGGGTCCACCCCTTCGCGGTGGACGGAAATCCATCCTCGTCCCAACTCCACGCGCCGACATGGGCGGGCTCGGTGGCGGTGACCTCATCGGCCTCCAACTCGATCAGCCAGGCGTAGGGGATTCCGATCGGACTGAAGGGGATCGGTTCGGCTTCATGCGCCCGAACGGAGGGGACGGAAAGCGCCGCAGCCATTCCCAGAACCGGGAGCAGGCGTCGCACAGAGTGTTTCAGCGTTATTGGTTTCATGAACTTGGTTTCTCTCTTCGAACTCATCGAAAACTGGGTCGGAAAAATCGGATCACCACACGCGGCGCATTCGGAAAAACACGGAGGCGCCTGCGTCGAAGGTGCGGACCACTGCGGAAGAATCCGCATTTGCGGAGCGGACTGCGTACTCTGGCGACCAGGGGCCGGCGGGCGTGGACGCCCACTCCAAGAGCCAGTCCGCGGCGGCCGAAGGCCAGCTCAGTCGCACTCCGTTGCCAACCGCCTCCGCTCGCAGCGGCGGGGCGGCCTCGTCGCCATCGGGAATGCCATTGCGGTTGCGGTCGTGTCCGAAGCGCTCCCCTTCCCCAGGCAGCGTTCCCAAAAAGGTGAGGGCATCCTGGGGCTCCAGTCCTGAAAGCAGTTCGCGACGGGAGATCGGAGCCAGAACCCCAGCGTGTCGATCCTCGCGGTATTGAAAGGTGACGGGATCAAACAGGAACTGACGCCACTCACCCCGCCATCGGCCATGCACCACCAGATCGCACCCGTTGGTCCGGACCGCCTGCGTTTCAAGCAGGGCCAGGTCGGCCGCCACCTCCGGGGTCCCGGCAAGATCCGCAGTCACCGTCCGCGACCGTCCCACCGCAGGGGCGGTGCCGGTGTCGAAGCAGAGGACAAAGGCGCTGACGTCGGCAAAGTCGGTTCCGGTCAGCAGATCCAGTTCGTAGAAATGGATGGTGGGCAGGGACTGGTTTCCCCCGGTGCCGTCATGCCCCAGACCAAAGCCTGCCCGTGAGACCGCCCCGGGCCGGGAGTCGAGTCCAGCCCGTTGATAGACGGTTTGAAGCGACGGGGTCTTGATGGGCTGCCGGCCACCAAAATTCCGCGGATCGTCCAGGTTCTGATCCGTGCCCCCAGGCAGCACATGACACACGGAACAGTGGTTGATGTGCACGTTGAACAGGGTGCGCCCCTTCACCGGATTTCCTCCGTCCAGACGCGTCGGCAGTGTGTCATCCGCATTGCGGTGGGGATTCGGCGGATGCCTCAGAGTGTCCAGATAGGCCTGAAGGGCATTGATCTCCTCCACCGGACGCGGCGGCGCGCCGAGGAGGTCCGGAAATGTGACATTGAAGTGGCCCAGGGTGGGTCGGTCGCCCCGCCAGTGAAGGGGTTGTCCAGGAACGAGGCCGCGCAGCGTCTGGGTCACCATCGGCCCCTTCATCGGATGCAGCAGGCGCGGCCGTGGGGTGAGGTCGTGAACCGACAGGTTGGCTCCCATCACCGTCACCATTTCCCCGGATGGATTCCCCAGATCCCAGGCGAGGCCGTCGCGGTCGGCATCCGGATGGCAGGTCGCGCACGAAGCCAGGCCGTTGCCCGAGAGTCGGGCGTCGAACAGCACGCCCCTGCCCGCCCGAATCGTCGGCGACAACGGATCCGACGTCCCCAAGGGCACCTCGGCCTCCACCGTGTCGGTCCGACTGCCAATGACCGTGATGGAGTCCGTGAGTTTGTTGAGCACGTACAGGCGTTCATGCCCCTCGTGCAACGCCAGTCCCCGGGGGCCACGCACGCGGCCGGATGCAGCCAGGGAACGACTGCCGGCAGCCGGAGTCCGCACATCCATCCAGGCACGAGGGGTTCCGTCCGCTGGATCAAAACGCGCGACGCGGTCCGAACCAAACGCCGCCACCCATCCCGTTGCTCCATCGGCGGAGAACACCACTGCCGTCGGCTGCGCCAGCGCAATGGCCTGGGCGGCGGGATTGGGCAGGACGCCATAATCCACCCCCGGATTGAGATCAAAGGGAGTGACGGCTCCGGAATCGACGGACACCCGGGTCAATCGATTGTCCGCAATATGCCCGTTCAGGTTCGCTTCAAATCGGACCCGGTTGCGCGCCTCGGTATTGGCAACCCACAGTTCCGGGAGGGGAACCCCGGGTCGAACCGCGAGGTCGAAGAGGCAGGTTCCGACATCGGAGAGGTAGCCCTGCACCGTCAGATCCGAAACGGAGACCTCCGCCACATCATGATCGAGCACCGTGTACGCCACCCGTGCGTCGTCGGCCGCCACAATCTCCGCAGTCGAGGGCGGGGCGGGCAGGTCGGGATTCGCCGGCGCGGGCTGCGGAGCCGCCTTGGACGACGGCAAAACGGTGGTTCGATTCCCTGAGAGTTGAAAAGCGGCGAACACGCGCGTGCCGTCAACGGTCGCGGTCAAAGCACGCGGGAAGACCCCCTCCAGCGGAATCACGGCAATCTCGGTGCGCAACTCGGCATCAAACACCCGCAGGACGCTGTTCCGGGCACAGCTCACAAAGGCCTTGCCCGCGGCGAAGACGACATCCGCAGGTTCATCGGGGCACGCAAGGGTCGCCACCACCAACCGCCGGCGAAGCGAGACAATCGAAACGGAGTCGGAAACCTCATTGACCACCCACACCTCGTCATCGGTACGGGCACGCACCGATACCGGTTCGAGTCCCACAGGAATCTCCGCCACCAGCAGCGGTACGGACGGGTCCGCGCGGGTGACGTCAAAGACCGAGAGTCGTGACGCGGGCGTATGAACTGCCAGGAGATGATGGCCATCCGGTGTCAGGCCAATCGGATGAGTCTGGCGGCCCTCAAAGTGGGCGGGATCCGGGTGCGATGAAGCGTGCCACGATGCTCCCATCAGGAAGCCGCAGACCACCGCCCACCGAAGTAGAAATTGATGACCTCTGAGTACCATGACCGAACCACCGAACGGCGCGCGACACCCGGAGGGAGTGTGGCATGATTGGCCGAAGCTCCCGGGCAAAACCCGACGCCAACTGGAGAAGGTAAGAACTCACGTGGACCCAGAAGTTCCACGAGACGGAAAGGAGAGGGAGGCACGGGGACGAACCGCGACGCTTCCGCGACGACGGATCCGTGGGGACTGCGGGGGAAGAGGGAATCCTCAGAGATAGACCATCAGCCAGAGCCGGCTGATCGGAAGGGTCGTATTGCCCTCTCCGACATTGAGGAAATCACGAGCCGCGCAGGCCGGTGCTCAAGCCCGCCGGGGAGGCGGGAGAGGGGGAGCATCCGACCTGGATTTCAGGATCGGCACATCACGATCCGCAAGGATGAACTCAGTGGTCTCGGCCAAAACGGTGGTCAGCAGGACCGGTGCACATGCCTCAAACTTGGGCAGTTTCAGCTCGACGACCGGAGCCTTCTCCGCGGAGCGCCCCGCCTGAACGATGCGGCAAAGTTTGCAGGCGTGCTGGCCATCAAACGTCTTCGCGAGGGCGGAGGAGAGGGATTCTTCCTGGGAATAGCGAACCACCATGCCCGCCCAAGCCACCGACTGCAGCAAGGCCCAGTGAAGCCCCAACGACAGCGTCAGGACCACCACGGCGATTGCTTTGACCACTCTTGGCACTGGGGAATTCTTTACCGGTCATGGGGCGTCCGGTCAATGCCCTACGCGGGAAACGGGCGGGAAGGACTGTCGCCTTCAGGTCAGGTCCATCGCCACAGCCCTGTCTCCATTACCGATCACACCCCCCTGCGGCAATTCGCCGCACCACGGATCTGAGTTTCCCGAAGGCATCGCCGATAGGACCGTCCCAGCGCGCACGGCCGGGGAGTGGACCCGGGAAATCGCCGCCCGGTAGTGGCCTTCGATTTGCTCCAGGATTCGCGACCAACTCATGCCTTCGGCCACCTGGCGGGCGTTCTCGCCGATGCGTCGGAGACGATGCTTACCCCTGGCCGCCTGCATTGCCATGCGGACGAACTGGTCGGCATCCTCATAGGGGGCCAGCCAGCCACTCTCCCCGTGCCGGATCAATTCGGCGGCCGCCGCATAATCAAAAGCGACCACAGCGAG
>Ga0075163_10012558_pt1 | contig 11029 bp, 11 predicted proteins | sample JI1023141ADNA_FD_71478 | JGI IMG/M metagenome (GOLD analysis project Ga0075163, IMG submission 71478) | Wastewater effluent complex algal communities from Wisconsin, to seasonally profile nutrient transformation and Carbon sequestration -... | ecosystem: Engineered > WWTP > Effluent > Algae...
CACAAGAACTGACTTTGCGTAAGGACGACAATATTTCGAGTGATGAGGAAATGGAGGGGCTGATTTACGGTTACAACGCTGCTGTGGAGAATATTCGCGGAATGGTAACGCAAGTGGCAGCGGCAGTAGAAATGACGGCAACCGTCACAAATCATATAGCCTCAAGCGCCGAGCAAATGTCGTCCGGCATTGAGGAGGAAGCGCGTCAAATTTCCGTCGTCGCCGATACCGTCAATCGTATGGCGGAAGACAGCGAACAAAATACCAATGAAGCCCGCGAAGCATCCAAGCAAGCCGCAGAAGCGAGTAACGAAGCCAAGCGCGGTGGCGAAATTATCACGACAACGATTCACGGTATAAATCGTCTGGCGGATGTCGTAACAACGTCGTCGCAAAGTGTCCGCTCGCTTGGTGAAAGTAGTCAGCAAATCGGCGATATTGTGCAGGTGATTGAGGAAATTGCCGACCAGACGAATCTTTTGGCGCTCAATGCCGCCATTGAAGCTGCCCGTGCGGGCGACCAAGGGCGTGGCTTTGCGGTGGTTGCTGATGAAGTCCGCAAACTCGCCGAGCGCACACAGCAAGCTACGAAGCAAATTAGCACGATGATTAAGCAAATTCAGCGCGATACCGAAGCCGCCGTTGATGCTATTGAAGCGGGAACAAAAGAAGTGGAAGCAGGTAAAATGTCAGCTGCGAATGCAGCCACAGCTTTGGGTGGTATTATTGCTCGTATTGATGCGGTATCTGTTACCATTCAGCATCTTGCCCGTGCGAGCGAAGCGCAGACGAGCGCCAGCAAGGAAGTGGCGAATCATCTGGACGGTATCAGCACCGTCGCAGAAGAATCCAGCCAAACTACTACCGAAATTGCTCGCACCACCGACGACTTGAACCAAACGGTGCAATCGCTGCAAAGTCTTGTCCGGCGCTTTAATCTTGGGTGAGGCTTGCGAAGCCCAGACGAACGAAACAACCTTCCATTCTACCAAACCAGCAATAACGATTCCAACAATGCAAACCACCAATACCGTTCTGATGATAGCGCCCGTGCAGTTCGGCTTCAATCCTGACGCGGCGGAGACAAATTCTTTCATGGAAGCTGACACAGGCTTGTCCAGCGAGGCGCGACAAAAAGTACAAGCTGCTGCACGAGAAGAATTTATGCGCTTTGTGGAGGTACTCCGCGAAGCGGGAATTACTGTAATGACGGTGGAAGATACAGCGGAGCCACACACGCCGGATTCGATTTTCCCGAACAACTGGATATCCACACACGACGACGGGCGTATTGTGCTCTACCCGATGGAGCCGGAGAACCGCCGTTTGGAGCGCCGCGCGGATATTGTCATTGATCTTGCTAACCACTTCGGGTTTGCAAAAACGGAGGATTTATCGGACTTTGAAGATAATGGCGTTTTTCTGGAAGGCACAGGAAGCCTTGTGCTGGACAGAGACAACAAGATTGTGTATGCAAATCGCTCCTCGCGGATGCACTCGGAAGCGCTTCAAGCCTTTGCCAAACGCATGGGTTATACGGCAATAGAATTTGCCTCGCGCCGCAAGGATGGTGGGCAGATTTACCATACCAACGTGATGATGGCTGTCGGTGACGGCGCGTCGGTTATTTGCGCCGATGTTATCCCTGATGCAAGGGAACGCCAAGCAGTGCTTGATTCCTTGCGGAGGCATCAAGGAGTCGTCGTTGAAATCAGCGAAGCGCAGATGGATGAATTTGCCGGAAATATGCTACACGTGCGCAATAGCAAGGGCGAAAAATTGTGGGTGATGTCCTCACGTGCCTATAACGCGCTTACGCCAGAGCAAATCGAAGCCTTAGAGCATAATTCCTCGCTCCTTCATGCACCGCTGGATGTGATTGAACGCTATGGCGGCGGCTCGGCGCGGTGTATGCTGGCGGAGATTTTTGTTCCTGAAAAGGATTAACGCTATCTTTGTAATCGCTTTGTTTACTTTTTCTCATTCGCTCCCGTTATGACAAAAACGCAACGCCTGAACGTTACCTCAGAATACGGACTGCTCAAAACCGTCATCATGCACCGTCCGAGTGCGGAAATTGACCGCCTGTTGCCGGACAATTATCGCACGTACCTTTTTGAGGATATTCCGTTTTTGCAGAAAATCCAAAGCGAACACGATCACTTTGCAACACTTATCGGCTCCAAAGGCGCAGAAATACTTTACTTTGAGAACCTTTTGGAAGAAATGCTTCGTGATGAAGCCGCCCGCTACGACACGCTCGAAGCCGTAGTCGCACTGGAGCGCTGCGAAAGCATTATGAACGACCTTATGCTTTTGCCTACAAAGGAGCTTGCCACAATGCTTCTGGCGGGCTTGCGGGCAAATGAAGCACGCGCAAAAGGCTTCAAAGTCAGCCAGTATTTGCCGGATGACTGGATGATGATTTCGCCTGTTCCTAATGTCTATTTCATGCGCGACCCGGCAGCGATTGTGGGCGACCGCATTATTTCGTCGAATATGTTTTACCCGGCACGGGTACGCGAATCCTTGCTCGCAGAAAATGTTTTTCGGTATCATCCGCGCTTTTTGAAGGGCGACAGCTTTGTCTATGGCACCAAAAATGACGAGCGATACAGTTCTGTGGAAGGTGGTGATGTTGTAATGCTGAACGCCGAAGCCGTTGCCATAGGGTGCAGTGAACGTACCAGCACTGAGGCAATTGCGCGATTGGCGACAAATCTTTTTCAGAACGGGAAAATAAAGCGGCTCTACGAAGTGCTTGTGCCGCCCAAACGAGAATATATGCACCTCGACACGGTGTTTACAATTGTGGCTCCGCAGACGATTTGCGCCCACAAACGTAGTTTCATGGAATCTCCGCAGACCCGTCTTTACGAGGCTGCTGATAATGAAAAAGGTTTCCGTCTCCACACCGAAGGACGGACGTTTATGGATGTCTTGCAAGACGAATTTGGTGCACTGACCATCATTGAGGTTGCCGGAGGTGATAAATACTATGCCGACCGCGAACAGCGCACCGACGGCGCGAATGTATTCACGATTGCGCCCGGCGTTGTCGTCGGCTATGACCGCAATCAACGCACCAATGCTGCACTGAGGGCTGCCGGAATTGAAGTGCTGGACTTCGACGGCTCAGAACTCGTGCGCGGCTTAGGCGGTGCGCGGTGCATGACCATGCCCATTGAGCGTGAGAATGTGTGATGACTTCCATTCTGACAAACGATACGACAAAACCCTTGACCGTCCTCATCTGTGGCGCGGGTAATATCGCACACCGCTTCGACACGCCGGAGGGTGATGCTATTTTTACCCACGTCAAAGGTTTTCTGCGGCATGGCGGCTTTCGCGTTGCAGCAATTATTGATGAGCAATCGGAACGCGCAAAAGAAGCTGCTGACGTGTGGAACATTCCGCACTATGGTCGGTGTTTAGACGATATACGCGATGGCAAGTATGATGTGGTCAGCATTTGCACACCCGACCACACCCACGCGCAGTATTTGCGCGACGCGCTCACGCTCCAGCCCAAACTTGTTCTTTGTGAAAAGCCCCTGAGCGCCAGTATTGAAGAGGCATCCGCGTTGGTAGAACTTTATCAACAACGAGGTGTCCATTTAGCAATCAATTACTCGCGGCGGTGGCTGCCGAATTTCCAGCGCCTCAGCGCACAAGCGCTTTCAGGCGAGTTCGGTAAGGTCGTCTCAGCACGAATGAAGTATTACAAAGGCTTTTTGCATAATGCGTCGCATTTTGTGGATTTGCTGAGTATGTTCACCAAACCCGAGATTCTCGGCGGCGCAATTCTTCACAGCGTTCAAGACTATACGCCGGATGACCTGACTCTTTCTGTCGCAGCCCGCATGGAATCAAAGATTGCAGGCGGCAGCACGTTCCCCGTGATGATTGAAGGCTACGACACGCGCCAAATGTCGCCGATTGAACTGGAAATTATCTTCGAGAAGACGGCTATCAAACTGGAAGAACTGAACGGTTCGTATCTGACCGTAGCAAATCTCCGCGAAAACGAGACTTATCTTGGCTTCTTCGAGTTTTCCGAACGGACGACGGCGCGGATAGATGCTTCCGAGGCAATGCGCGAGGCTGTCGGCGCAGCATATAACACACTGCACTCTGACGCACCGCTTGCTTCCACAGGCGTAACGGCGCTTGAAACCTTACGGCTCTGCAAACGTATGCAGTCTGTTTCCACAGTCTGAATCAGCAATTCCATGCAATATTGCGTTTTGTTTGGACGCGATGTGAGTTTGCACCACAAAATGGCTCCGCAAGACAGTAGAAAAGCAGCATCGTTGAGGAAAGCAAACAGCGTTCCCGTGAGCAAAATAGCTGGTAGCAAGTACGGTCATGTCAATGCGTACCACGCAGATATTATGAAAGTTGTTTTTTCGCAAGCAATCTAATGGAAAACCCAGAAAACCAACAACAGCCTTCTTCTGTGGAAATTGTGTTTGAGGCACAGAAACAGCAACTTGCTTTAGAGCAAGAAAAAAAGGCAGCACAACTTGATAGAATACGAAGCATTGCCAGTCTTGGTACAGCACTTGTGTTTTCCGGTACTGCTCTTTATGGCGCTTTTTCGCACACAATGGATACGACTGTTATTTGCGCCTTGATTGGCGCAGCAACGACACTGTTCACCGGTTTGACCACTTCAAAAAAAGGAAAAAGCCATGAATAATTTAGTGAAGCATCAGAGCGATGGTGTGAAGATAGCTATGATACTTGCTATCGGAGCGATAATTGTTACGATTCTTGTCTTGATGTATGCCACAGGCGTTCTTCAACAAGGCGGGTGGGTGTTTCTGCTCTTCGGTGTACTGATTAGCTATAATCTTTGGCAGCGAATGAACTGAGAGAACCTTTCCAAACCAAGCCCTCACTAGGGCTTTGGTTTTGTTAAAAATTTGAGGGTAATTTGAGGGAAAGAAAAGTATTGCTTTTCAACTCTTGCTTTTCCAGAAAAAACAGCTCAAAGAAAAAAAAACACTCAAATTAAACCCTTAAAAACCACGATATTGGTCGTAGAAATAAGACGGGATTGAGCAAAGTGCTCAGAAATTACTACCCGTCGTTTTTACATACCATTTTTGGAATATTCTATATGCGCTTTAGCCGTGCGAGTATCAATTTTGTATTTTTATTTGTATTGTTTCCTTCTTTTGTATTTGCGCAAATTCCTTTTGTAGCCAAGATAGACACTCGCATTGATAAGCAGGTTGACACGATAAAACTTGCCGCTAAAGCTATTAAAGCATGGGAAGCCGATAAGTACAAAGAAGCAATCACAGGATTTGACGCTGCTATTAAACAGTACCCTAAAGAAGCAGAGTTATACGCATTACGAGGGCTGATGAAGTATTATTCTGACCAAGAGCAATCTGCAATCAAGGATATGGTAAAAAGTTTTGAATTATCTCCTCAAGGCGTTTCTCATAAAAATATGTTGAACTATGCGTTTATTGCAACCTACTTGTGGGATACAACAGCAGCCCTTGAAACATTTAACGCTTTATTGCAAAGACCCGACAGTATAGAGAAAGAAACAATGCTTGCAGCCTATATCGGACGAGGGCAAACTAAAGCAATGATGAAAAATTATGATGCTGCTTTAGAAGACTATAACACGTTTTTTCAAAAACGTTCTACTGAAGATGTAGATATACGTTTTTTAGCATTATACGTCTGGACAAATTGGTTTCTCAATAAATTTTCTGTGGTCATAGATGCCAGCAATACCATTCTCACGCCGCCAGCACCACAAGAACTCGGTAATGATTTATTTGTGAATGTTATTCAAGGCTTACGAGGCGCTTCTAAATACTATCAAAAAGATTATGTAGGCTGCATAAATGATTTGACAGCAATAGACAAAGTTTCTGACCTTGTATTTTTTGATAAGAACGGAGAGCCAATCGTAATGCTGCAAAACGACGAACGCAATCTTTGTTTAGCTCACTCGTATTTAATGACAAACAATTACGCAAAAGCAGAAAAAATCTACAAGACAGAGATAAAGAAAAGCCCGACCTTTGCAGCAACGCTGCGCACAGACTTGCAAAAATTTAAGGAATATGGCGTAACGCATCCCGACCTTGCTAAAGTCGAAGCATTATTGCCGACAAGATAATAAGTTTGTTTTCAAAAAACCGCTCTGCATTGACATTGCGGTTTTCCTTCGTTTTGAAAAATTCATAATTTTGAGTAAAAGTAAAAACTATTGCTTTTGATTAGCACAAATGTAGGTTCAATATGATTGCACTTGACCGATACACGCAGCAGCAAATGGCTGTTCTCAAAGCTAGCTCTTACAGCAAAAGCACTTTCGCCATTACACCACAAGAATTGATGCGTGTTGTGAAGAAATGCCAATTCTAAATCACAAAGAAATTACGTAAGGTACATTACGAGAAATTTTGCGACAAACAGGATGAGCGATTGAGGAGCTACGTTCTGCCCTGTAATTTTTGAATAACTCCTGTTCTTACTTTTTAAGGATATTTTCATGTCTGCGACAATCGCAATCAAAAGCAAACTCGCCATTCATGGCGGCACACCTGTTCGCACCGAACTTTTTCCGGCGTACAACACTATCACTGATGCCGAGAAAAAAGCCGCGATGGAAGTGCTCGATTCCGGCAATCTCTCTCAGTTTCTGGGCTGCTGGATGGATGACTTCTTTGGCGGACCCAAAGTACGCGAGTTCGAGGAAAAATGGTCAAAAATGTTCAACGCCAAGCACACGATTAGCGTCAATTCCAACACGAGCGGCTTATTTGCTGCTGTTGGTGCGGCGGGCTTGGGACCTGGCGATGAACTTATCGTTTCGCCTTACACCATGAGCGCTTCGGCGATTTGTGCGCTGGTCTATGGCGCGGTGCCGATTTTTGCTGATATTGACCCCGACACCTTTACGCTCGACCCCAAGAGCATCGAAGAGCGCATTACGCCTCGCACTAAAGCGATTATGGTGGTGCATATTTTCGGTCATGCGGCAGATATGGATCCGATAATGGCAATCGCTCGCAAGCATAACCTTGTCGTGATTGAAGACTGCGCTCAAGCACCGCTCACCACCTACAAAGGTCGTATGGTCGGGACAATAGGCGATATGGGCGTTTACAGCTTGAACTATCACAAGCACATCCATACCGGCGAAGGCGGCATGGTAACGACCAATAACGACACCTTTGCCGAAAAAATTCAACTTATTCGCAATCATGCTGAAACCTCGCTTCGAGACAAGGGTATGAGCGATTTTACCAACATGATTGGTTTTAACTATCGCCTGACCGAGATGCAGTGCGCTATCGGTAGCACACAGCTTGACCGCTTGGAAGCGTATGTTGCGGAGCGCATTGAGAATTGCCATTACGTTGCCGACAAACTCGCTCAACTGCCCGGCATCACGCCGCCTGTGGAGCGCGACAGCCGCCACGTGTATTACGTGCAGGCGTTCAAATTTGACGAAGCTGTTGTCGGAGTTCACCGTAACACCTTTATTGAAGCCGTTTCGGCGGAACTTCCCAGCGCTCACTTGCGCGAAAGCACAGGTAAGCTGATTGGTGCAGGCTATACCGAGCCGCTTTACTTACAGCCAATGTACCAAACGCTGCAAGGCACGAAGTGTTCCTTCAATTGCCCGCGCTATGACGGGAAGCCGAATTATGGCAAAGGTTTGTGCCCGGTGACGGAAGATATGCACTACAACAAACTCTTCACGCATGAATATATGCGTCCGCCGATGACCCGTGCCGACCTTGACGATTTTGTACACGCATTCGAGAAAGTGTATGAGAATCGTTTCGACCTCGTGTCGAAAAATGGCAAACACTGATAAATTTTCGTTATATTTTGTGCTCATCGTATGGTCTTGGGCTGTACGATGAGCCTTTTCATTATTCTACCGTCTATGAAAATTCTCTTACTGGAAAACATACACGACTCGGGCGTACAAATCCTGAAAAATGCCAATTTTGGAGAAGCCGTTGAAATCGAAACACGCAAGCAGGGGCTTGATGAAGACGACCTTATCAAAGCGTTGGACGGCGTATCGCTTTTGGGCATTCGCTCACGAACATTAGTAACAGAGCGCGTTCTGGACAATGCAAAGAGTCTTCAGGCAATCGGCGCATACTGCATCGGCACGAATCAAATCAATCTCGATGCAGCCGCTCTGCGCGGTATTCCTGCCTTCAACGCGCCGTACAGCAACACACGGTCGGTTGCCGAAATGATTATCGGCGAAATTATTTTTCTCATGCGTGGTTTGTACAACAAGATTTCGAGTCTTCACGCGGGCGAGTGGATAAAATCTGCCGTCGGCGCACGGGAAGTTCGCGGTAAGAGTTTGGGTATTATTGGTTTTGGCAACATCGGCTCACAAGTATCGGTGCTTGCTGAGGGCTTGGGGATGAGGGTTTATTACTACGATGCTGTGGATAAACTCAGCATTGGTAATGCGGTAAAAATGTCTTCCTTGGAAGAAGTTTTGCGCATAGCGGATGTGGTTACAATCCATGTGGACGGTAGCCCCGATAACACTAATCTCATGGACGACGCGCAGTTTACCATGATGAAAGACGGAGCGCATTTTATCAATCTTAGCCGAGGGCACGTGGTCAATTTGGATGCGCTGCACAAGCACCTCGTTTCGGGAAAAATCGCTGGAGCCGCAGTGGATGTGTTTCCCGTAGAACCTGCCGGCAACGAAAAAACATTTTCCTCGCCGTTCCAGAATATGCCAAACGTTTTGCTCACGCCGCACATTGGCGGCAGCACCGAAGAAGCACAGTTCAACATCGGTGAATTTGTGTCCGGCAAGCTGGTGGAATACATGATGGCGGGCAGCACATTCTCCGCCGTGAACTTCCCGCGCATACAGCTTCCCTCGCTCAAGAACACGCATCGCCTCTTGCACATTCACCACAACGTGCCCGGCGTTCTTTCTCAACTCAACAGTATTTTTGCACGAAATTCCGTCAACGTCGTTTCGCAATATCTTGGCACTGACCCGACTATTGGCTATGTGATTGCGGATGTGGACAAACAATATGACGCATCGCTTTTGGAGGATTTGCAGAACGTGAATAATACGATTCGTGTGCGGATTTTGTACTGAGATTTGTAATAATTGGCAAAGTTGTTGACTGGGATTTATTGGGATTAAAGATGATTGCTGGGATTTATAGCCAAACAATCTGTGTAATGTGCAACAATCTATCCCAGTAATCATCTCCATCCCAACGAATCCCAGTCTGAAAAATCTCACTTATCCGCGTTCTCTCAATAAAAAATTACCAATCAAACATTCAGAACCCAACATTATATTTTCATGCTTCGTATTGCTATTCAAAAATCAGGACGACTCACCGAAGAATCGCTAGAACTCATGCAAGAGTGCGGCATTGACTTCGGTAAATCAGGCGGCAAGCTCAAAGCCACTGCCTACAATTTTCCGCTCGAATTTCTGTTCTTACGCGATGACGATATTCCCGAATACGTCGCCGACGGCGTTGCTGACGTGGGCATCATTGGCGAAAACGTTATTGCCGAAGAGCGTTCTTCACTGCTGCAGCCGGTGGACATTGTCGAGCGGCTTGGATTCTCGCGTTGCCGCCTCTCGCTGGCTGTGCCGAAAGGTGCCGCGTACTCTGGTATTCAAGACTTGCACGGGAAGCGCATTGCTACGTCGTTCCCGAATATTTTGAAAGAATTTTTAGCGCAGCGTGGAGTCAGCGCAGAAATTCACGAAATTAGCGGCTCGGTGGAGATAGCGCCTAGTATCGGGCTTGCCGAAGCGATTTGCGATATCGTCAGTTCCGGCTCAACGCTGCTCAGTAACGGGCTTGTGGAGGTGGAAACGATTTTTCGCTCGGAGGCAGTGCTGATTTCACGTCCGCTTTCTGAGGATAAGCAACGTATTCTTGACGACTTGCGCTTTCGGATTCAGTCGGTAGGACGGGCAAAAAAAACAAAATATATCGTCCTGAACGCGCCTAACCATGCGCTTGAAACGATTATCGGTCTTTTACCCGGTATGAAAAGTCCGACCGTTACGCCACTTGCTACAAGCGGCTGGAGTTCGGTTCATTCAGTTGTGCCGGAAGATACATTCTGGGAAAGCATCGGAAAGCTGAAAGAAGCTGGAGCGGAAGGCATTTTAGTTGTTCCGATTGAAAAGATGATTTTGTGAAAAATGATTTTTGTAAAACAACAGTATCGTATCACCACACTACCCCAATACTATGAGCAACTTACAAGGTCTCGCCGCCGAAAGCGGTGTATTAAAATCCATGAGTGAGAAGTCGTTGTCGCTCATCATCTATGCGGTGTCCATCGTTATTTGTCTCGCCGTAGCGTTTCTTATTTACTTCCCGCAAGCGCTGTCGCTGGGCGGCGGCGTGAATGTGTCGTATTTGCCACGCTTTCACGCGTTTCTGAATGGCTCTTGTACGCTGCTGTTGATTGCAGGTTATATCGCAGTGCGGCGCAAGCAGTATAATGCCCACAAAATGCTGATGGTGGCTTGCTTTCTACTCTCCAGTATTTTTTTGGTGTCCTATGTGATTTACCACTCGCAAGCACCCGCCACAAAGTTTGGTGGCGAAGGTATGATTCGTCCTATCTACTACACACTCTTGCTCACACACATTGTGCTCGCAGCAGTGATACTACCGCTTGCGCTTTTTACGATTAGCCGTTCATGGCGCGGTGAGTTTGCCAAGCACAAGAAAATTGCTCGTTATACGCTTCCAATCTGGGTTTATGTAACGGCAACGGGCGTGATTGTCTATTTTATGCTTGCACCGTACTACAAGTTCTGACATTGTTTTGCTGATTTTGGGGCACAGATTTCGACGCTATACGATATAAACTGAGAACTTCGGAAATTTTTGAGGGTATAGTTTGTATGTCGCTTCAAATCTACATGAAGTTGGAGTGCGGAATTTTAATTCCGCAACAAGTATATCAAGCATTGAAGCGGTTTTTAGTGTGCTGGCGGAAT
>Ga0075163_10012559_pt1 | contig 11029 bp, 6 predicted proteins | sample JI1023141ADNA_FD_71478 | JGI IMG/M metagenome (GOLD analysis project Ga0075163, IMG submission 71478) | Wastewater effluent complex algal communities from Wisconsin, to seasonally profile nutrient transformation and Carbon sequestration -... | ecosystem: Engineered > WWTP > Effluent > Algae...
GTGCTGCTCCCGCCTCGTGAGGGCGGGCCGCGCCTCCGTCGATTCATTCTGGCCCTCGCTACCAACGCCCGGCCGCCCCGGCCCGGGTGATATGCTCGCCCGGGTGCGGCGCCTCGTCGGACTGATGCTCGCGTGTGCCGGGTGGGCCGGGTGCGCCAACGCGACCTACGAGCCCGACGCCGGCGTCGGCGGCGATGCCCGCATCGACGCGGTCCGGCCCGACGCCGCCCCCGACGCCGCGCTGGCGCCCGGCTTCTTCCTCGACGACAACGCCGCCGACTTCGCCGGCGCGACCCTGGCCGGCACCGTGGTCGAGGACTTCGGCGCGGTCGCGCCCGCCGCCTACTACACCGGCGGCCTCAAGCTCGTCGCGTCCGACACCGGCGTGTTCGCCGACGCGGTCACCGCGACCTGGGCCCAGGTCGCCGCCATGCCGATCACCGCGTCGATCGCACCGGCCCGGACCCTGACCAGCAACTGGGGCAGCGGGACCCCGGGCGGCCTCGGCCTGACCGCCGCCGACGACCTGACGATGATCTACACCGGCGAGGTCCTCCTCGAGGCCGGGACCTGGAACTTCTTCGTCCTCGCCGACGATCACGCGTTCCTCGAGCTCGCCCCGATCGGCTCGACCACGTTCAACCGGGTGCTGTCGGCCAACTGGCCGACCGAGGCCACCGGCTCGTTCGTGGCGCCGACCACCGGCTGGTACCCGGTCCGCCTCGCCCACGCCGAGCAGGCCGGGTCGATCCAGCTCGCGGTCCAGGTCACCGGCCCCGGCGTCGCCGCCCGCCAGCCGCTGTCGCGCCAGCGGCTGCGCTTCCTCGCCAGCGGGCTGACCGGCCTCACCGTCGCCGGCTTCGACGACGGCCGGCTGCTCGGCGACGTCACGTCGTCGATCGACCGGGTCGCGCCCGGCGGCGTCAACTGGAACAACGGCCGGCCGGCCGACCTCGGCATCACCCTCGCCGACGACTTCTCCGTCCGGTGGGCCGGACAGCTCCGCGTCGATGTCGGCGGGCCGTTCACCTTCCGCTACGTCAGCGACGACGGCCAGCGGCTGTGGGTCGACGGCGTCCGGGTGCTCGATCACTGGGACGAGACCACCCACGACACCATGACCGCGCCGATCGAGCTGACCCCGGGCTGGCACGACCTCGCGATCGACGTCAACGAGGCGGCCGGCGTCGCCCAGGCCTTCCTCGGCGTGGTCACCGGCCCCGAGCTGGTCGGCGCCACCTTGCCGCTCGCCCGCCTGCGCCCGGTCGAGACCCGGCTCGAGCGCTACGACACCGGCGTCGATCACGTCGACCACCCGATCCCCGACGTCGGTCAGGTCGAGGCCGCGATCGCGATCGACGCGCCGGCCGGGGCCAAGGCGGCCGGCGTCGAGGTCGGCTGGACGTTCGACCACAGCTACCAGGGCGACCTCGAGATCAGCCTGGTCGCGCCCGACGGCAGCGTGGTGCTGTTGCGCGACAACGCCGGCGGCGGCGCCGGCGGCACGGTCAGCGAGCACCTCTACACCGCCGCGCTCGACGGCGCGACCGCGGCCGGGGCGTGGAAGCTGCGGGTCCGCGACACGGTCTCGGTCGACACCGGCACGCTGCGCGACGTCACGCTGACCGTCCATCACCACACCGGCGCGCCGCCGATCCCGGTGGCGGCGGTGTTCGAGTCGGCGGTCAAGGATCTCGGCCCGACGGTGACCGCGTACTCCGACTTCTCGTGGAGCGCGCGGCGCGAGCCCGGCACCGCGGTCCGGCTGCTGGCCCGCAGCGGCGACAGCGAGGCCGCGGTCCGGACCGCGGCGTGGTCGACGCCGATGGTCGATCCCGACGCCGGCGCGCCGGCGGTGGCGCCCCGTCGCTACTTCCAGTACCGCATCGAGCTCGACAGCGACGGCGACCGCTCGGCGATCGTCGACTGGGTCCGGCTCGACCTGACCGAGGAGGTCCCATGAGCCGCTCCACCGCCCTGGCCGCCGGGCTCGCCGCCGTCGTCCTCGTCACCGCCGCCGGGATGTCGCGCGCGTCGGCCGGCACCATCACCGGGACGATCACGGCCCAGGTCGGCGGCGCGCCGATCGCCGGCGCCGAGGTCCGGGTCTGGAACAACGGGGTCAAGGGCTGGGCGATCCTGTCGACCACCACCGCCAACGCCAGCGGCGCCTACTCGCTGACCGTGCCGGGCGGCGGCTACCTGATCGACGCCCGCGGCCCGGCCGGCGGCGGCAACTTCGGCGATCGCTGGTACGACGTCGCCGCGCCGACCGCGGGCGGCTACGTCGGCGAGGTCGCCGACGTCATCAACGTCGGCGCCGCCGCCACCGTCGGCAACATCAACCTCGCGCTCGAGGTCCTCGGCGGCGCCGACGGCACCGTGGTGCGGGCCGGCGACATCGCCCTGCCGAGCGCGTTCGTGCGGATGGAGCGGCGGGCCGACCCGCGCATCCACCACAACGACCAGACCAAGGTGAACCCGCCCGGGCTGGTGTCGATGCGCGGCATGGTCCCGGCCGCCGACTACCAGATCATCGCCTACGATCCGGCCGGCGTCCGCGACACGCTGTTGCTCGGCGGGCCGTACACCATCGCCTCCAACGTCAACGGCGCGCTCGGCACCCTGACCATGGCCGACGTCGGCGCCGATCCGTACGAGGGCAACAACGCCGCCAACTGCGCGGTCGGCGTCGACCCGGCGCCGCTCCACCAGGATCCGCCCCGGTCGGTGCAGACCACCGGCGCCCGGATCGGGCCGCTGGCCAGCGGCGACGTCGACTGGTTCTGCTTCACCGCCGTCGCCGGCGATCGCCTGTTCGTCACCGCCACCACCGAGCTCACCTTCAGCGGCGCGACCCGCTACCACCCGTGGACCGATCCGGTGATCTCGTTCTGGCGCGGCGCGCGGACCACCAAGCTGGCCGAGGACGACGACTCGGGCACCGGCCCGCTCGACGCCCGGGTCGACACCGGCCCGCTCGGCGCCGGCTGCCACTGCGTCGCGGTCACCACCTTCGGCGACACCAACTACGTCGGCGCCGGCCAGACGTCGACCGGCCGCTACACCCTGCGGCTGGCGATGGGCAACCGGCCGCCGGTGGTCAGCATCCGCAAGGGCGCCAGCGAGCTGCCGTCGGCGCCCGCGATCGTGGCCATGGACGAGGGCGACACCCTCGATCTCACCCTCGGCTACGCCGACGCCGATCACGACACCCCGACCCGGACGTTCACCCACGTCGACAGCGCCGCCGCGCCGGTCGCCGGCGGCGTGCTCAACCTCGGCGCCGCCGGCGGCACCTACCGCTGGACCGCGCCGCCCGGCTCGCAGGTCGGCAGCCCGTACGTGCTGCGCCTGACCGCCGCCGACGGCGAGTTCACCCAGACCAAGAACGTGCTGGTGGTGGTCAACGGCGTCAACCGGGCCCCGACCACGCCGGCCCTGCTGGCGCCGATCGGCGGCGCCGCGGTGGCGACCGGCGCGCCGCTCTTCACCTGGGCCAACGCCGCCGATCCCGAGGGCGAGGCGATCACCTACGACCTCGAGCTGTACGACGGCGACACCGATCGGCCGCCGGCGCAGACCGCGACCGTCGCCCAGGCCGCTGGCGGGATGACGACCTGGACGCCGGCGACGATCGCCGAGAACACCCACGGCTCGTGGCGGGTCCGGGCCCGCGACGGCCACCCCAACGGGCTCAGCCCGTGGTCGGCGTTCGAGACCTTCCTGGTCGACGTCCAGAACGACCCGCCCGACGTCCCCGAGCTGATCAAGCCGGCCCAGGGCGAGGTGGTGCCGGTGCGGCGGCCCGGCCTGTCGGTGCTCGACGTCGACGATCCCGAGGGCGACGACGTCACGATGGTGTTCGAGATCGCCGGCGACATGGAGTTCACCACCATGCGCTGGACCAGCGCGCCGGTGCCGATGAACGCGATGGCGGTGACGACGATGGCGGCGACCGGCGTCGACCTGACCTGGGGCCGCGACTACTACGCCCGGGTCAAGGCCCAGGACGATCGTGGCGGGGTCAGCGCCTGGAGCGACGTCCATCGCTTCCGCCTGAGCGACAACGTGCCGCCGACCAACCCGCAGTTCGCCGCCGGCTGCGTGGCGACCATCTACACCGACGCGGCGCCGACCTCGATCGTGGTCGACAACGTGATCGATCACGAGCGCGAGGACGTCACCTTCGAGGTCGAGGTGTTCACCTACGACGCCAACCCGGCCACCGCGATCCCGGTCTACCGGACCGCGGCGCCGATGGACACCACCGCCACCACCACCGCCATCCCGATCGATCTGAGCGGCCTGCCCAACGGGCAGTACCGCTACCAGGTCCGCGCCACCGACGGCAGCAGCCCGTCGGACTGGATCGGCTGCGAGCTGACGCTCGATCTCGCCGGCGCCGCCGACGGCGGCTGCTGCGACGCCGGTCGCGGGCCGGCCGGCACCGCCGCGCCGGTGTCGCTGGCGCTGCTCGGCCTGCTCGGGCTGGCGGGCCGTCGCCGGGGCCGGCGGGACCGCCGCTGACCGCGGCTCGCGACGGTGCAAAGATTGCGCGCTCGGTGGTGAGAGCCGCCCGCGACGACCGCGCGGGGAGCTGTGCTATGTCCGCGCCCTGCGCGACGGTCACGTACCCGGGGGGCTCTCGATGATCGCGGACGGCTATCCGCTCGAGCCGGCGCTCGACTTCATGCGTCGGCTGTGGCGGCTCGATCACGCGCTGGCCCGGCTGTCGGCGCGGATGGAGCGAAGCCTGGGGGTCACCGCGCCGCAGCGGCTGGTCCTGCGCTGCGTCGGCAAGTTCCCCGGCGTCAGCGCCGGTCGGCTGGCGACGCTGCTCCACCTCGATCCCAGCACGATCTCGTCGGCGATGCGACGGCTCGAGGAGCGCGGGCTGCTCGATCGTCAGCGCGACGGGCGCGATCGTCGGCGGGTCGTCCTCGGGCTGACCGCGGCCGGGCGGGCGCTGGTCCGGCCGAGCCCGGGCACCGTCGAGCACGCGGTCGAGGCGCTGCTCGCCGACGTCAGCGTGGCCGAGGTCGGCCGGTTCGCCACGCTGATCGATCGCATGGTCGATCTGGTGGAGGCCGAGACGCCGGGCCGGCCGGCCCGGGCTCGCCGCGGCGCGCCGGCCGGTCGTCGGCCGCGCGCGCCCCGCGCGTAGCCGGTCAGCGAGAGGTCGCGTCGCGGCCGATCGGGGCCGGGCAGGTGCGGACGCCGAGCAGGGTGTAGATCGGGCAGCTGCCGAGCGCGCCGGTGGCGAGCGGTATGATCCCGAGCAGGCCCCACGGGGTCTTCGGTCCGACGACGACCAGGGCGAGCAGCACGATCCCGATCAGCACCCGCAGCGCGCGCTCGATCGGGTGCTCGTTGGTGGGCAACAGCTTGGCGAACATGACGGCCTCCTGCCTGGCGAGAGCCGCGGCGGAGGCGAAGGATTCGGCGCCGGGTGCAACAATCCGTTCCCGCCCGGCCGCGCCGCGCAGAATCAGCGGCGACGGCGGCGGCGGGCCCGGAGAATCAAGCGACAGCGGCGGCGGCGGGCCCTTACGCAGCGGCGGTGGCGCTCCTTGTTACTTCGGACCCTCGCTGCGCTCGAGTCCTCAGAACAGGATCAGGGCGCGGGCGACGGCGCGGTTCTCGTGGCCGCCGGCCCGCAGGCGGGCGGCGAGCTGGGGGTGGAGGCCGGCGTGCTCGAGGTGGCGGGTGACGAGGTAGATGGTCTCGACCGCGGCGCGGTCGACGTCGGCGGCGAGGCCGGGGTGGACGGCGAGCAGGACCCGGCCGATGGCGCGATCGACCAGGTGGAGCAGGCCGTGGGCGAACAGATCGGTGGCGAACAGGTGCCAGCGCTGCCGCCAGACGTGGCGGGCCCAGGCGACGTCGATCTCGTCGAGGCGGCCGAGGACGTGGTCGGGCAGGGCGGCCATGCGGGCGTCGTGGGCCGCCCACAGCCGGGCCGGCGCCAGGCGGCGCGGCCCGCACGCCACCGCCCCGTCGGCCGCGTCGGTGTCGGCGAGCGCGGCCTCGATCAGCGCCCGCAGGGTCGGTGACATCGGCGCCGCCAGCCGGGCCGCGAGCAGGTCGGTGACGATCGCCGCGCCGGCGAACGCGGCCGGGGCGTCGGCGTACAGCGCGGCGTCGACGACCGCCATGGTCGCGGGCGTGAACGCCGCGTCGAGCTCGGCGGCGAGGGTCGCGCTGTCGCGCAGGCTGGCGTCGGGGTGGAAGCGGCCGCGGGTCACCTCGCCCAGCCGGCCGACCGCGGCCAGCCGGGTCGCGATCGGCCAGGTCGGATCGGCGAGCGCGCGATCGATGGCGTCGCGCAGCGCCGGGCCGCGCGCGATCCACGGCGCCCGCGCGTCGGCGGCGCTGACGAGGGTGTGGGGCGCCCGGGCCAGCACCGGCGTCGGCGACAGCGTCACCCGCTCGTGGGCGTCGGCGGCCAGCAGCGACAGCCGCGCGATCTCGGGGCAGGCCAGCGACGCGGTCGCCTCGCGGCGATCGCCGGCCTGCTGCAGCACCCGCGGGAACAGCGCGCAGGTGTCGGGCAGCGCGTCCTCGCCCAGCTCGCGGTGGAGCCCGCACAGCCGGTCGCGGTCGAGCTGCGCGCAGTCGCCGTCGGGCAGGAGCCGCAGCCGGCGTCGATCGACGTCGACGGTGGCGGCGACCCGGGCCGCCCCGAGCTGAGCCTCCCAGCGGGCCAAGGTCGCCGGGTCGACCGCGACGTTCCAGCCCCGGCAGCAGGTGTCCTCGCACGCGGCGGCGACGCAGCGGAACCGGTCGAGGTAGCGCGGCGCGGTCACGGCGTCGGCGCGCTCGTCGGTCACCGCCGCGATTGTGGCCGCCGCCGGTCCCGGCCTCAAGCCGGCGCGGCTATGGTCGGGAGAACCACGAGGAGCGTGTGATGGCGAAGCCGAGCTGGAGCCTGGGAGTCCTGATCGCGGTCACGGCCGCGTGCGGCGGTGGGACCACCCCGAAGCCGGCCGCGCCGGCGCCGGCCGCGCCGGTCATCGAACCGGTCGCCCCGGTCATCGCCACGCCGGCCGAGCCGGCGCTGCCGCCGATCCCGTCGACCCCCGCGGCCGCGCCCGCCGAGCTGATCGCCACCGCTGCGTCGCCGGCGCCGGCCGCGCTGCTGCCCGCGATCGCGAGCCAGGTCGATCGCGCGGTCCCCGGCATGGGCGCGGCGGTCAGCCTCGAGGCCCTGACCGCCGCGGTCGGCGAGCTCGGCGTCGATCTGCGCGGCGTCGATCTGACCCGACCGGTGCGCGGGTTGCTCCTCGATCCCAGCCGCTTCTCCCAGCCGGTGGTGCTGGTGGTCGGCGTCGGCGACGAGGCCGCGCTGGCCGCCGCGGCCGAGCAGCACGGCGCGCGCTACCAGATCCACGCCGGCTACGCCGCGATCGGCGCTGGCCCGGCGCTGACCGCCGCGGGCGGCTACGCGCTGACCACGCTCCTGGCGACGCCGGTGCCGCCCGGGCCGACCGTCGACGTCGACGTCGGCTACCTGACGCTGCACTACGGCGACCTGATCGATCAGATCGTCGGCCAGGCCGGCGACGCCGACGAGACCGCCGAGCAGCGCGCCGGGCGCGAGCTGGTGACCGGCGGCGCCGCGGCGCTGCTCCGCCAGCTCGATCACGTCCAGCTCGCCGGCGAGCTGGTCGGCGATCACACCGGCGCGCAGCTCCGGCTGGTGCCCCGGCCGGGCACCACCCTGGCCACGTTCGTGGCCCAGCAGGTGCCGGCCACCTTCGCCCAGCTCGAGCGCGTGCCGGGCGGCGCGATGGCGTTCGGCGGCCGGGTCGAGCTCGGCGAGCTGTACGGCGCGATGGCCGCCGCCATCGAGCCGATGATGGCGCGGTTCTACGGCACCGGCAGCGGCCCGCTGCTGGCCTCGTGGCGGCGGTGGACGGCGATCGGGCTGGGCGAGGTGGGCGCCGGCGTCGAGCTCCGCGACGGCCTGATCTCGATGACGATGCTCATGGATGTCGCCGACCCCAAGGGACTGACGGCGCTGTGGGCCGAGGCGGTCGCTGCCCAGGTCAAGGCGCGCGGCGGCGTGGTGGCGGTGAAGGCCAAGACCACGACCTACCGCGGCAGCAAGCTGTCGGTGCTGACCAGCAGCTTCACCGCCGCCGCGACCGCGGCCGATCGGGCCGGGGCCGCGCCGTTCGGCGGCGCGATGGGCTCGGTGTTCGGCGTGGTCGGCAAGACCGCGGTGTTCGCGATGGGCAAGAACGCCCTGCCGGACGCGCGCGCGCTGGTCGATCGGGTCACGGCCGGGGCGAAGGCGACCGCGCCGGTCTCGGCCGGCCTGCGGGCGGCGATCGCCGAGGCGCGGCGGCGGCGCGAGAGCCTGCTGCTCGCCTTCGACATCCCGGCCCTGACCGCGCTGTCGACGGCCGCGGCGCGGCCGGGCGCATCGCCGCCGACCAGCCCGGCGGCGGCGGGCGAGCCGTTCGTGCTCGCGCTGGGCGTCGACGCCGGCACGCTGGTGGTGCGGATGACGTTGCCGGTCGATCAGGTCAAGGCGGTCAGCGCGATGCAGGCCGCCCAGAGCCAGGCGGCGACCCGCGAGGTCGACGCGACGATCGCGGTCATGAGCGGGATGGCCGATCAGGTGTGCGCGTGCCGCGACCTCGCCTGCGCCCAGGGCGTGATGGAGGCGATGGCGCGGATCGACGAGCCGTCGGTCAAGCCGACCGCCGACCAGATGAACCGGGCGATGGCGATCGCCACCCGCATGGCCGAGTGCCAGCGCAAGCTGATGGCCTCATCGCCGACGCCGTGAGCCGACCGTCGGCCGCCGCGGCCGGCGCTGGTCCGGCCAGCTCGCCGGCGATCGGCGGCGACCGCGCCGATGATGCACCCGCCCGGTCGGCAACCGACCTATCATCGGCCGGCATGCCGGACCCCACGCGTCGTCTCCACGCTGGCGCCCGCGCCGCGGTCTGCGCCAGGCTCTGCCTCGGCCTGGCCGCCGCGCTGACCGTGACCGCCACCGCCTGCACCGATCCCGGCGGCGGCGACGGTGACGACGACGTGGTGGTGCCGCCCGAGCCGCCATCGACGCCGCTGCGCCGGCTCAACCGGATCGAGCTCCTGCACACGCTCACCGATCTGATCGGCCCGGCCTACACCGGCGACCTCGACGCGATCGGCCACCGGCTGCCGCCCGATCCGCTGGTCGGCGGCCTCGACACCATCGCCCAGTCGCTCGGCACCTCGGCGACCTACGTCGAGCAGATCGGCGGGCTGATCGAGTGGGTGGTCGGTCAGATCGATCTCGCGCAGATCGCCCCCGGCACCACCGGCGCCGACGCGCTGCCGGTGGTGTTCGACGGCTTCGGTCGGCGGGCGCTGCGCCGGCCGCTCACCGCCGAGGAGCGGACCAGCTACGCCGCGCTCTACGACCGGCTGGCGCCGAGCCAGGGCCACGAGGTCGGGCTGCGCGCGGTGCTCGTCCGCCTCCTGCTCACCCCCGACTTCCTCTATCACGTCGCGCTCGGCGATCCGGCGACCGGCAAGCTCACCGATCACGAGATGGCGGCCCGGCTGAGCTACCTGCTGTGGGAGACGATGCCCGACGCCGGGCTGGCCGCGGCCGCCGATCGCGGCGAGCTGCACACCCCGGCGCAGGTCGAGGCCGAGCTGACCCGGCTGGCCAGCGATCCGCGGGCCCAGACCACGATCATGCGCTTCACCCGGGCGTGGCTGCAGATCGAGGGCCTCGACACCATCGCCAAGGACCCGCGCCTCTACCCCGAGTTCCCGGCGCTGCGGGCGTCGATGCGCGAGTCGTTCGACCGCTTCCTCGCCGACACCGTCGCCACCGGCGACCTGACCACGCTGCTCACCTCCGACGAGGCCTACGTCGACGGCCCGCTGGCCGAGCTGTACGGCGTGGCCTCGCCCGGCGTGATGACCCGGGTGCCGCTGCCGGCCGGCCAGCGCGGCGGGGTGATGACCCAGGCCGCGTTCCTCGCCGTGTTCGGCAAGGCCAACCGGTCGTCGCCGATCCTGCGCGGCGTGTTCGTGCTCGATCGCCTGCTGTGCGCGCCGCCCGATCCGCCGCCACCGGGCGGCGGCGTCATCCCGCCCGAGCTGCCGTCGCCGACCACGACCCGCGACTTCTTCACCGATCTGACCGCCGCGCCCGGCTGCGATAGCTGCCACTCGGTGATCAACCCGATCGGTTTCGGCTTCGAGCACTTCGACTCGATCGGCCGCTGGCGGATCGAGGAGAACGGCTTCCCGATCGACGCCAGCGGTCAGGTCGCGGTCGGCGGCGCGGTCACGCCGTTCGACGGCGCCGAGCAGCTCACCGACGTCCTCGGCCACGCCGCCGAGGTCCGCCGCTGCCTGGTCCGGCGCTGGTTCCGCTCGCGCTTCGGCCGCATCGACGCCGACCTCGACGCGCCGATCGTCACCGCGATGGACGACGCCTTCGCCGCCGGCGGCGCGCAGTTCCGTGGCCTCGCCGCCGTCCTCGCCCGCACCGACGCCTTCTACCGGCCCCACTTCCAGATCCCGAGCGCCCCATGAAGAGCTTCACGTTGAACCGTCGCTCGTTCATCCGCGGCCTGGCCGGCGCGCTGATCACGCTGCCGGCGCTCGAGGCCTGCCGCGGCCCCGACGTCGGCGCCGGCCGCGGCGCGCTGGTCGAGACCCCGGCCCGCCGCTTCATCGCGCTGATGGCGCCCGACGGCGTGGTGCCGCAGTACTGGTTCCCGACCGGGACCGAGACCAACTTCACCCTCGGCCGTCACACCGCCAGCCTGGCCTCGATCCAGGACCGGCTGATCTTCGTCCGCGGCGTCGACAACGTCGCCGCCCGCACCTACGAGCACAAGAACGGCCACATCGAGGGCGTGACGTCGTTCCTCACCGGCCGGCCGCCGACGCCGATCAACATGGCGGCCAACCAGTGGACCGGCAGCGGGGTCAGCATCGATCAGGTCATCGCCCAGCGGCAGCTCGCCGGCGGCTTCCTGCCCAAGGTGTCGTCGATCCACCTCGG
>Ga0075163_10012560_pt1 | contig 11029 bp, 9 predicted proteins | sample JI1023141ADNA_FD_71478 | JGI IMG/M metagenome (GOLD analysis project Ga0075163, IMG submission 71478) | Wastewater effluent complex algal communities from Wisconsin, to seasonally profile nutrient transformation and Carbon sequestration -... | ecosystem: Engineered > WWTP > Effluent > Algae...
AGGACGTGGCGCGCGACGTCGCGCGAACCGAGGCGCGCGAACGCCGCCAGGATCACGTCCGACGGCTCGGGAGTGCCGCGCGGCGGCATGGGCGAACCTTCGGCGATCGGACCGGGCAACGTGCCCGCCAAGATCTCGAAGGCCGGCTGGATCACCGCCGGCCCGACGGCCGCCAGCTCGCGCGCGACGTCGTCCACCGTGCGCCCGCGCAAGCGGTCGAGTCGCAGGATCGTGTTCACTTGCCGCACGATGGGCGTGGACTCGTCGAGCGTTTCGCGCGCGACCTCGCCCGGCACGACCTGCGCCGGCGAGTCGCTCGCGCGGGCGACGTCCACGCGCGCGCCCTGAGCCCACGCGAATCCCGCGGCTCCGGCCCCGAGCCACGCCGCGACCAGCGCACCTCGCGCGAGGGTCTCGAATCGTCGTGCGCGGCTCATTCGGTGGGCACTCCCACTTCACGCCACACGCGGATCGAGGGCTTGTTGTCGGCGCCCGAAGCCCGCGGCAGGCCCGGCAACACCAGCGTGCCGTCGGCGATGCGGCTGTCGAACCGCACGGAGAGTCGACTGTGCGCGGAGCCGTAGTCGCGGTTGATCGCGACCTTCTCGCCGGCGGTCATGTTGCCGATCAGGTCCACCCGCGCCGACCCCGTCGCGTCCAAGTTGTTGTCGTAGAAGTTGTTCTCGGCGTACATGAACGCGTTCATGTGCTCCAACGTGCCGAACGTCGGGTCGCCGAAGTACACGTTGCCGCTCTCGGGCACCGCCGCGTCCTTGATCGCGATGAACGCGACGCCGTCCCGCACGGGATCCTCGAGGTACACGTTGTCCGAGATGTAGATGTTGCCCTTGACGACGAACGTGGCCTGCACGCCCGCGCTGGTGTTCGACTGGAACCGGAACGAGAACGAGCTGAGGTTGTGGATCCACAGGTTCCCGTCGATGAAGTACACCTTGTTGTTCCCCTCGCGCGCACCGACCGTCTTCGTCGGAGAGGAGAACGTGATCATGTACGGGTCCGTCCCGTCGGAGCGCGAGTCCGTCGCCATGCGCTCGTACGGATCCTCGAGGAAGTAGTCGTCCTTGACGGTGCTCGACGTGTTCGAGGTCCGGTCGCTCGGGTTCTTGCGGAAGATGTGAGCCGGACTCGTCTGCGGCAGCTGCCAGGCCTTGCCGCCCGGCGTGCCGCTCGCGTAGGTGGCCGACGCGAACTCGGCCGCGACGTCGACGTCGTTGTTGGCCTCGTAGTGCATGCCGGCGATGTCGGGGATCGGCTGACGCACACCCGACTGAGGATTGGGCGTCGCGCCACCGGCCACCGACGCGACGAGCGTGCCCGGCGCCGCGCTGATCGAACCGGTCGCGCGCGGCACGCCTTGCAAGCGCGAGTCCTCCGTGATCGAGATGCGACCACCCGAGTACACGTCGCCCACGACCTGGTCGCCTTGGGATCCGCGTCCGCTGAACTCCATCACGTAGTTCGGGTCGTCCGACGCGTTGCCGGAGAAGATCGCGTTCTGGAAGATGCCCGACGTCGCGGGCTCGATCACGACCTCGACGGCGCGGCGCGCGATGCCGCTGCGCCCGACGCCCACGACGGTGTACGAACCGTCCGGGTTCACGACGACGCTGCCGTGGTACGCGTCGTCCGCGAACCAGCGCGGTGCCGACGCGCTTCCGATGCTCGGGATCGTGCGGCTGTCCGCCGCCAGTTGCGTGAAGGCGTCGGCCACGGCCGCTTCGGCCGCCGCCAACGCGCGAGCGCGTTCCAGCGCGGCGCGGTTCTCACGCTGCGACGCGCCCGACACCGCCACGATCGCGCCGGCCATGCCGGCCAGGGCCACGATCGTGATCAAGGACATGGCCAACGCGGAACCACGGCGTCGTTCGCGCGCCGCGCGTCGAGTCGCGCGAGCCCTGGACGCGCTCTGCGCGGATGTCGTTCGTTGCATCGGCATGGGAAGACCTAGTTGCGGATCGTGATCGACGTCTCTTGCACGTTCGTCTCGGCGTGACCCGACGCCGTGCGCTGACCGACGCACAATCGGATCGTCAACACGAGTCCTTCCAAGGAGAACGCGAGGCCCTTCTCGTCGACGAGACCGTTGCCGTTGTCGTCGATGCCGTTTGGGATCTCGCCGGGCATGAGCTCGGGCACGTCGGTCGCCAGGACGACGCGCGACTCGTCGGCCAGGCCCACGTTGCGCACGAGGACGACGTGCCCTTCGTCGACGAGTCCGTCGCCGTCCTCGTCGCGGTTGTCGTCGTGTTCCTCGGCTCCGCGCTCGAAGCGCACGCTGCAGGACGGTCCCCACGTGACCGCGCCGTTCAGGAGGCCGGTGGGCACGCGGAAGGTCAGGTGATCGCTCCCGAACGGCGGCGCGGCGGAAGGCGACAAGGTGGAGAGCCCGGCGGACACGAACGGTTCGCGCACGAGTTCCACGCCACGGTCGGCGCGCGCGTCGAGACGTTCCCGCGAATGAGCGCGGTCGAACTCCTTCTGAGCCGACATGGTGGCGCCCAGCGTGGCGAGCAGGATGATGGCGAAGACCAGCGACGAGATCGCGACCTCGAGGATCGTGAAACCGCCGCGCGACGACGTGCGCAGCATCAGGTGCCTCCCATGGCGAACAGGACGCGGTGCAGTTCGACGACTTGCGGGCCGCGCGGGCCGCGCCAACGGACGCGGATCGTGACCGGGAGGACGAGCGGTGCCGCGAGCAGCGCTCCGGATTCCACCGCTCCGTCACCGTCGAGGTCGCGCGGCATGCCCAAGTTCCGATCGACGACGTCCTCGCGCAGCGTCAGTCCGTCGGCCGAAGGAAAGTGCACCTCGCCCACGCGTCCGTCCGCGTCGTCGAGGGGTGCCGTCAGTCCGCGCACGTCGAAGTCGACGCCCGGAGCGGTCGGCCCCGACGGATCGTCGACGGTCGTGGCGTTGTAGGCCGCGAACACCTCGGCCAGCGGGCGGGAGCGCATGTCCTCGCACACCGCGCGCGCCGCGTCGAACGCGGTGCGCGTCTGCCGACTCGACTCGACCATGCGGTCGGCGGCGGTGACCGAGGCCAAGAGCCCCAACGCCCCGATGACCAGGACGAGCGACGAGACCATCACTTCGACGAGGGTGAATCCGCCGCGGCGGCACGCGCGCGCTCGGACGGGACAGCCGGCACCGCGCGCCGGAGCGGCGCGACGCACGAGGGGGGTGGTGGAGGGCATCGGAGTCGTGCTCTGTATCGGGCTCCCGCTCGCGCCGAATGGAGGCCGTTTCCGATCCGCGCTCGGAAACGGTTTCGCGGTGCGTGTCGTCGTCGCGGCGCGTGCGGCGCGGTAGGCTCGTCGGGTCCGCCCTGCGACACGGAACGAAGCACGCACGACGCGGAACGAAGAGGAACATGCACGTCGAAACCTTGCGCTGGGAGGGCGGACGCCCGGGACACGTCCGACTCCTCGAACAGACCCTGCTGCCCGAGCAACACGTCGTCCTCGACGTGCGCACGGTGGACGAGATGTTCGACGCGATCCGGCGACTGGCGGTGCGCGGCGCGCCCGCGATCGGCGTGGCCGCGGCGTACGGGGTCCTGCTCGGCGTCCAGCACCTGACGGACCTCGAGCGCGAGAACGTCGTGGGCTGCACGCGCGAGACGGCCGCGACGTTGGCCAAGGCTCGTCCCACGGCCGTCAACTTGTTCTGGGCGCTCAAGCGCATGACGAACCGCGCCGACCGCGAGTTCCTGGCCGGCAAGAGCGGCGCGGACATCGTGACGGCCCTCTTCGACGAAGCCCACGCGATCTACGCGCACGACCGCGAGACGTGTCGCGCGTTGGGCCGCGTCGGAGCGGAGCTGATCCAGGACGGATGGACGATCCTGACGCACTGCAACGCGGGCGCGCTCGCGACGGCCGGCATGGGAACCGCGCTGGCACCCGTGTACGTCGCGAACGAGCAGAAGAAGCGCGTGCGCGTCTTCGCCGACGAAACGCGGCCCCTGCTGCAAGGGGCGCGGCTCACGGCGTGGGAGCTCTCGCAGGCCGGCATCGACGTCACGCTGATCACCGACAACATGGCCGGCCGCGTGATGTTCGAGAAGAAGATCGACGCCGTGTTCGTGGGCGCCGACCGGATCGCGCGCAACGGCGACACGTGCAACAAGATCGGCACGTACTCGGTGGCGGTGCTCGCGCGCGAGCACGGCATCCCCTTCTACGTCGTGGCGCCGCTCTCCACGTTCGATCCGTCGATCCCCGACGGATCGCACATCCCGATCGAAGAGCGCGAGTCGCGCGAGATCACCGAGGGCTTCGGTCGTCGCACGGCGCCGCGCGGCGTGAAGACGTACAACCCGGCGTTCGACGTGACGCCGGCGCGCTTCGTCACGGGCATCGTGACCGAAGTGGGCTTGATCGAGCACCCCGACACGGCCGGTGTGACCGCGGCGTTGCGTCGCGGGGGTGTCGCGCTGCCCGTCGGCACCTGAGACTCCGCCCCGCGCGACGTCGAGCGTCCGAGCGGAACTCCCCACTCACCGAGGGGCAGATCGCTACGTGTCGAACGACTTTCCGAGGTCCACCCGGGACGCGGAACTTTGGTTCCAGATCCGGGGTGCGCGGAGTCGATCCACTCGTGCACGCGTCGCCGGCTCCTGGCGTTCGCGTCCGCACGTCGCATTCCGCACGAGATCTGCCCATGGGCGCCCCCAAGAAGACGACCAAGAAATCCCCCCCGAAGAGCACGACCGCGCCCGAGGAACACGACGACGACGGCAAGAAGGGCAGCGCCGCGCGCCCCGACGAGATGCCGCCCGACGTGCTCGAGTTCATCCACGCGATCGACGTGTACAAGCGCGTGCACCAGCGACCGTTTCCGAACTGGTCGGAAGTGCTCGAGATCCTCAAGGGCCTCGGCTACTCGCGCACGCGCTGACGTCTCGGACGTTGCGCCGTATCGAGCCGCGACCGTGACGAGGTCACGGTCCCGAGGTCCGCGCGGCGTGCGGGACCGTGATCCGATCGCCGGACAAGCCCGCGATCGCGCGCGGATCGTCGATCCAACCGTCCATCGGCACGTCGGCGAACGTGGACCTCGGGAACGGTCCCCACGCGACACCGAAGACGCGCACGCCCGCCGCTCGTCCCGCGACGAGGTCGTGCGGCGAGTCCCCCACGTACGCCGCGCGCGCGGCATCGGCCGCCATGCGTTCGAGTCCGTTACGCACCGGCTCGGGATCGGGTTTGTGGCGCACGCAGTCCTCGAGTCCCACGACCGTCTCGAACAAGTCGCCGAGCCCGCACGTGTCGAGTCCGCGTCGCGCCGTGTCGCGTCGCTTGCTGGTGACGATGCCGAGGCGCACGCCGCGGTCGCGCAGCGACACGAGCCCCTCGCGCACGCCCGGATACGCGCGCACGAGATCGTCGTGGTGTTCGAGGTTGTAGGCGCGATAGGTCGCGATCAACTCCTCGACGCGCGCCGGTGTGGCACCGCCGCGTCCGAACTGCGCCGACAGCGGTCGACCGAGGCCGTCCAACAACTCCGCGCGCGAGGGGACGGCCAAACCGTGCGCCGCGTACGTGTGTTCGTAGCTCCGGAAGATCAACTCGATCGAGTCGATCAGCGTGCCGTCCAGGTCGAACAGGCACGTCTCGAGCCGCGTGTCGGCGAGCTTCACGCGCCGCCCGGGTAGATCGGGTGGCGACGCACGAGCTCGGCGACCTCGTGACGCACGCGCGTCGCGACGGCGGCGTCCTTGGGGTGCGCGAGCACGTCGGCGATCCAGTTGCCGAGCGTCTTCATGTCGGCCGTGACCAGCCCGCGCGTCGTGATCGCGGCCGTGCCGAGCCGGATGCCCGACGCCTGCATCGGCGGACGCGGGTCGTACGGGATCAGGTTCTTGTTGCACGTCAGGTCGACGGAGTGGAGCAGGTCCTCGGCTTCCTTGCCGCTGACGCCCATCGGCGTGACGTCGACCAACATGAGGTGGTTGTCGGTCCCGCCCGACACGATGCGCAAGCCGCGCGCCTGCAGCGTGGCCGACAGCGCGCGCGCGTTCTCGACGACCTGCTTCTGGTACGCGACGAACGACGGCTGCTGCGCTTCGCGCAACGCGATCGCCTTGGCCGCGATCACGTGCATCAAGGGACCGCCCTGGCTGCCGGGGAACGTGGCGCTGTTGATCGCCTTGATGTGCTCCTCGCCGCACAGGATCATGCCGCCGCGCGGACCGCGCAGCGTCTTGTGCGTCGTCAACGTGACGATGTCGGCGTGTCCCACCGGCGTCGGGTACACGCCCGCGGCGACGAGCCCGGCGACGTGCGCCATGTCGACCATGAGCTTGGCGCCGACCTCGCGCGCGATCGACGCGAACGCGGCGAAGTCGAGCACGCGCGAGTAGGCCGAGAAGCCGGCCACGATCAGCTTGGGCTGCACTTGCTTCGCCAGATCGCGGACGCGGTTCATGTCGACGCGCTCGGTGTCCTTCTCGACGCCGTAGCTGTGGAACTCGTACAGGGCGCCCGAGAAGTTCTTCGGGTGTCCGTGGCTCAAGTGCCCGCCGTGGTCGAGCGACATCGCCAATACGCGGTCGCGCGGCTGGATGAGCGCCATGTACGCGGACTGGTTGGCTTGCGTGCCGCTGTGCGGTTGCACGTTGACGGCGGCGCAGCCGAAGAGCTTCTTGGCGCGTTCGCGCGCGATGTCCTCGACGGTGTCGACGTGCTCGCAGCCGCCGTAGTAGCGCTTGCCCGGGTAGCCCTCGGCGTACTTGTTCGTCAGGACCGAGCCCATCGCGGCCATGACCTCGCGGCTGGCGTGGTTCTCCGACGCGATCAGCTCGAGCTGGGCTTCCTGGCGCGCGCGTTCCTGGTCGATCGCGACCCAGGTCTCGCGGTCGCTCATCGGTGCGTGGCCAGTCGGGACGGGGCTGTTGCTCGTGACGGTCGGTCGGCTCATCCGCGCATCGTAGCGCCGGCGAGCCCCCGATCGCCAAGGTCCCCATGCGGGCCGCACGCGGGTCCCGACGCGGCTCGGGAGGGCCGCGCGGGCACCTCGCGGACCGACCAAGAGGCTCCCGGAGGGCTTTGGGGCGTCGCGGGGGCCGCGGCGACGCCTTTCGCCGATCCTTGGTGCATGCTTGAGGTGGGCTTCGAGTCCCCCGGAGAGGCTGCTCCACTCCGGCCCGTCCGGGCTGGTGCGGACACGACTGCGCGGTTCCGCGAAACTCTCCCGAGAGGGGGTTGTCACTGAGCCCGCAAGGGAGACAATACGTTGCTCCCACGCGCGCGCGGAAGTCTCCCCGAGCCCCCCGCTCGCACGCGGTCGTCCCACACCTGACTCTCTCCTCGTCCGAGCGGTCCGTCCCCCATTGCCTCGCGCGATGGCCGGCTCGTGGCGACGAGGCTCCCCAATCGTCGTTCGCCGCGCCCCCGGCGACCGACTCGATCCGAACTCGAGGGGCCCTCAACCCAACATGAAGAACGACATCCTCGGCCGCATCCTCTCCACGAGCTTCGTGGGCTTCGGTGCGCTCCTGTGCACGGCCGGCCTTGCCGCTGCCGCCAACATCACCCCCGGCAACGTCGTCGTGGTGCGCGTCGGTGACGGCGTGGGCACGCTGACCAACGCGGCCTCGGCCGTGTTCCTCGAAGAGTACACGCCCACGGGCACGCTCGTTCAGACGCTGCCGCTGCCGATCGCGGCGAGCGGTCTCAACCAAGCGTTCGTCACGTCGGGTTCGGCCACGTCGGAGGGCTTCTTGAACCAGACGACGAACGGCAACTATCTGATCATGGCCGGCTACGGCGTCGCCCCGGGAACGCTCACGGTCTCGGCCAACCCGAGCAGCCTCGTGCCGCGCGTCGTCGCGCGCATCGACCTGACGGGCGCGATCGACACGACGACGGCCCTGTCCGACGCCTACTCGGGCGCGACGGTCCGCAGCGTCGCGAGCGACGACGGCAACCAGTTCTGGCTCACGGGCAGCTCGGGTGGCGTGCGCTACGCGACGCCGCTGGGCGCGCTGCTCTCGACGCAGATCAACACGACGGCGCCGACGAACCTGCGCGTCGCCAACATCGACGCCGGTCAGCTCTACACGTCGAGCGCGTCGGGCACCTTCCAAGGCGTCGGCACGGTCGGCACGGGCCTGCCGAACACGTCGGGACAAACCCTGACGCTCCTCACGGGCTTCCCGACCGCGACGGGTCCGCAATCGTACGACTACTGGTTCGCCGACCCGAACACGCTGTACGTGGCCGACGATCGCACGAACGGCTCGGGCGGCATCCAGAAGTGGACGCTCTCGGCCGGCACGTGGTCGAACGTCTACAACCTCGCGCCGAACGCGACGACGGGTTGCCGCGGACTGTCGGGCGTCAACAACGCCGGCACCGTGACGCTGTACGCCACGACGTCGGTCGCGGCTCCGAACCAACTGGTCTCGGTCGTCGACACGGGCGCGGGCTCGGCCTTCACGACGCTGGCCACCGCCGGCACGAACCAGGTATTCCGCGGCGTGCGACTCGTCGCGGGCGGTTCCCCGACCGGCCCGGGCACGTACTTCTGCTTCGGTGACGGCGCGGGCACGGCCTGCCCGTGCGCGAACAGCGGCGCGGCCGGCAACGGTTGCGCGAACTCGCTGAACCCGGCCGGTGGCAACCTGAACGCCACGGGCGCGGCCAGCGTCGGCGCCGACACGCTCGTCCTCGGCGGTTCGGGCGTCCCGAACGGTCCGGGTCTCTACTACCAAGCGGTCAACCAACTCGGCGGCGGCAACGGCGTCCTGTTCGGTGACGGTCTGCGCTGCATCGGTAGCTCGGTCATCCGTCTCGGCATCGTGGGCGCCGCCGGCAACGCGTCGACCTACCCGTCGCCGAACCCGCCCGTCGCCAACTCGATCCCGGTCTCGGTCAAGGGCTTCTGCGCGGCCGGTGACATTCGCAACTACCAACTGTGGTACCGCGACTCGGACGCGAGCTTCTGCACCGCGAGCGTGTTCAACCTGACGAACGCGGTCAACATCGTCTGGCAACCGTGATCGACTCGGATGCGTGAGCGCCGCGGGCGTTCACGAGGTCCACGACGCGAGCCGGTCCCGGTCGATCCGGGGCCGGCTCGCGCGTTTCGAACCCGGGCGCGGCGCGGGTCGTCGCTCGCCGCCGCGCCGCGGACTCACGGACACACGTCGTTGTGTTGCTTGGGCGTGCCGGTGTCCGTGCCTCCCGCCACGAGCGGCGTGGTGGCAGCGCACCAGTTCGCGCCGTCGTCGTTGGCCAGGACGTCGCGCGACGTGTTGCGCAGACAGATGGCCTTGCCCGGCACGCTCGGCCACGCGGTCGAGTCGTACGCCACGCGGTCGATGATCGAACCGTCGGCGTGCTGGAGCATGATCTGATCGGTCGTGTTCGACAGCGAGAAGCCCGTCCACACGTAGTCGATCGTCACCCCGCCGTTGAGCGTGGGGTCGTTGTTGTTGCCCAGCACGAGATAGTGCCCCGGACGCGCGCGCAGTCCCGCGCCGCCCGTGTCGATCACGTGCTGCGAGCCACCGTCGTCGGCCAACATCCACCCCTCCATGTTCACCCGCCACGGCAGGTTGTTGTAGAACTCGATCCACTCGCCGCGCGTGTCCACCACGGCGGCGGGATCCTTCATGAACTCGGTGATCACCATCTCGCCCGACTGCGGCGCGACGCCTTGCGCGACGAGGGCCTGAGAGAGCGTGCACCACGCGCGTGTCTGATGCGGTTGCCACGCCGCGACGCCGGGTCGGAAGGGAACACCGGTGGCGGCGCTCACGCCGACGGTCACCGGATGCGTGAATCCCGCGGCGAACGTGAGCTGCGCGAGCGCCAGCGGAACGAGCGCGGAGACACCCGCGCGGGCGAGGAAAGCCTGGATCGACATGAACGAGACCTCGAATTCGTGTGGTTCGACGTGACCCGACGCGAAACCGTTTCCGCGCCGGCACGCCCCACGACCGAGGAACGCGCGCGACGGTTTCCGGAAACGGGTTCCTGCCGTCCACGTCACGTCGGAAACCGTTGTCGCGAACCGGGTAGCGCACCTTGACCCCCCGCGATTCGTGGTGGAGACTTCAGAGATCTCTCCAGGAGCGCGGCATCGGACACGGCGCGCAGGCTCCCGGCCGTCCACCGGAAGCAGCACGCGCGCCGTCGCCGACGCTCCCACCCACAACATGAAGCACTTCGATCGAAGCAGCGTGCGCACTCTGGCCCTCGCGGCCGCCATCGTGGGGAGCCTCGGGCTCGCCACCGCGCAACTCCCGGTTCCCACGACCACCCAAGACTTCAAGCAGCCGGGCACGCAGCCCAACACGACGCTGCAACCGGTGTACGACTCGTCCGCGTGCCAAGGTTGCCACAGCGGATACGACCCCAATCAAGAGCCCTACACGCGCTGGAGTGCCAGCATGATGGCGCAGTCGTCGCGCGATCCGGTGTTCTGGGCGGCGCTCACGATCGCGAACCAAGACGCGGCGGGCGCGGGCGAGTTGTGCCTGCGCTGCCACACGCCCTCCGCGTGGATCGACGGACGCTGCCTGCCGGCCGACGGCTCGGGTCTGAGCCAGGCGCAGGGTGACTTCGACGGCGTCACGTGCCACGTGTGCCACCGCATGGTGGACCCGGTCCTCGCGCCCGAGAACCCGCCCATCGACGAGCGCATCCTGCTGCGCGTCGGATCCTTGCCGCCCACGCCGAACACGGGTCAGTACATCATCGATCCGCTCGACGTGCGCCGTGGTCCGTTCGACCTGGGTCCGAACTTCTTCTATCACGACTGGGCTCAGTCGCCGTACCACCGCGAATCGCTGCTGTGCGGCACGTGCCACGAGGTGTCGAACCCGACGCTGACGAAGCAGCCCAACGGCACGTACGCGTTGAACACGCTCAACGCGCAGCACCCCACGCACAACAAGTACGACGAGTTCCCCGTCGAACGTCTGTACAGCGAGTGGGCCAAGAGCGAGTACGCCAAGGGCAAGGTCGAAACGGCCGACGCTCTCTATCCGACCGGT
>Ga0075163_10012561_pt1 | contig 11028 bp, 8 predicted proteins | sample JI1023141ADNA_FD_71478 | JGI IMG/M metagenome (GOLD analysis project Ga0075163, IMG submission 71478) | Wastewater effluent complex algal communities from Wisconsin, to seasonally profile nutrient transformation and Carbon sequestration -... | ecosystem: Engineered > WWTP > Effluent > Algae...
AAGCCGCCCATGTCCTCGCGCAGGGCGAGGCGGTGCCAGTCGCCGTCCTGCCAGGCCTTGATGGACTTCTTCAAGGAATCCGGGAGGATGGGCGTGTGGTCGGCGCCCATCTGCGGGGGGTGGCGGTCGGCGTCGGCGAAGCTGGCGGCGATCTCGGTGCTGGCGAGGCGCTCCACCGCGCCCACGATGGTCCGGATGCTGTCTTCGTCCATGTCGCCGCGGCCGGCGTCGAGGAACTCGAAGAGGTTGAAGTGAACGTCCCGCAAGTTGCTGAGGTAGTGCTGACCCTGCATCCCTGAATTCTCTCCGCGCGCGTGAAGGCGGGGGAGCCTAGCAGCAACGGGCGCGGAGATCAGCCCCCGATGGCGATCGCCGGGTGCCGCTGAATTTATGTTTGAATTTCGGTGGGTTACGGCAGGATGGTGGCCGGGCGGGCCTCGAACTGCAGGCAGGCGCTGTAGCCGTCGGGGCGGCCGTCGCCGTCTTCGTCCACGTCGGGCTGCAGGACGAGGGGCACGAGCTGGGCGAGCTCGGGCGGCAGGACGGCGAGGGCGGCGTTGAGGGAGGCCTGGGGCACCACGCCGCTGATCCACCCGTTGCGGATGGTGAGGCCCTGGTCGTCGAGGGTCAGGGCGCCGGTGATGGTGGCGCGGGCGACGTTGACGGCCAACACGAAGCCACCGGCCGGAATTTCAAAGGGAAAGTCGCCGGGGCCGGCGCTGAGGGCGCCGTTTTGGAGCTGGGCGTTGATGAAGAGCGCCCGCGGATCGCCGGCGGCGTCGTAGCTGCGCGCGTCGATGCGGTAGGTGGTGGGGCGGACGAACTGGCCGATCAGGATGGCCAGGTCGAAGCGGCCCTGGCGCGCGCCGGGGGCGAGGCCGTAGGTGGTGGGCAGCAGGTTGAGCTGGCCGTTGTCGATGGCGTCCTGGATGTTGCCGTTGGCCAGGGGGCCGGTGCCGGCAAAGGCGTTGTCGGGCACGCCGTCGCCCGTGAAGTCGCGGCAGCCCGCGCCGTTGGCGCCCGCCACGCCCGCCTGGGAGATGTAGGCCGAGATGCCGCCGCAGGGCGCGTCGCCGCCGTCGCAGTTCTGGTCGATGCCGTCTTCGCAGATCTCGCGGGCGCCGGGGTTGAAGGCCGGGTCGTTGTCGTTGCAGTCCACGCGCAGGTTGGCGGGGCAGGCGGGGTCGCCCGGGAAGCCGTCGCCGTCGGCGTCGAAGTCCTCGTCGATGGTGCCATCGCAGTCGTTGTCCAGGCCGTCACACACTTCGTCGCCGGGCACGATGGGCGGGTGGCTGCACAGGACGCTGCCATCCTCGGCGCAGATCTGCACGCCTTCGGCGCGGCAGCCGCCGTCTTCCACCACGCAGTCCTCGCCGACGCCGAGGCCCTCGTCCACCGCGCCGTTGCAGTTGTTGTCTTCGCCGTCACAGCGCTCGACGCCGCCGTTGGTGATGACACACTCGCAGCCATCCGCCACGATTCCATTGGCATCCCCGAAGCCGCCCTCGCAGCTGGTCAGGACGCACACCGCCTCGTCGCAGCCGGCGTTGGCGTGGTCGTAGCCGCACACCCGCCCGCAGCGGCCGCAGTTGGCGGGATCCACCGCGAGGTCGATCCCCTCGTCGATGCGCGTGTCGCAGTCGTTGTCCTTGCCGTCGCAGATCTCGGCGCCCACCACGGGCACCGGGGCGTCGCACACCACGGCGCTGCCGTCGGCGGCGCAGATCTGGGTGCCCGGGTTGGCGCACGCGCCCTCGGTGGCCATGCAGGCGTCGCCCAGGCCGGCAAAGCCCTCGTCGATGCGGGTGTCGCAGTCGTTGTCGAGCCCGTCGCAGCGCTCGTCGCTCGGCACGCAGGCCGGGGGCGCCATGTCGGGGGTGGGGCCGCCATCGGGGGTGGGCACCGTGGCGTCCGCCATCGGCGTCGGGCCGGTGTCGGCCTCGGCTTCAGTGCCCGCACTGGGCGAGTCATCGCAGGCCACCAGGCCAAGAGACCAAAGTCCGCAAGAGGCAAGGAGAATCAGCGCGCGGCCCATGGCCACCTCCGTCAGCATTCGCTCAATTCGATAACAGACGCCCGCCGAGTGCCGCAAACGCGGACCGCGGGGGATCCAGGCACCGCGCTCAGGGCAAGCGCACCGGGGGATCGCGGCGGTAGACCAGCCAGGCGGGCTGGGGCTCGAAGCCGAGCTGCAGGTTGAGGCGGTACATGGGGTTGTTCTCCTCATTGTCCGTCTCGATGTAGCGCGCCCCCCGCTGGCGTGCGTAGGCCACGCCGGCCACCTTGAGCGCCATGGCGATGCCTTGCCGGCGCAGGGCGGGCACCACCCCGGTCAGCCCGGTGTGCAGGCGGGTGGGATCGGCGGCCGAGGCCCAGAAGGTGGTCAACCCGAGGTACTGCTCGGCGGTGTGGGCCACCAGCCAGCCATCGGGCAGCGCGGAGGGGTTGTCGAAGTAGGCCACGAAGTGCTCGAGCGGCTCGGGGGCGGCGGGCGCGGAGCCGGCCACCTCCTGACCGATGGCCCAGCGCAGCGCGTGCAGGCGCTCCAGGGCGCCGGGATCGCGGGCCCGCAGCACCGCCAGCGAGTCGATCTGGATGCCCGCCGCGCGCACCCGCTCTGCCGTGGCCGCGAAGCGGGCGTCCTCGAAGGCCTGCACATCCAGACGGGAGACGGGCCAGCGGGCGGCGGGTGAAAAACCCTGGCGTTCCAACAAGCTACGGCCGGCGGGTTGGTGCTCTCGCACCTCGGCGTGCACAATCGCTTGCCGCTCGTCCAGCCAGGCCACCGTCTCGGCCAGCAGCGCCGCGCCCAGGCCGTGGCGCTGGAAGGCCGGCAGCACGGCGACGTTGAGGCGGAAGTGGCGGCCGCTGGCCTCGTGGCCATCGCTCTCGGCCAGGGAGAAGCCCACCACCTCGCCGCCCACCTCCACCACGCGGCGGCGCTGCGTCCGGCCGATCCAGCGACGGTCGCGGGCGGCGAGCTCATGGGGCGTGACTTGCAGGTCCGGCCAGACCGCATTGCCGATGCGGGCGACTGCTGGGTAGTCGTCGGTGCGAAAGTCGCGGATACGCAAGGCTTTCTGGCCGGTGGGCCGGGGTTCGGGCACGCCACCGGTGGCGCCATGCCTGGCACGCATTTGTCGGACCGCCTCCCCCATCGCGGCAGTCTCTCCAACCCGGGCAAGCGTGGCAAGCCCGGGGCTCACTTGGGGGCGATTACGGGCGGAGGCGCGGGGGCCACCGGCGCGCTGGGCGCCTCCGCGGTGTCCGGCGCGGCGGCCACCACCGGCACCAGCTCACCCGAGCGCACCGCCTGCCGCGCGAAGGCCTGTACGTGGCGGCCCTGGCGCGCATCGAGGGTGGGCGGCGTGTCCCCTCGGTTGTAGCTCATGATGTTGCCGGGCACGTGGGTGTGGCTCGGGTTGCCGAAGAAGTGGCCCAGCTCGTGGGCCAGCACGGTGGGCCGCGCGTAGGCCGCGACGATCACGAGGTGCTTGATGCGGCCCCGCTTGTCCGCCGTGCGCCCCGCAGGCCGCCAATGCACGCCTTGTCGGAAGAGCTTGGGATCGTCCACATCGCGCAGGGAGGCCACGATGAAGGCGTTGATGACCTGGCCCACCACCAGCGCGCCCAGCGCGTTGCGGGCGGGGCGATCTTCGAGCACCCCGTGGGGCGCGGGCAGGGGCACCACCTCCGCGCGCGCAAACTGCACGCCCCAATCGGCGAAGATGCGGTTGGCGTCGGCGAGCTGGGCGTCGAGCCAGGCGGTGTCGGCCACCGGGCCGGCCTCGCCTTCCGCCACCAGGAAGCGCACGGGAAAGACGGTGGGGGGCGCGGCCAGGGCCGTCGGCAGCAGCTGGGCCGGCTGCAGGAGGGCCACCTGGAAAAGCAGGGCGAGCAACATGGCGGGATGATACCCTGATTCGCGCTGCACGATGGCCTCGACCTCCACCCCCCTCCGCATGACCTTCCGCCGCCCGCCCTACTTGCGGCCGATGGTGGCGGTGGATGTGCCGCATGCCCTGGCGCTCATTCGGCAATTTTCTGAGGAAGATTATGAAGTTGCGCGGGCGAGCCTGCGCCGCGACTTGACCGATCAGTACGTCCTGGAGCGCGGCCACACGATCATCGGGGTCACCGGGGCGCGCCCCAGCGCGGGCACCGAGGACACGTGGTGGCTGTCGTGGACCTACCTGGCGGCGGCGGAGCGCGGGCAGGGCCTGGGCCAGACCATGATGCTCGACCTGTGCGCGCGGCTGGCTCAACAGGGCGGGCGCACGCTGTTTGTGACCACCAGCACGATGCGGGATGCCGCGGGCGAGCGCGTCTACGAGGCGGCGATTCGCGCCTACCAGCGCGCCGGCTTTGTGCTGGAGGTGGAGCACCCCCACTACTACGCCCCCGAAGATGGCCAGCTCGTGCTGAGCCGACGCCTGCGCCCGCTGGGGCCCGCCACCGGTACCCTCGATGGGCGCGGACTGTGCCTCACCACGATGGAAGAGATCGTGGAGACCGACGACGCCTGGGCCATCGACTGGCGCTTCGCCGAGCCGGGGGAGGCGCCCGACGACCACGCAGCGGTGGCGGCGCGGGTGATGACGCTGCGTGCGCAAGGCGCCCGGGTGGTGTTCGTGGGGTTGCCCTCGGACGCACCGCAGGCGGAAATCCCCTTCCGTCTCGCGGGGTTTCGCCCCGAGGGTCGGCTGAGCGATTTCTACGAAGATGGCGTGCACGAGCACCGCTTCCGGCTCGATCTGCCCCCGCTGCGCTGAACCTCGGGGCCCGGCCCGCGGGCCCGGGCGGGGACCCGGGCGGCGGACGCGTTGACGCCCACCCAAACGCACGGCTAGAACCACCCGGATCCTCCGTTGCCTGGAGCCCCCGTGGCCGAACCCAAAGCCGACTCGTTCTGGCTGTCTACGCCGCAGCGCCTCGCCCAGGACCGCTGGGTCGTGCTGGGGCTGCTGGTGGTGCTCGCCTTCCTCTACCTGCCGGGCCTGGGGAGCTACGGCCTCTACGACCCCTGGGAGACCCACTACGGTGAGGTCGGCCGCACGATGGTGGAGACGGGCAACTACATCGATCCCTGGTGGGGCTCGCCGTGGGATCCCACCGACGTCAAGCGCGAGAAGGAAGGCTTCTACTCCAAGCCCCCGCTGACCATGTGGATGGGCGCCGCCGGCATGAACCTGTTCGGCTACACCGAGCTGGGCGTGCGGTTCTTCTTCCCCATCGGCACGCTGCTGGCGCTGCTCGCGATCTACCTGGCCGTGTCGAGATTCTATCATCGGCGCGCGGGGTTACTGGCGGCCGTGGTGAGTGGCACCGCGCCCTTCATCGCCATGACCAGCCGGCAGGCGGTGCCCGACGGCATCATGATGGCCATCCTCACGGTGGGCATGATGGCCCTGGCCTGCGGCCTCTTCTTGGTGGAGGAGGACGAGGAAGCGAGCCCGGTGCTCTATTGGGCGGTGACCGCAGCTTTGCTGCTCACCGCGGTGGGCCAGCTCTGGGCGATGTGGCCGATGGATCGTGGGCCCGACGTGGTGCGCCCCTCACCGGGTGGCTTCTTCACCTCCATCGAGTGGTGGTTTCGCGAGACGATCACGGTGGCGGTGGGCAAGGGCTGGGCGCTGGCGCTGCTGTTGGTGCCCTTTGTGGCGCTGGCCACGCGGCGGGTGCTGCGGCAAAAGCGGCGCCGGATGCTCTACATCTACCTGTTCTACATCTGCTGCGGGCTGTGTGTGCCGGCCAAGGGTTGGCTGGCCTGGGCGCCCATGGGCATGGCCATCTTCGGCTACCTGCTGGTGACCGGCGAGTGGCGCATCCTGCTCAAGGTGGATGTGCCGGGCGGCCTGCTGCTGGTGTTTGTGTCGGGGCACCCGTGGGTGGTGGCCATGGTCGGTGGGCACAACCCCGAGTGGTACACACGCTTCATCGTGCATGATCACATCAACCGCCTGTTTGCCGGGGTGCACAGCCTCGATGACGGCGGCTTCGAGTACTTCGTGCGTTGGCTGGGCTACGGGCTCTTCCCGTGGATCGGCGTGTTGCCCGCCGCCTTTGTGCGCGTGTTTGGCGGCCTGCGGCGCGGCACCCGCGACCTGACGCGGCAACAGAAGTTTGAGCTGTTGGTGGTGCTCTGGGCCGTGTGCGGGTTCTTCCTGTTCACTCGGTCGCAGACCAAGTTCCACCACTACATCCTGCCGGTGGTGCCGGCGCTGGGCATCCTGATTGCGCTGTTCCTGGAGGATGTGTTGGCCCGCCGCGGGCAGGCGCTGACGGTGCTCCTGGCCTCCGCCGTGGGTGTGGTGGTGTGGGTGGGGCAGGACCTCTTCCGGTTGCCCAAGGCGGCGGGTCAGGCCAGCCAGAACCTCGTCAACCTCTTCACCTACAAGTATGACCGCGAGTGGCCGCAGTTCACTGATGCCCTGGGGTTGGAGCGCCTCACAGGCGACAAGCTGGCGGCCGCCCAGGCGGACAATGCGTGGTTGCTGCACGACGCCCAAATCCTGTTGTGGGTCGCGCTGTTGGGCATGGTGGGCTTCACGCTGATGGCCATGCGCGGCCGCCTGCGCGGGGTCGGTCTGGGCCTACTGGGCGCCGGTGGGGTGCTCGGTGCGGCCTTCTGCCTGCACGACTACCTGCCCCGCGTCTCCAAGGACTGGAGCCAGAAGGAGATGTGGGAAGCCTACTACGCCCACTGCACGAAGTTCACGCCCGAGGAGGAGCCCGAGTTCCGCCACCTGCTCTTGACCCAGACCATGCGGGTGCCCAGCCGGCTGGACACCTTCCCGCGGGCCTGGTGCAAGGAGCCGGTGGTGGCCTTCCGCACCAACTGGCGCGGCGAGACGTTCTACTCGTCCAACACGGTCATCCCGGCGCCTGAGACCAAGCACCTCAAGCCGTTCCTCGAGCAGTGGGGCAACGACAAGCCCTTCTACCTGTTCACCGAGCGCAACCGCGTGCAGAGCGAGCTGGAGCCCAACCTGCCGGCCCACCTCAAGGGGCAGTACGACGAGATCTTCGGGTCGAACCTGAAGTTTGTCATGCTGCGCATCGAGAAGAAGGCGCGGGCCAAGGTGGATCGGGTGGACCAGGTCATCCCCGACCGGCCCCTCGACGAGCCGCCCCCGCCCGAGTGACCCTCCGCCCCTCCAAAGCCACGCCCCGCGCGGGTTGGAGAAAAACCGATTGACCCTCGGTTTTTTGTTCGCTATGTTCCCGCCATGCGAATGCCCCTCCTCGGTGAGCTCGAACTGGCGGTGATGGACTGGCTCTGGACCCAGGGCCAGGGCGACGTGAAGGCGGTGCACGACGGCATCGGCGTCGCCCGCGGCATCACCTCCAACACCGTGCAGTCCACCCTCAAGCGCTTGCATGAAAAGGGCTTTTTGCTGCGGGAGAAGGTGAGCCACGCCTTTGAGTACGCGCCAGCCCTCAGCCGCGCGGCCTTCCACCAGCAGGTGTTGGGCGATGTGGTGGAAGGTCTGCTGGAGGGCCAGCCCGAGGCCGTGTTGGCCGCCTTTGTGGATCTCACGGCGCGCGCAGGCCCCGAGCACCTGGCACGGCTGGAGCAGATGGTGGCCGCCCGGCGCGGAGACCAGCGGTGACCGCCCCCAACGCGGTGCTCATGGCAGCGGCCCTTGCGGTGGGGCTGGGGTGGCTCTATGCCGGGCTGCGGCCCCGCGTGTTGCGGCTGGCGCCCGCCCGGCGCGCCCGGTTGCTCCTCCTGCTGGCCGCCCTCCCCGCGGGGTTGGGCGCCCTGCACGCGGCAGTCTGTCTGGCCTCGGTGGCCTGCTTCTTCCACCGCCACGGCGCCCTGCCGGCGCTGTGCGAGCTGCACCCAGCGTCGGCGGCCAGCTGGATTCTGACCGGCCTGCTGCTGGTGGCCTTGGGCGGGCCGCTGGTGCGCACCCTGCGCCGCGAGGGCACCAGCCGGCGCCGCCTCCGGCAGTTGTCGGGCTCCGCGCGGCTGGTGGAGGGCGCGCGGCTGGTGGAGTCGGACGCACCGTTTGCTGCGGCGACCGATCGGGAAATCCTCTTGTCTTCCGGGCTCTTGCGACACATCTCCCCCACCCTCATGCCCGCCGTCGTTGCCCACGAGCGCGCCCATGTGCGCCGTCGCGATCCCACCCGCATGCGCTGGGCGATGCGCCTGACCACCCTCTGGCTGCCGCGGGCGCGCCGCGTCCTGCTGGCCGACCTGGAGCTCGCCTGCGAGCAGGCCTGTGATGAGCACGCCGCCGAGGTGGTGGGTGATCGCGTGCTGGTGGCCCAGGCGCTGATGGCGGTGGAGCGCCTGCTCGGGCACCCGGTGGCCCTGCAGCCCGCCGCCCAGCCCTTCCACGGCGGCTGCTTCGTCGCGCGGGTCGAGGCCCTGCTCGATCCCCCCCGCCCCGCCGGCTCGCTCTGGGTCGAGGGCGGACAGGCGCTGAGTGTGTTGGCCCTGGCCCTCGCGCTCACCGATCCCCTCCACCACCTGACCGAAGCGCTCGTCGCCGCCCTCGGGCTGGTCTAGGCGATGGCGTCGCGCACCGCACCGATGGGCGCCTTGTCGGGCAAAAAACCGAGCGGTTATCGGTTTTTAGGCGCGTGGCTGCTCCTGACCTCCTCCGCGTGGGCGGTGCCGGTGACGCTGCCCGAGGCCCTCACCGCGGCCCAGGCGCGCAGCCCCATCCTGGCGGCGGAGGCGGCCGCGCTGGCCGAGGCCGAAGCCCGGGTGCACACCGCCGCCGCGTGGCCCCACAACCCGGAGCTGGGTGTGGAGGGCGCCGCCCGCCTGGGCGCCGGTGATCCCAGCGCCGACTGGCAGGTGCGCCTGAGCCAAACGCTGCCGCTGGGTGGCCAGCGGGGCCGCCAGATCGCGGTGGCCCGGGCGGAGCGCGATGAGGTGGCAGCCCGGTGGGCCGCCGAGCTGAGCTGGTTGACCGTCCGGGTCCGCCTGGCCTTTGTGGATCTGCTCTTCGCCCAGGCCGTGCTCGCGGTGGAGACCGTGCACAGCACACTCGCTCAGTCGCTGGTGGGCATGGCGGAGCGGCGGTTCAACGCCGGCGTGAACACCCGCCTGGAGGTGGGCCTCGCCCGCGTGGAGGCCGGTCGCGCGGCCGGTCGGGTGGCCGCCGCCCGCGGCCAGGTGCGGGTGGCCAGCAGCCGGTTGGCCGAGGCCATGGGCGGTGATCCCAGCGCGCCCATCGAGGCGGTGGGTGATCTGGCGCCAGCGGAGGTGCCCCCACCCGCCCTGGCGCCCCTGCTGGCCGCCGCTCACACCCGGCGCAGCGAGCTGATCGCGCTGGAGCGTGGCCTGCAGACCGCCCGCGCGCGAGTGGCCGCCGCTGAAGCCGCCGCCGTGCCCGACCTGACCATCTCGGTCTTCGGCGGGCGTGAGAGCGGCCGCGAGACGCTGGTGGGCGCGGGCCTCTCGGTGCCCCTCCCCCTCTTTGATCCCCGGCGGGCGTCGGAGGCCCGCGCCGCCGAGCCGCGGCTGGCCGCCGAGCGCGCCCTGGTGGCCGCCCGGGTGGAGCAAGAGGTGGTGGCGGCATGGTCGGAGCTGACCACGGCCATCGAGGTGGAGACCACCCTGCGGGCGCAGGTGACCGAGCCGCAGGATACCCACCTCGATCTGCTGCGCCGTGCCTTTGACGTCGGCAAGATCGCCGGCTCGGAAGTGCTCGTGATGCAAAACGAATTTCGCGCATCCCACCTCGAGTGGCTGGCCGCCTGTGCCGAGGTGCACCGGGCCCGCGCCCGCCTGGATCTCGCCGTGGGTCCGCCTGATGGGGAGCCCGCACCATGATGACCCGATGGCTGGCCCTGCTGAGTCTCCTGGTCGCGGTGGGCTGTACCCCCCGCGATCCCGCCCCGGCCGAAGGTGCCCACGACGAGCACGAAGGGCACGAAGAGCACGAAGGGCAAGAGGAGCACGAAGAGCACGAAGGGCACGACGAACACGACGAGGCTGCCGAGGCCAACACCGTGGTGCTGAGCCCCGGCGCCGCCGCGCGGGTGGAGCTGATCACGACCCCCGTGGAAGTCCGCGATTTGGCAGGCGAATTGGTCGCCACCGCCGAGGTGGGCTTCGACGAGGACCACCGCGTGCACATCACGCCGCGGCTCGCCGGCCGCCTGGTGGAGGTGCGCGCCACCCTGGGCCAGACCGTGGCGGCGGGCGACGTGCTGGCGGTGCTCGACTCCACCGAGTTCGGGCGCGCCCAGGCTGAGTACCTGCAGGCCCGGACGCGGGTGGCCCTCGCCCAGGACACGCTCAAGCGGGAGGAGAAGCTGGCGGCCGAGCAGCTCAGCGCCCAGCGCGAGGTGGCCGCGGCCCGCGCCCGCGCTGCTGAAGAGCGCAGCGCCCTGGAAGCCGCCGCGATGACCCTGCACCTCTACGGCATGACCCCCGCAGCCGTGGCCGCCATCCGCCCCGGCCAGGTGGAGACCCTCATGCCGCTGGTCAGCCCCCTGGCGGGCAAGGTGGTGCACCGCCACGCCAACCGCGGCGAGCTGGTGGGCCCGGGCGAGGGCGAGCGGGGCGGGGCGGAGGACACCCTCTTCATCGTCGCCGACCTGAGCCGCGTCTGGGTGCGCCTCGACATCCACGAGCGCGACCTCAGCCGCGTGCATGTGGACGACACCGCCGCCGTGCAGGTGGACGCCTGGCCCGAGATCTTCGAGGGGCGCATCTCCCAGCTCGGCGACCAGGTGGACCCCGTCACCCGCACCGTGGCCGCCCGCATCGAGCTGCCCAACCCCGAGGGCAAGCTGCGCCCCGGCATGTTCGCCCGCGTGCGCATCAGCGACCCGCACGCCGCCCCCGCGCCGAACCGACCGAAATCACTGGTGGTGCCCGTCGCCGCCCTGCTGCGCTCCGGCGAGGGCTTCATCGTCTTTGTCAAAACCGGCGAGCGCCAGTACGTCCGCCGTGCCGTGCATGTGATCCGGCGCACCGCCGACCTCGCCGAGATCGCCGACGGCGTGCAGGCGGGCGAAGCGGTGGTGGTGCGGGGCGGCTTCATCCTCAAGTCCGAG
>Ga0075163_10012562_pt1 | contig 11028 bp, 19 predicted proteins | sample JI1023141ADNA_FD_71478 | JGI IMG/M metagenome (GOLD analysis project Ga0075163, IMG submission 71478) | Wastewater effluent complex algal communities from Wisconsin, to seasonally profile nutrient transformation and Carbon sequestration -... | ecosystem: Engineered > WWTP > Effluent > Algae...
GGCTGATGTCCTACCGTTGGACGACTGCGGCGTGCTGGGCCTACCGGACGAGCCACCAGTCCTGATGGAGTTCCGGTAGGCCCAGCGACCCACCCGCCGTCAGGGGCAAGGGCCGGAGACGGTGGGTGGGCGATCTTGGTCCGTTCAGGCTTCTGCGTCTCTCGACTCCGCCTTCGCCAGACCCGGCGATCTTGGTCAGGTGCGCCTGATCCGCATCAGCCCCATACCGGAGGCTGTGAGCACCAGCGCCAGGACGAGGGCGACAGTCGAGCTGGTGCCAGTAGCGGGCAGCTCTGTCGGGGGCACGAACACGGTGGCGGGCGGCACGTCAGCCACGGTTGTCGGCGCAGCGGGAGGCGCTGTCACCGGTGGCTCGGTCGCCGGAGGAGTTGTGGCGACCGTGGTGGATACGCACGGCTGTCCACCCTCGTCCACGCACCCGGTCGTACTCGGCACTGCCGTGGTAGCGGGAGCCGTGGTAGTGGGGGCAGCAGTCGTGGTGGGAGCAGCTGTGGTCGTGGGAGCCGCCGTCGTCGTTGTGGGCTTCGGGCAGTCACCGCTGTAGCGCACCAGCGACCTCGCCTCGACTGGTCCGACGCTGGCGCTGGTCTGGCCGACGTTGCGCCACTCGGAGCGGACGAGGAAGCCCACTGAGGTCGTGCGTGCAGGCGAGCTGCCACTGACGATGTACGGGACGCTGTCCGCTTTCCAGTTGCCCCACGCCGTGTAGCTGGTGGCTCCGGCGACCTGGTGGGACGAGCGCCACTCCTTGCCACGCACAGCATCGGAGGTGACGGTGAACGACCACCCCCAGGTGCCGTCGTCGTTGCACCACGTGGACGTCTGAACGACGGGGTGATGAGCGCTGGCCACGGACGGGGCGACGAAGATCGTGCCGACGACTGCGATGGCCAGCGTGATGATGGCTCGCGCCAGACGCTTGGACTTCATGATGTGTTCCTCCTGGTATGTGACTTGGATGTCCACCATAGAGTAACTACCGTGGAGAACTCTGTCAACCCTCAGTCGAGGCAGACGGCGAACTCGGAGCCGGTCCACACGTGCAGCGTGTCACCGACCGGCGTGCGGCCCTTGAGCGCCATGTTGCGCAGCTGCCCCCAGCCGATGCCAGCATTGGCGATCCCAGCCGCCTGGTGAGCTGCCAGAGCCGTGCGCTCGTTGGTCGTGTCGCCGGTCCAGCGGACCTCCAGGCAGTTGCCTTTGGCGTCGGCGATGCCCATGAAGACGGCGGTGGCCAACCGGGTTGTCCCCGGGGCCTCAGGCAGCGAGCCGGGCTTGTCGACGATGTGGTAGAGCGTGTTCATGATGGTCTCCGATACGGGGGTGGTGGTCGGCGGTACGACCGGGGGGACGACAGGAGGCACCACTGGGGGTACCACGGGAGGGACGACAGGCGGTACGACGACCGGAGGGGGCGGCGTCACGGGCGGCTGCCCAGCGATGTACGCCTCGACGTCGAGCACACGCTGTGGGATGGCGTCACCGGCGACGTAGCGCCAGTGCCAGTTCTCCTCCTGCGTCTCGGCGCTGTAGCCGTACTCGATTGCGTGTGCGATCAGCCATGCCACCGTCGCCGCCCGGATGGGGTCGACTGCGTCGTCGCTGTCGTACTCCTCCCCGAGGTCCGCAGCCAGCGCCCAGCCGTGGTTCGAGGTGCCGGGAATCGCCGCCGTCGCCGGGTACCCACCGTTGGGGTACTGGATCTTGCGCCAGTAGCTGCTGTCGGGGATGACGACGTTGAGCGCAGTGGCCACAGCCTGACGAGCGCCCGCCGACCACACCTTGCCGCGCTTCTTGGCAGCAGCGACGAGGTAATCGTTGAGGGAGCACGGCTCGTAGCGCTTCTGCGGGCCACCGAAGATGTTCCACTGGGTGCGCAGCGAGCGGTACCCGCCGACCGTGCGCATGTCCAGCAACGGCCCCAGCTCGGACATCATGACGAGCACCATCGCCGTCATCGCTCGCTGAGCGGGTTTCACCATCAACAGGCCGGGGATGCCGGTCGGGTGGAGCAGTGACGCTGGCAGCTCGCCGTTCTTCTGACCGGTGAGGCACGACGGCATCACCATCGGCGAGATGGGGAGAGTTGGGTTCGGCATGGTGGCCATCCTTCCACGAATGGGGCCTGTACCTCTTCGTGCCCGCGCCGGGCCGACGACAGGAGAGACTACTGGCCGGAGACGTCCGGTGGGGGTGAGTAGGCCCGCATCATGTCGAGGGCCACCTTCACGCCCTCGATCTTGCCATGCAGCCTGGCCGACTCGATGCGAGTGCCGGTGTAGCGCCAGGGCTGGCTGTCGACCCTCTCGGCATTCCCCTCCAGGGCGAGCACGGCCCTCTCCAGCCGCTCCTTGAGATCGGCCATGTCACCAGCCGGAGGCCCATTGAGGGTGCAGTAGCTCGTGCCACCCTCGTCGAGCGATCTCTTGACGTACGGGCATGTCGTCATGTCTTCACGATCCTCTCGGCGTCGATGACCAGCTGGCGCCGGTTCCACAGCAGCACCACGTACTGCCACCTGCTGTACAGGACTGAGACGCTACGGATGTCGGACTCAGCGATCCCCATGCGCTCGACGCAATGGCGACGCACGGCAGTATCCGTCTCCGGCCACACGGGGGCCGAGCACCATCTGCTCAACCTCATCGCCGCACCGCCAGTCGATCGTGTTGCTGGCCCCAGCCGGAGCGGATACGCACACCTTCCGGGCTACGTCGGTAAACGGCAGCCTTCGGATGGAGGGTGCACTTCGGCGGCTTCTCAGCGCCACCATCGCCCCAGCGGCACTCTTGGCCGCACTCTGAGCACCAGAACTCGACGGTCACGGCCGCACCGCCCGCAGGTCGTCAATGAACTGGCGGACGTGGCCCCACGCCTCTGCGCCGAAGTCGTTGACGTCGTAGGTGATCGTGCTGGCGAGTTGGCCGAGGCCGAAGCCAGGCCACCAGCGGAGGGAGGCGGGGATGACCACCCCTGCTCACCCACGGCTTGAACCAGTAGGCGCTACGAATGGCTGCGGTCTCGTGGACCTGAGTGAACCCACCATTAGCTCCGTTGTACGCGGTCACGACGGATCTCCGCTCGGCTCGGCATTCGAGCGGAGCTGGGTGAACCCTCGCACCCACTTGGCGTACTCGCGCAGGTGGATCACCGAGTGGTTGCACTGCTTCGCCTGGTACTGCTCCCGCACGGCCTTCACTCCAGCCCTGCCCTCCCTTTCGCGGGCGAAGATGTCGACTGAGCGAGGGTCAGCGAGCGTGTCAGCTTCTCGGTCGAGCATGTCGGCCAGCGAGAGCAATGCTGCATCGTGGGTCGCCGCCTCTGGGATCAGGAACGGCACCAGCTTGGCGTTGAGGCTGAGCACCTCATCTCGCAGCGTGTTGATCTCGGCGAGCATCTTCTCCCACTGGTTCATCAGCCGAGGCGTGCTCGGCTTGTGCGGGTAGTCATCGACAGCACGGGTTCGCTCAGCCATCACGCACGCTCCACGAGCACGTACCAGCCAGCAGCGATGCCAGCCTGGAGGTCAGCGATGCCGATCGAGGTGAGGCTGGTCGTCGCCAGTTCGGTCGCCTTCCCGGCGAGCAGCAGCTCGGGGTCGAGTGCGACGTCGACGATGTCGATGTTCACCAGACCGCTGAGCGTGACGGTGTTGACCTTTATCGCCTTGCGGTGATGCGGCGGGTCGTCTTCGTTGCACTGGCACAGCGGCGATCCCTTCGGCCCGACAACGACGAGCAAGTCGCCGTATTCGAGCACGGACAGGTCGCTGTCGTTGGTGAAGTCGCCGAGCCGGATCCCGAGGGTGTCGTGGTCACGATTCATCAGCACACCACCAGTGCCCACACCACGCCGATGACAGCCCATGCGACAGCGGAGATTGCCGCTCCGATCAGGCACCCTCTGGCGAGGCTGAGGTTGTCTTGTTCGCTCATGGCGCAAGTCTAACTACACCACTGTGCCCACGTCAAGGTCAGCCGACGTCATTCCCGGGATTGTTGCAGGCGGTGCGGTGGAACCGGCGAGCGAACGAGTTGTAGCACCACGGCGAGACGCCGCTGGCCTCGATCATCACGACCACCGACATCATCGAGTTCCACGGTGAGGCGAGGGTGTCGGCGATCGAGCAGATGCCTGCCCGCTCGCACGTGATCGGACGGATCACGTTGGTGATCTGACCGAACCCGGCTGCATCACCACGCCCCTGACGGCCGACGGCACACCCGGCGCCTCCGTTGGCAAACTTGGCTCCGGCGCGCAGGTTCCAGCAGGACTGCGCCTCCTTGTAGGTGATGTCGTCCACGGCGGTGATCCACGACTCGATGTCGCTGTCGCTCCACATCCGCTGGCCGTTGGCATCCACGCGGGACGCTGCAACCAGCCGGAAGGCCGTCAGAACCGGTCCCTGGTCCTTGTACGTGTACGGGAGGCCGTTGACGACCACCTGCGGGTCACGCATGGCGGAGACGAGCCCTGCCGAGTCGATGGTGCGCCCGTCGGGCAAGGCCATCGGTGCGTCGTCGAGGGCGATCAGTGCTGCCGAGTGGTCTTCGGTGAACTGGTGGCCGGTGACTTCGGTGTAGCTGGCGAGCTGCTCGGGCGTGCATGCCGAAAGCAACGCAGCCGTAACAAGAACCGCTAGCGATGCAATGCGTCCGCGGGGTAACTTCATGACTGACCTCCCAGGTCCTTCTGGCCCGAGGCGCTCCATCGCATCGCTTACCGGCTTGAGTGGTGGAGCACTCGGGCGGATGAACGCCAGAGGGACTGAGCCTCTGCCTGGCGGATGTAGGTGGCCGAACCCTACCTGAACCTCGGCCGGTGTCAACCTTCGCGCTGAGCGTCCAACTTGAACACGAGCTGCTTGATGATCTCCCGCAGCAGGTCGTTGTGGGCGTTGTCGATGTGGTGCCAGCGCTCGATGGTGTCGTTGAGGTAGCCGTCGACGATCGCCTTCGCTTGCAGGTGCTCGGAGGAGTACCTGGTGGAGTCGAGCAGATCGTCGTGCGGAAACGGTCCTCGCAGAGCCCCATCGGATGCATCTCGGGCGCCACCCAGCCCACGGACAGTCTCCTCCTGGCGAGCGAGCATGCGATCCGCCAGCCAGCGCTCGTACTCATCTCGATCGCGAGTACCACAGCTCATCGAGACACCGTCACCTTGATCACGACGGTAGTGGTCGACGGCGGTCGAGATGAAGTCGACGTCGGCATGCTGGCTGAGATGGATCCATCTTTGTTGACGATGTAGAAGATGCCCTCAATCTCCAGGGCATCCAAGATCAGGCGATAGGCAGATGACCGGGGGGCAGAGAACGCTCTCACAGGTCGCTCCCGATCTTGACGCAGCTCTTGCAGTATCGCTCCGAGAAGCTGCCGATGGCGAAGCGCACGTCCTTGCGCTCGAAGTACATGCCGCAGCACGAGACGATGTGGCTACGACACCCCATCTGACTGCACCCGTACCGGCGATGGTCCTCGATGTGCACCGTCTGAGGCCCGGCGTAGCGAACGATCGTCTCGACGTGCGGCTCGAACGGAGTGGGGGCGTCTAGGAGAGTCACGGTGCGCTCTCTTCGCTCTCACGACGGATGTCGGAGGAGTAGGCGGCAGCGCAGCCGAGGACGGCCACACAGGCAACGATGACAGTGCAGGCGACGAGTAGCTCAGCCACAGAGATCCTCCCCGCAGGTCGGGCATACGTCGGGGCGGTCCTCCGGCGCGGCGAAGTACCAGTCGCACTGGTCTGGTGTGCACGGCAGCATGGCAGCCAGCTGCTCGGGTGTCGGTTCGGACGCCCACTCCCTCAGATCAAGCGACCAGCCGATCCGACCCATCTCGACGGCGACGCGGGCTGTAGTCCCTGATCCCCCGAACGGGTCGGCCACGACGTCGCCTGGATGCGTGCACGGGGAGATGCACCGGCGAACCAGCTCGTCAGGAAACCCAGCGGTGTGATCGGTACCGGTAGCTGACGGGTTGATGGTCCACACTGAACCAACATCGACCGCTCGACTCCGATCGTAGGACGACATGCCTTTGGTGAGCATGAACACGTATTCGTGCATCCGACGTGGCCTGTCCGACGTGTTCTCTGGGGCGCAGAACGGCTTGCTCCAGATGATGTCGGCCCGGAGAAACCACCCTGCTTCCACGAGCGAGTTGGCCACCCGCCACGGGAGCCCCATGAGATCCTTGTCCTTGAGCCCGGGCTGCCTGGCGCTGTAACGGACCAGCCCTGCGTCACGCGCCTGCGACCATGACATGCGAATCGACTCGTTGTCGTGCCCGAGCCCGCCCTGGTGAGACGACTGACGGATGATGGCGCGAGTATTGAACGTGTCGCCAATGTTGAGCCACAGCACACCGCTCGGCTTGAGCACGCGCCACATTTCGGCAGCGCAAAGACCGATGTTTGCTATGTACTCGATGTACGTCGGCTCCAGACCGATCTGGTCCGGGTGTCCATAATCACGCTGCCCCCAATACGGAGGCGAGGTGACGATGCAATCGACCGAATCGGTAGCCCACGGAAGCGCACGAGCGTCGCCTATCCATAGGCGCTCCGCAGACTGCCCCTCCCCATCAATGCTCATCTCGCTCACCCTCCAGCCCTCCCATGGCCGTCTGCCCAGCCGTACAGCGGGCATGACCTACCAGTGGCCTCCGGCTCGCCATCACGCAGCTGCGGGCACTCGAAGTGGGTGCAATCGCCATCCCCGTCCGCTACGCACGTCGTCAGCTCGAACGTGGGCTCGGGCGGCGTGGTGGCCTCGATCCGGCGCATGACCACGAGCATGGCGTACCGCTCGTGGGCCGTTTGCTTGGAGACCCCCAGCATCTTGCCGATCTCCGCCCAGGTGACCCTTGCCATCCGAGCGTCAACGACAGCATCCTCCAGGTCGGTCTGCGCCTGCTGCTTGGCTACCACGGCGATCTTGACGCGAGCCATCGAGCAGAATGCGCACTGGCATCCATCGACCGGATCGGAGAAGTGCAAGGCGGTCATCGCAGTGCCTCCGGCACCGAGTCGGGCTCGCGGGAGTCGAGCACGGTGTCTTCGATCTTGAAGCGGATCACCTTGAAGCCGACACGGGCGAGGTCGGCGATGAAGGTGCTCATCTTGGCGAGTGCCTCGTCGTAGCTCGGTGCCCGGGTGGTGAAGAAGTAGTCCTTAGTGGACCGCACGCCATTGACCATCAGTAGGTCGCCGATGTGCCACCCACGCGTCTTGGCGAACTCACCGAGGCTGTCGAAGTTCCACCCATCGCCCTGGTAGTAGGCGATGGTGACGTGGATCTCGTGGTACAGCGAGGGGCGGGGCTGGCGCGGTGCGTCGAACAGCACCTCGACGCTCCCGTTCTGGTAGACGCGCACTTCGCCGTTGCCCGGCTGGATGACACCGTCGATGGTGATCATCTGGTTGCGGTGCACTGTGTAAGAGCCGCTCATTCGTCATCCTCCGTGTCCATGTCGACGCCAGCTTCGAGGCTGTACATCGGCGGATCCTTGAGCGCCCCCAGCTGGCTGTCTGAGAAGAACCGCTCGCAGTTCAGCGAGTGGGCAGCAGCCCGGAAGGCGTCGAGCGTGTCACGCATCTCGGTGACGTCGGTGATGCCGATGGACATCATGGACTTCCACTCGTTGACGCCCACGCCGTATCGCACGAGTTCGAGCAGTCCACGCAGCTTCAAGTCCTCGTAGCCGCTCTGCTTGCGGTACATCGTCGAGCAGCCGTTCATGAAGATCGCCCATGCGTCGCTCCAGCGCTCGGCGGTCTCCCCGGACGACAGCCCGCTCGCAACTGCATCACGCACCATCTTGCCAGCAGAGATGAATGCAGCCATGTCGTCGAAGCTCGCTCGCGCCATCACCGACAGCACGGAGCGCATCGGGTCGGAGCCGTGTACGGAGTCGGTGCACCAGCGCCACGGATCGAGCGCACGAACATCGTCGGCTGACAACCTCGCCATCACCGACAGCACGGAGCGCATCGGGTCGGAGCCGTGTACGGAGTCGGTGCACCAGCGCCACGGATCGAGCGCACGAACATCGTCGGCTGACAACCCTTCCTTCTCCCAACGATCACTGATCGCCTTCGAGGAGTTGCGCATGGCGTTGAGCATCCGGGCGAACTCCAGCTGGTTGTCCGGCCCGAGCAGGTTGTACAGCTCGATCAGCTTTTCGTCGCTGGGCTGGGCGCGCCCGGACAGTGACAGGTCGGCCAGCCGCTTGAATGCGTTGTAGTCGTTGGTGTTGGCGTCACCGTTGTGCGACAGGCCGACCACGATCTCGGGAGGGCAGTCGGTCGCCACCCAATACTCGCCGCGGTAGGGCCTGGATCCTGGTGCGCCAGCGAGCGCCCGGGCGATAGCCAGATGCCGCTCGGTGACCTCGCCAGCGTTGGCCACGTTGCGCAGCAACTTCTCCAGCCTGGGCGCCTCGATGCCGCAGGCGTTGAGGATGCGCTGGTAGGGGAGGTCGGGCTTGACGAACTCACCGTTGACGAAGATGGCTGCTGCGGTGAACCCAGCCAGGCGCCACTCCTTGATGTCGCCGACCGTCCACTTGCTCGCCAGATAGCCGATCTGCTCGGGCGTGATGCCGGTCCACTTGCGCAGCTCGGTGAGCATGCCCTTGCCGACGCCAGCCTTCTTCAACTCGCACGCCATGTTGACGGTGATGTTCGGGTCGTCAGCCTGATAGGCGCGCCATACGGCGGGGGTGACCTTCGCCTTGAGCAGAGAGAGGGCATCCTGGATGCTGATGTCGGCTGCTGCGTAGTCGGCGATCATCTCGGGCTCGATCACCTTCTTCAACTCGGCCATGCGCTGGATGTCGGTGACACCCACAGAGGCCCAGCGCCGGGCGCAGTCGATGTCGATGCCCAGCTTGAGTGCCACGTAGCGCTGAGCGGGCTCCTGAACTCCGAAGTCACTCCACGTCAGGCTCTGGCTGTTCTTGGTCATGAGGACAATCTAACTACACCCGAGAACTGTCTGTCAAGCCGGGGAGTGAGGGGGCGTGAGCCACCGCCACCCATGCTGGGCACGCTGATCCTCGATCACCTCTGCTCCGCATCGATCGAGCGCCTTGCGGTCGTGGGTCGTCAGTGCACCGACGCCGCCGTCATTGAGGTGCACCACGGCCATCTCGATGTCATGGACGTCGCGCTTGCGATCTCGCTCGACAACAGCCAGATCGAAGTCGACCCGGTGTCCTGGGCAGTAGAACTTCCTGGCGGTATGGAAGTCGATCATGGTGCGCCACCCGTCCGTGTCAGGGTCGAGCATCAGCGTGTACCAGGCGCGGTGGCCGGGCACGGTGGCCGTCGATGTACAGCCCTCGACGTCGCAGCGCAGTGCGGTGTGGATGCTCAGCCCCATAGCCCTCTCACTTCCTCTGGCCCAGGATCTTGTCGATCCGATGGATGACATCGTCAGTCGTCATCGGCTCGCGGCGATCACGCAGGCGCTGCTCCCTGAGTAGGCGGCGATCCTCCGCACGGCGTTCACGAGCCCTCTGCTCAGCTCGATGCCCGGCCCACGTCCACAGCGCCACCAGAACGATGTACCCGACCACCATCACCAGATACTCGCGCCAGAACGTCATGAACAGCCGTTGCTCGGTCATGTCCGGGTTCGACCACCGGATGGAGCCGCCCCAGACGAGGAAGGCCACCGTGCCGACCATAGCCACGATCGACACCCACACTCGCTCACGCCTCACAGCTGCCTCTTCCGCTCGGGCATCCACTCCGGGTCGATCTCGTCGCGCAGGTCGAGCGCAGCGTCAGCAGCTGGCGATCGAGCGCTGATCACATGCTGGTCGACCAGAGCCCATACCTCGGTGACCAGGCGCCGGGCTCCGCGCTCCAGCGGGCGCCATCCTGCATCCGACGACATCTCAACGACTTGGTCGGCCATCAGTGGGATCCACTCGCCATTCCACGTCTTGAAGCACAGGTCGGGGCTATCCCAGTAGGTGTCCCCTGGCTCCAGCGCACCTGCGGCGGTGGCGCGAGCCACGTACTCGGGCGTCCTCCACTTGATCATCGCACGCCCCTCTTCCATCCGTCCTTGAACCCCATGTAGTACACGAGGCAGCTCCACGCCGTCACGATCGCTGTTACCAGCACGGTGCGCATCAGCAGCCGCCTTCGGACGGGATGGGCGACCAGGTGGCCACATCGCTCAGCGTCACTCGCCCCTCGATCCCGGTCTGGTACATCGCCAGGCAGTTCCTGACGCCGACTGCGGTGATGGTCCTGGCGTTGCCCTTACCGGCGTAACCGTAGAACACGTCGCCAGCCTGTGGGTCCATCGGGTTGGGGATGTAGGGAACCGTTGGATGCCGGTCAGGCCGTCGATCGGCTCGCGAGACGCCCTCGCGTCCGGAGTCGGCCAGCACTATCAGCCCGTCTCGTAGGCGCGTTGCTGATCGAACTGACGTGTTCCCGAATTGCCACGGCTTCACGAACAGGACCTCCTAATGACCGACGAACAGATACTCGCGCACAGCGTTGTTGTTGTCGTTCACCTTGTGGCCCTGGTTCCCAAACGAGTAGCGGTGATCCACCGGGACCACATCGACGTGGCTCTTGTAGCGCCTCATCAAGTCGACAATCTCGTCCATGGTCGGCAGGCCATTTGATGCGTACGAGACCAGGAGGACGTTGTTCCGGAACTTCCTGAACAACGAGTCGAACGCATCGTGTGTGCCTTGGCGGCTTGAGAACGGCGTGGCGTAGCTCGCGAACTTCTTGGTCTTCGTGTGATCCTGGATTTCGACGCCTTCCCACCCACGAGCGATTCCCTCGATGAAGTGATACCTGCGGACATACTCGTTGTCGGACAACGGGGAGTAGTACGGAGGGTCCATGTAGACCAGAGCATCCTTGGACGGCTTGATCTTCAAGGCGTCACCGCACACGGCGATGTTGCGCCGACCGTTGCTGAACACGGCGTTGTTGATCGTTGCAACGGCTAGCTGAAAGTGCTCGTCGAGC
>Ga0075163_10012564_pt1 | contig 11028 bp, 9 predicted proteins | sample JI1023141ADNA_FD_71478 | JGI IMG/M metagenome (GOLD analysis project Ga0075163, IMG submission 71478) | Wastewater effluent complex algal communities from Wisconsin, to seasonally profile nutrient transformation and Carbon sequestration -... | ecosystem: Engineered > WWTP > Effluent > Algae...
TGAGACGGGTCGGGGGCCGGATTTCCACTATCAGTTGCGGAGGCCGCCGGAAGGCGCACAGGATGCCGTGGCAGGAGGCTCTTGGGTGGGTTAGCCCGAAATTTTTTCGAGAGGGGTGCCGATTTTCTGGCGATCTGTCGAGTTCCCAATTTGCCTCGGAAAACGCCGAGCGAATTCCGGTCAGCTCTTGGATGGGCGCAGTCGTACCACTCTGCCCAAGATCTCGTAGGCGTCGCAGGCAACGATGTCCACCGCTTGTGGATAGAGCCGGTGTTCCACCTCGAGAATTCGCGCGGCTAGCTCGTATTCGGTGTCGTCCGGCAGGACCGGAACGGGTTCCTGCAGCAGAATCGGTCCGGAATCGAGGCCTGAATCCACAAAATGCACGGTGGCGCCGGACCAACGAACACCTGCTTCGACTGCCTGGTGTTGGGCGTGCATCCCGGGAAACGCGGGGAGCAGCGAAGGATGTATGTTGAGAATGGGCCGCTTGACCCCGTCGATAAAGGTCGACGTGAGGACCCGCATGTATCCGGCGAGGCACACGATGTCGATTGAGCGGGCCCTGAGGGCGTCCAGGAGCATTCCTTCATGGACCTCGCGGGCGAGGCCGCGACCGGGAACGCACAGGGCCTCTACGCCCGCGTGGGCGGCCAGGGCGAGCGCGCCACTCGAGTGAACGTTGGAAAGGGCGACGGTCACCCGATACGACGGGAAGAGGCTCTGGGCCGCGATGAGCGCGCCGAGGTTGCTTCCCCGTCCGCTCGCCAGGACGGCGACCCGCTTCACACCAGGGCTACGCCGGCCCCCGCAACGAGTTCGCCGACCCGGAAGCAGATCTCGCCACGTTCGCGAAGTGAGGCCTCAACCGGTCCGGCGTCGCCGGGCGCGAGAACAAGGATCATGCCGATGCCCATGTTGAAGGTCCGGAACATCTCGTCGCGGGCCACCGGGCCGCCTTCGGCGATGAGTCGGAAGATCGCAGGGATTTCCCATGAATCGAGGTGGATTCGGGCTCCCACTCCGGCGGGAAGCACGCGAGGGATGTTGCCCTCGAATCCGCCGCCCGTGATGTGGACCAACGCCTTGATCCGCTTCTGTTCGATCTCGGGCCAGAGCGCCTTCAGATAGCTCTTGTGGGGAGCCAGGAGGGCTTCGCCCACCGTCACCGGCAAACCGGGCGGCCGGGATCCCACGCTCAGGCCCATCTTCTCGAGGAGGACCTTGCGGGCCAGCGAGTAGCCGTTCGTATGCAGCCCGAGCGAAGGCAGGCCGACCAGAACGTCCCCTGCAGCCACGTCGGGCCGCGGCAGGATGTTCTTCTTGTCCATTACACCCACGATGAAGCCGGCCAGATCGTAGTCGTCCTCGGCGTAGGTGCCGGGCATCTCCGCGGTTTCACCGCCGATGAGCGGACAATCGAACTCCTCGCAGGCCCGGGCAATGCCGCTCACTATGGATTCAACGCGGACGGGATCCATCTTTCCCAGCGCGATGTAGTCGAGGAAGAACAGCGGGCGGGCGCCTTGCACCAGGATGTCGTCGACGCAATGGGCCACGAGGTCGTAGCCCACGCTGTCGTGAATCCCGCAGTCACGCGCGATGCGGATCTTCGTGCCCACACCGTCGGTGGAGGACACGAGAACCGGCTGTTCGAGCCCGGAGAAATCCGGCTGGAAAACACCGCCGAACGACCCGATTTCGGAGAGGACCGAGGCGCTTTTCCGGGCGGAGAGCAGCCGCTTGATCCGGTCTTTCGCCTGGTCCGCCGCAGCGATGTCGACGCCGGCCGCGCGATAGTCCAAGGGAGACTCCTTAAAGGGAGAGCGCTCTAACGAATGCTCGCTAGGGCTTCGGCGTTCTGGGTGATGGGAAAACGTTCGGTGAGGGTTTGCAGGTAGCTCGAGAAGAGCCGGTCTTTTTTGGCCTCGATCAATCCGGTGCGGATGGACTCGCGTTGCTGGATCATGGCCGCCTCGTCGGACGCGGTTTTCTCGATCACCCGGGCCACGGCCACGCCGGTGGGCGTGTCGAGGGGGCCGGAGAACTTCTTCTCGGGCAGGTCGAAGACCTGCTGCTCGAGCAGCGAGCCCTGAGCGATCTCGGTGAACGCCTGCCCGCGACCCACGAGGCCTTTGGTCTCGACCCTGGTGGCCTTGGCCCTGGTGGCCGCGGCGGCGAGACTGGTGCGCTCCGCGTCGGCGGCGAGGGCCTGCGCGGCCTGGCGGGCCTTCTCTCGAGCCATGTGCTTGATCAGGTCGAGGCGGACGTCGTCTTTGACCTCAGCCAGGGTGGGGATCTTCGACTCGAGAATCTCGTCGACGCGGAAGAACGCCGCGCCCGCACCGGCCTGGAATCCGTTCTTCGATGTTTCCTTGGCCTTGAGTTCAAAAGCGTTCGAAAGCAGCACGGGGCTCGTGAGGACGCCCGCGCCCTTGCCCAGCTGAAGGGGCTCGCTCTTCTTGACCGTGAGGGCCTGGGCCGTGGCGATCTGCTCGAGCGACTGGTTCGACTTGAGCGCCTCCACCACCGCCGCGGCCTTCTGCGAGGCAAGGTCGCGGGCCTTGGTGTCTTGAAGCTGGGCTTCGATGCGGGTGCGCGCCTGCTCGAGAGGAACCGTGGTTCCCTCGAGCTTCGTGTCGACCTTGATGATGTGGTAGCCGAACGAGGTCTTCACCAGATCCGACATGGCCCCGGGAGCCAACGCGAAAGCGGCGGCGGAAAACTCCGGAACCATCTGCTCGCGCGCGAAACACCCCAGGCTTCCGCCGTTGGCGGCCGAGCTGTCTTCGGAGTTCTCCTTCGCTACCTTCTCGAAGGCGTCGCCCTTGCGGAGCCGCGCGAGCGCCGCCTCGGCCATGGTGCGGGCGGTTGCGTCGTCGTGGCCTTCGGTGGCGTCGGGACCGGCTTTGACCTTCACCAGAACGTGGCGCGCGCAGACCTGGGGCGGGGTGGCGAACTCGGCCGCGTTTGCTCGGTAGTAGTTCTCGATCTCCGTGCCCGTGGGCAGGACCTTGCCCCGCAACTCCATGGGGTCGACGTGGAGGTAGGAGAGCACGCGGCGCTCAGGCAAGCGGAAACGGTCTTTGTTGCCTTCGAAACGCGCGGATATCTCGGCGTCGGTCGGCTGAATGGCGGCTTCGAAGGAGGCCAGCGGGAGATGGACGTATTCGGCGTGGACCTGCTCGCTCCGGCGACGGAATTCCGCGCTGATCTCGGCATCGGAAACGGTGACGCCGTCGGTAACGGCTTCGCGAAGCCTCTGGGCCTTGAGCTGGGCGCGCACCTCGTTCTCGAAGTCGACCACGGTCATGCCCCGCGACTGGAGCATGCGCGTGAGGGTGGCGGTGCCGATGAAGCGGCCGTCCATCTGAAGCTGCGGGTCATCGGTGATGGCCTTCACCAGAGCCTTGTCGTCGACCTGGAAACCGAGGCGGTCGGCCTCGAGGGCTTCGAGCCGCGCGCGAACCATGGAGGAGAGGACCTGTTCGCGCAAGCCCATCCGCTCCAGCATCGCCTCATCAATCTGGCCCTGGTTCATGTCGAGGAACTGGCGCCGCTGGCGCAAATACACCCGCTGGAACTCATTCGCCTGGATAGCCTGGCCACCGACAGTGGCGACCGTGGTGTTGGCAAGGCTCGTGGCAGGATCGGTGTTCGGGATGTAGAGGATCACGAACGCCAGAATCACCACCCACAGGAACACGAAGAACCAGCGCCGGTGACGCCGCAGGAATGCGAGGGCCATCAGAGAGTCAACTCCAGATCTCGAACAGGCGCGAAAGCGGGCTCGGAGCGGGAGGCTTCGAGTCCGATCACGCCTAAAAGGGTAAAGGGTCGTGAAGTATACTTCGGCCTTACGTTTCGAAGACTCGTGTTCGCCCCGGACCCCTTTTCGGGTCGAGTCGCGAGCGCCTCCTGAAGATGGTCGGGGCGCTCGCCGTCCCCGCTCTCCTGCCAAGTCGAAAGGACTTCTCAGTGTCCAACGTCAACCTGCCTCCGGGCCCGGGGGATCGCCGACTTCGCAAGCCCCGGCTGCTCGTAGCGATCGGTGCCGTCGTGGTGGCCCTCGTCGCCGGCTACTTCCTACTGCGGGAGTCGCCGGCGCCGCCTTCGGCCTCCACCGAAGCGCCGAAAGATATCGCCGCCGTCTTTGAGTCGGTCCAGGGCAACGTGAAAACGCGCGGCGTCGGCGGTCTCGACTGGAAAACCGCGGTGACCCGAACCTCCTTGCGCAAGAGCGACCTCGTGCGCACCTATCCGTCGTCCTCCGCGGAGATCAAGTTCTTCGACGACACCCGGGTGACGGTGCGACCGGACAGCCTGATCACCATTGAGGAAACATCGCGCGACCCCGACTCTGCTTCAAGCCGGGTGGCCTGGAAGGTGACGTCGGGCGAGATCAACTACGAAACCGCGCAGCGCGGCGGGTCAACCGAGGCCGTGACCCCCACCTTCCGCCTGGCCCTCGAGGGAAACTCTGCGGGCACGATGCGCGTCGGAGAAACCGGCCTCACCGCGGTAGCCCAGATTTCGGGCGCCGCCAACATCGAGACCAAGTCCGGAGAGAAGATCCGCCTGGGCGCTAACGAGGGGGTTAGCGTGGATGCCACGGGCAAAGCGGGAGCCAAGCAGGTGCTTCCCAGCCCCCCCGCGCTCGATACGCCGGGAAAGGCCGGGCTCCTCTCGCTCGACATGGACGACGCGGTGGTGTTGTCCTGGTCTCCTTCGGCGGGCGCTTCGACCTACCGGGTTCGGGTCGAAGCTCGCGCGGAAGGACAAGGCGAGGTCTTCAACGGTGATGGCCTCAAGACGACCTCGGTCAACGTGCCGGGGATCGCCGCGGGCGACTACACCTTCCGCGTGGCCGGCCTCACCCAGGACGGCGTGCAAGGGAAGTTCTCCGCGCCGGTGGCATTCAAAGTGGAACGCGTGGAGGCGGCGCCCACGCCCGTGGCTGCCACCGCTCCGATGCTGGTGATCGAGGCCTTCGAAGCCCGAAGCAACGTGATCCGCCTGGCCGGAAAAACCGAGCCCGGCGCGCGGCTCACCGTGAATGGGGCGGCGGTGGCGGTACAGGCCGACGGAACCTTCAAAGAGTTCGTCACCCTGGCGCGTCGACAGGGCGAGCAGAAGGTGGTCATCCGCTCGACCGCCGCCAACGGCGGCGTGGCCGAAGAAACACGGACGCTCCCGCCCGGTCAGTAAGCCGCCCCTCTGTGAGTTCCATGACGCGCGGCGCTGATTCAATCCGTCCCGATGCCGTGACCGCGGACGTGGTGCTCCGTCTGCTGGGGGGTCTTGAGCCCGACACGGTGGGGCAGGCGTTCGCCGCCATCTGCGGGGAACTCCTTGGCCCTTGCCGGACTCGGTTGTTCATTTATCCCTCCAGCAGTCCCGATGACTACGACCGGGTGGAGCTTTTCGGGGGCGACCACGAAACGAGAACCTTCAGGGCGCCGTTGCTCGGGCCTGACGGTCTGAGCGGAGCCGCAGTGGCGCCCATCGAGGAGGAGCCCGCGGGAACCACGGTCGGGTGGCGCGCGCTGCTGCCGATCACGCACGAAGAGACGCCCCTCGGCGTGGCTCAGATCTCCTTTGCCGCCCCCGTCGAGCCGGGGGGTGTGGCCGCTCTTCGCGAACTGGTGCGCGTTCTCGGGGTGGCCTTCCACAATTCCCAGACTTTCGAAAAAACCAAACGGCTCACCTTCACCGACGATTTGACCGCGCTGTACAACGCGCGGTTCATGGCCCTCTATCTCGACCGCGAACTCAAGCGTTGCCGAAGAACGCGGGCCTCTCTGAGCCTGCTTTTCATGGATCTGGACGGCTTCAAAGCCATCAACGACACCCACGGCCACCTCGCCGGCTCGAGGACCCTCGTGGAGGTGGGCGAGGTGCTCGAGAAAACCGTGCGCGACGCCGATGTGCTGATCCGCTACGGGGGCGACGAGTTCGTCATTCTCTTCCCCGAAACTCCCTTGTCGGGTGGCCTCGTCATCGCCGAGCGCATCCGTCAGGTGATCGATTCCACTAAGTTTCTCGAGACCCACCGGCTCGAGGCGCGGGTCTCGGCGTCAATTGGCATTGCAGCGTATCCTGAAAGCGCCGACGACGTTCGCGGTCTTATCTCCTGCGCGGACCAGGCCATGTACGAGGCGAAAGCGCTCGGGAAGAATCGCGTCGTGACCGCGAAACCCTTCCGCCCTTCCGAATCATCCTAAAGAGGCCCTTTCATTGAGTCTGCTCCGATCCATCCTCAACTTCAGCTATTTCTCGAACGATCTCGCGATCGATCTGGGGACGGCGAACACGCTCGTCTTCGTCAAGTCGAAGGGGACCGTGGTGTCCGAGCCCTCGATCGTGGCCGTGAACGTGCGCACGGGTCGGGTCGAGGCGGTCGGCCACGACGCCAAGGAGATGCTTGGCCGCACGCCCGGGGGCATCGTGGCCATCCGGCCCATGAAAGACGGGGTGATCGCGGACTTCGAGATCACCGAAAAGATGTTGTCCCACTTCATCCGCAAGGCCCATAACCGCAATGCGTTCGTCCGGCCCCGGATCATCATCGGCATCCCCTCTGAAGTCACCCAGGTCGAAAAGCGCGCGGTCCGCGACTCGGCGCTCAAGGCCAAGGCCTCCGAGGTGTATCTGGTCGATCAGGCCATGGCCGCGGCCATTGGGGCCGGCCTGCCCATCACCGAACCTTCCGGCAACATGGTGGTCGACATCGGCGGCGGCACCACCGACGTGGCCGTGATCTCGCTCGCCGGCATCGTTTATTCGAAGTCGGTTCGAGTCGCCGGCAACGAACTCGACGAAGCGATCATCCAGTACATCAAGAGGAAGTACAACCTGCTCATCGGCGAGCGCACCGCGGAACAGGTGAAGCTCGAGATCGGCAGCGCCTTCCCCCTCGAGCAACCGCTCTCCATGGAACTGAAGGGCCGCGATCTGATCGAGGGCATTCCAAAAACACTCACCGTGACCGATGGCGAGATCCGCGAGGCCATGAGCGAGCCGGTGAGCGTGGTGGTGAACGCGGTACGCGTGGCCCTCGAGCGCACTCCTCCGGAACTTTCCGCGGACATCGTGGATCGGGGCATTGTCCTGACCGGCGGGGGAAGCTTGTTACGCGGACTCGACAAGCTCCTGCGCGAGGAAACGGGGCTTCCGGTGATGGTCGCGGAGAATCCGCTGAGCTGCGTCGTGCTCGGAACCGGACGGATGCTCACGGACTTCGACCTCCTGCGCAAGATCAGTATCGACTAGGAGACCGCACCCTTGGCGGAGCTTTTGGCCGGTCGTCTCAAGGGCCTCGCCCCCTAGGGCCGAAGTGGAATCTTCTATGGACTCCCTGGTCGCCCGGGCGCGGAACGATGCCCCGCCCCTGCGCCGATCGTGGATGTGGCTGCTGGCCTGCGTCATCCTGCATCTGGTGGCGATTTCGCGTCAGGTCGATGTGGGAGGCGTCTCCCTGTTCGAAAAAACCGTCTTCATGGTGTTCTCTCCAATTCAGAACTCCACCGCCGCCATCGCCGACGGTCTGATCGGCGGTTGGAGTTCCCTCGTGGAACTGCGCGCGGTGGGCGCGGAGAATTCCCAGCTCAAAGACCGACTGCGCGCGGCGGAGATGCAGCTTCTCTCCCAGCGGGCCGCGGTGGAGGAGAACGCGAGGCTGCGCGTGCTCCTGGACTTGCAGCCCCGTCTTCCCATGGCCACCGTGCTCGCCGATGTGGTGGCGCGAAACGCCTCACCCTGGTTCAAGACGGTCTCCATCAACAAGGGTTCGGCGCAGGGCGTGGTGGAGGGCGCGACCGTCCTGTCTCCTTCTGGCGTTCTCGGGCGGGTGCTCACGGTAGCCACGAACTCCGCGAGCGTTCAGCTTCTGGTCGACCGCGACAGTGGCGCGGCGGTGCTCACCGAGCGCGGACGCGTGGACGGCATCGTCTCGGGTTACCAGGACGACGGCGACGGTTCGCCGCTGCTCCTTATGAAGTACGTTCCTAGCCTCGCCGTGGTGAATCCGGGCGAGGTGGTGGTGACATCCGGCCTCGATCAGCTCTTCGAGAAGGGTCTGGTTGTGGGCACGGTGTTGCGGGTGGCTGAGCCCGTGGGCCTCTTCAAAGACGTCTGGGTGCGGCCCTCGGCCTCGCCCGCATTCGCGGAGCAGGTCTACGTTTCTCTTTCGCCACGGGCCAAGGGGGAGGTTCCGCTTCCGTGAAGGCCAACCTCATCGCCACAGGATTGCTGATGTTCGCGCTGCTTCTGCAGGGCGGGTTGAGCCGGTTCCTGCCCATCAGCGACTATGTCGACCTGCCCCTCGTGGTCGCCACCTGGTTCGCCCTCTCGCGCGGGGAAATCCACGGCATGATCGGGGCCTCGTTGTCGGGCTGGCTGTCCGAAGCCCTTTTCGGTCGAGGCATCCGCGGCGTCTCCGGCCTGATCCGACTCGTGCTGGGCTTCGCCCTTGGTCTGCTCGGCTCGAGGTTCCTCATCACCGGGGCGGTGCCGCGGTTCTTCCTGCTGCTCACCGTGACCGTCATCGATACCCGCGCTTTCGAGTGGATCGCTCCCGCCTTCGGTATGTCACCGGTTCAGTATTCGCCCGGCGCCATGACCATGCGCGGGGTCATCAACGCCACCGTGGGCCTTTTCCTCTTCGCCCTGTTCGAGCGCCGAAGGGCCCAGCCGGTATGAAGATCTACGAAGACCTTCGCTCTGCCCAATCGCGGCTGGATGGCCTGCAGAACGGGCTTCTCGGCCTGGTGGCGTTGCTGCTGCTTCAGTTCTGGCTCCTGCAGGGCGTGAACTCGAAACACTATCGCGAACTGGCTGAGAACAATCGGATCCGCACCCTGAGCATTGCCGCGCCCCGCGGCATGTTGACCGATCGCAACGGGAGAATCCTGGCCGAGAACAAGCCGGCCTTCAAGATCGTGGTCACGGTGGGACCATCGGGCTCCATTGATCGGCTTTCCAGCACCCTTGCCGCTTTGCTCAAGATCGATGAAGCGGAAATTCGCCACAAGCTCAGCCGCCCACGCGCCGCCTATCAGCCGGTCACCATCAAGGCCAAGGCCACTTTCGAGGACGTGGCCGCGGTCGAAGCGCGGCGCGTCGAGCTGTCGGAGGTGAGCGTCGAGGTTGTGCCCATACGTTCTTATCCCCAGGCGCGCAGCGGCTCACACGTGGTGGGCCGCGTGGGCGAGGTCACCGATCGCCAACTCAAGCAGCCGGCCTTCGCGGACTATGAGCCGGGCCGTGTGGTGGGTCAGTCCGGACTCGAGGCCCTCTACAACGAGGACCTCACGGGAGTTGATGGGTTGAGACGCGTGGTGGTCAACAGCCGCGGAGTCGAGATCGAACTTTCGGAGGATCAACCGGCGCAGCCGGGCGGGGCGGTGGAGCTCACGTTGTCAGCCGACCTCCAAGGCGCCATGGAAGAGGCGTTCAAGGATCGCGCGGGCAGCGCGGTGGCGCTCGACCCGTTGACCGGGGAGATTCTCGGCCTGGTGTCGTCTCCCGGGTTTGATCCCAACAACTTCACCTCGGGCATCGAGCGCTCGGTGTGGGAAGGCCTCACCCGCGATCCGAAGACGCCCCTGCTCAACCGGGCGATCCAGGGCCAGTACGCGCCGGGGAGCCTTTTCAAGGTGGTGGTGGCGGCGGCCGGGCTGGAGGAAGGCTTGGTCACGCCGGAGTCAACCGTCTACTGCCCTGGCTATGCGTCGATCTACGGTCACGTCTTTCGGTGCAATCGGCCGGCCGGGCACGGCGCGATTTCTCTGGGCCGGGCCCTCGGCGAATCGTGCAACGTCTACTTCTATCAGCTTGGCGCGCGACTGGAGATCGAGCGGCTCGCGAGCTACGCGCGAAAGTTCGGCCTGGGTTCGGTGAGCGGGGTGGATCTGCCGAGCGAAGCCAGCGGACTCATTCCCGATCCCGCGTGGAAGGAGCGCCTCTACAAGGTGCCCTGGTACCAGGGCGAGACCATTTCCGTCTCGATTGGCCAGGGCCAGGTCCTCGCCACTCCTCTGCAGATGGCGCGGATGATGGCGGCGGTAGCCAACGGCGGCCGCCTGGTGCAGCCCCATATCGTCCGCCTCATCGCGGGCAGACCGGCCCCCTACGACGCTCCGAAATCCATGGGCTTCAAACCCTCCACCCTGGCCGCGATCAGCCGCGGACTTTTCATGGCCGTGAACAGCTCCTCGGGGTCGGGACGGCAGGCCCGCGTCGTCGATCTGGAGATCGCGGGCAAGACGGGCTCGGCTCAGGTCGTCTCCTCGGCGAAGTTGTCCAAGGACATCGAGGCTATCCAGCCTCACGCCTGGTTCGCGGGGTTCGCGCCGGCGGATGATCCGCGCATCGTGCTCGCGGTTCTGGTGGATAACGGGGGCAGCGGCGGCGGCGCGGCCGCCCCGGTGGCGCGGGCCATCCTCGAGAAGTTCTTCGGTCGAGGGGCGCCCCTGCCTCCGCTCAAACAGGTATCACCTTAAGTGCTGAGGCGTCTCTTCCAGGGTCTCGACTATCCGCTCGTTGGTCTGACGCTGCTGGTCAGCGCCCTGGGGGTGGCCATGATCGCGAGCGCCACCCAGGGCACCAAGCTCGAGGGGCTGTGGGTGGGCCAGCTGGGCGCCATTGGGGTCGGACTCGTGGTGCTGCTCTTCGCGGCCGCCACCGACTACCGTCGTCTGGCCGACCGCGCGCCCTTGCTGCTCGGCCTCACCCTGCTGATACTGGTCGCCACCCTGGTGATGGCGCCGCGCATCGCCGGCACCAAACGCTGGCTGAGCGTGGGTCCCGTCCAGTTTCAGCCTTCCGAGTTCGCCAAGATCATCGCCGCCCTGGTCGTCGCCAAGCTGTTCTCCGAGATGAAGAAGGACTCGCTGGGGCTCGGGGATCTGCTGGCCCCGGCCTCGGTCACCGCGGTGCTCGCTCTGGCTATCGCCGCCGCTCCCGATCTTGGAACCGCAGTGTCGCTGTTGCCCATGTTCTTCGTGGGCGCCTTCCTGGCCGGCCTGC
>Ga0075163_10012565_pt1 | contig 11028 bp, 11 predicted proteins | sample JI1023141ADNA_FD_71478 | JGI IMG/M metagenome (GOLD analysis project Ga0075163, IMG submission 71478) | Wastewater effluent complex algal communities from Wisconsin, to seasonally profile nutrient transformation and Carbon sequestration -... | ecosystem: Engineered > WWTP > Effluent > Algae...
GAAATGGCTGGGTCTGGCCAGCGCTTTCATCAACGTGCAGACCGGCTGTCCGAAGCCGACTACGCCGGACGAATACTGTCAGGAGATGAATCCGACCGTCGGCGCGATCACGTCGTTCACCTTCAACGATGCTGCGCGCATCAAGCTCCCCAAGTACGCCAGCAATTCGCTGCTGTGCTACTGGTTCTCGCCGGTGTTGAACATGAGCTGGAGCAACCCTACCGCCGTCCGTGCGACCGGCCGTCTCCGCTACACCCCCACGCTGACCATCGAAAATCCGGTGCTGGCCGACCCGGCCCTGATCGACCCGACCACCGGCGCACCGTTCGGCGGCCAGCTGCTGACCAGCATGACCTCGTCGGAACGTTTCGAGGAATCGCTGGAGCCGGGGGTGACGCTCAACGAGCGCACGCGCGATTCCTCGGTGTGTATTGCCGGCTTCATCAGCCGGCGCGCATTGATCGAGACCTACGGCCTGACCGAAACCCAGGCCGATGATTTCTTCGCCAGCCCGACCACGATCCGTCTGAACGTGAGCGGCTCGACCCAATACATCGACGACGCCTCGTTCGTGTTCGCCCTGCGGGTGGTCGGCGACTGACCCGGCGCAGGGGGACGCCAGACCCATCGAGTCGCCGGCCGGGGATCCCGGCCGGCGCTGTCCTGTTTCCGCCGTGCCCTGCGTTGTGTCCGGTACCTGCGACCCTCCGGAGATTCCAGACCATGCAACGCAAACACGTCCTCGCCCTCAGTCTCGCCGCCGCCGCACTGGCATCGGTTGCGGTCTATGCCCAGAAGGGCGGTCCTTCGAAGCACGAAATCGCCGAAGCGGTGTCGTCCGATCTTCCCGCCGGCAAGTCCGTGCAGCGTCTCGCGCGGACGGCCAGCGATGTCGCCGCCGCGAAGTCGGGGTCGTCCCGTGCCGCTGCGCCGACGCTCGAGGATGTGGGCGATGTGGATTCCTTCGGCCGCGACGTGATCTGGCTGGGCCTGACCAGTGCCTTCATCAACCTCAGCGACACTTGCCCGATCGATCCGGACAATCCGGACGAGTTGTGCCAGACGCTGGCGCCGGCTCCGGCGTTGACCAGCTTCAATTTCGAAGATGCCGCGCATATCACCCTGCCGGGCAAGGCCACGAATTCGTTGTTGTGCTACTGGTTCTCGCCGGTGTTGAACGTCAATTACAGCAATTTCGGCGCGACCCGCGTGCTCGCGCGCCTGCGCTACACGCCGACGCTCACGGTCGAGAATCCTGTCCTCGACGACCCGGCGTTGATCGACCCGACCACAGGCGCGCCGTTCGGCGGTCAACTGCTGACCAGCATGACCTCGAGCGAAAGCTTCCAGATGCCGCTGGAGCCGGGCATTTCGGTGACCGAGCGTACCCGCGATTCCGCCGTGTGCATGGCGGGACTGCTCAGCAAACGCGCACTGGTCGAAAACTACGGCCTGACCGAGGCGCAGGCGAAGGAGTTCTTCAAACAGCCCACGACGATCCGCCTGAACGTCAGCGGCAGCGCTCAGCACGTCGGTTTCGCATCGTTGACCTTCGGACTTCGCATCGTGGGCGACGAACGCTGATTGAGCGGATTGCACGCGGTCGCGCAAAGCCCGGTACGACGCCGGGCTTTGCCGTTTTTGGGCGTAGCCTCACGACGTTGCGGCGCATGGTGACGTCGTGTGCTTGCCGGTGTAGCGTCGCATTTCCATCCTGCGGAGGAAACGATCATGACGATGCAGCACGCAACAGGATCGCCGAGCTGGTTCGAGCTTGCGACGACCGATCAGGCCGGTGCGGAGGCGTTCTACGGCGCGTTGTTCGGCTGGACCGCGCAGCGCAATCCGATGGGCGATGGCAGTTTCTACACCATGTTCCAGCTCGGCGACCGCGATGTCGCCGCCGCCTACACGATGATGCCCGACCAGATCGCCCAGGGCATACCGCCGAACTGGGGCGTGTATTTCAAGGTCGACGATGCCGATGCCATCGTGGCCAAGGCCACCGCATCGGGCGGGCAGGTCCACATGCCGCCGTTCGAGGTGTTCGACTATCTGCGCATGGCGGCCTGCGCCGATCCTGAAGGTGCGGTGTTCTCGCTGCACCAGCCACGCACGCATACCGGCGTCGCGGCGATCCGCGAGCCCAATGCCGTGTGTTGGGCGGAGCTGGCCACGCGCGATATGGCCCGTGCGGAAGCGTTCTACTCGGGTCTGTTCGGCTGGAACATGAGCGAACACCACGCATCGCCGCCTGGTGGCTATCGCATCTTCGGTAACAGCGACGGCATGCTTGGCGGCCTGTTGCGGATGACCGAGGAGTGGGGCGAGATGCCGTCGCACTGGTCGATCTACATCCAGGTGGAGGATGTCGACGGTACTGTCGACAAAGCGGTCGCCTCCGGCGGCAAACTGTGTTTTCCGGCATTCGATGCGCCGGGCGTAGGCCGTATCGCCCGTATCGATGATCCCGCAGGTGCGGGCTTCTACGTCATCAAATTCGTGGAGAGCGTTTGAATGGTGACCAGCGCGGCCAACACCGTCGATGCCTATCTCGCCGAGCTTCCGCCGGAGCGTCGCGAGGTGGCGACGAAGCTGCGTGCGATGATCCGAAAACATCTGCCCAAGGGCTACGCCGAGGCCATGACCTGGGGCATGCCTACATACGAAGTGCCATTGGCGCGCTATCCGGACACTTACAACAAGAAGCCGCTCGCCTACGTCGGCTTCGCCGCACAGAAGAACAAGTATTCGTTGTATCTGATGGGCGTTTCCGAAGACAGCGCCCAGGAGCGAAAACTGCGCGCCGCCGCTGCGGCGATGGGCGTCAAACTGGACATGGGCAAATGTTGCGTGCGTTTCGCGAAGCTGGAGCAGTTGCCGCTGGACGCCATTGCCGAGATCATCGGCAGCCTGTCGGTGGACGCGTACATCGCGCTGCACGAGGCCGCGCGGGCGACGGCCAAAGGCAAATAAAGGCGATCCGCAGCGGGCGCGCAGCGCCGCCGTCCGCCGGCGTATGGCGGCGCTGCGCGACGCCATGCATACGTTTTCTTCGGTCGGATCCGTGCGTGCCCGATGTGGAAGTGCTTGCCGTGGTTGGCGCGCGGCCCGTCCCCGGCCACAATAGCCCGGTCCTCTCGCCGCCCGGCACAGGCACGACCACCAAGGCCCGCACATGACAGCATTGAAGGAAGCCCTCGTTCCCGACATCGGCGATTTCACCGGCATCCCGGTGATCGAGATCCTGGTCGCCGTGGGCGACGCCGTCGCCAAGGATCAGGGCCTGGTCACGCTGGAGTCGGACAAAGCGACCATGGAAGTACCGGCGCCGTTCGCCGGCGTGGTCCGCGAATTGAAGGTGAAGCTCGGCGACAACGTCTCCGAAGGCAGCGTGGTGGCGATGATCGAGGCGACCGATGTCGCGGCGCCGACGCCCGTACCGCCAGCCGCAGCGAAGCCCGAACCATCGAAGACCGAAGCACCGGCCGTGGCCGCGCCGGTCGCTGCGCCCGCACCTGTGGCTACTCCCGCTGCACCGATGGGCGCAGGTTTGCCGCCGGTGCGTTTCGAAGCCGATGCGGTGCTGCCCGGCAAAGTCGCGTACGCCAGCCCGGCGGTGCGGCTGTTCGCGCGCGAGCTCGGCGTCGATCTGTCCCATGTCACCGGCACCGCCCGCGCCGGCCGCATCACCAAAGAAGACGTGCAGCAGTTTGTGAAGTCCGCGTTGCAGAGCGGCGCCGCAGGAGGGGCTTCAGCCCCGATAACCGGGGGCAATGGCCTCAATCTCCTCCCGTGGCCCAAGATCGACTTCTCCAAATTCGGCGAGATCGAAACCCGCGAACTGTCGCGGATCAAGAAGATCTCCGGCGCCAACCTCGCCCGCAACTGGGCGATGATCCCGCACGTCACCCAGCACGACGACGCCGACATCACCGATCTGGAAGAGCTGCGCGTCGCTCTGAACAAAGAGAACGAGAAGGCGGGCATCAAACTCACGATGCTCGCGTTCCTGATGAAGGCCGCGGTATCCGCGCTGCAGAAATATCCGGACTTCAACGCATCGCTCGATGCCGACGGCGACAAGCTGGTGCTGAAGAAGTATTGCCACATCGGTTTCGCCGCCGACACGCCGAACGGCCTGGTGGTACCGGTGATCCGCGATGTCGACAGGAAGGGCGTGATGCAGATCGCGTTGGAAAGCAGCGAACTCGCGAAGAAGGCCCGCGACGGCAAGCTCGGTCCGGCCGACATGAGCGGCGGCTGCTTCTCGATCAGCTCGCTCGGCGGCATCGGCGGCACCGCATTCACGCCGATCGTCAACGCACCGGAAGTCGCGATCCTCGGCGTGTCCAAGTCGGCGATCAAACCGGTGTGGGACGGCGAGAAATTCGCCCCGCGCCTGATCCTGCCATTGTCGCTGTCGTACGACCACCGCGTGATCGACGGCGCGTCCGCCGCGCGCTTCACCGCGTATCTCGGCCAGGCCCTGGCCGACATGCGACGCGTGTTGCTGTAGGGCGGACCCCGGCCCGCCATCGCGGGCACGGAAGCGATTGCGACGACCACGGTGGGCCAAGGCCCACCCTACGAGAGATGCGGCGATGACGAACGACATTGAAGTGAAAGTCCCCGACATCGGCGACTTCGACAACATCCCGGTGATCGAAATCCTGGTGAAGGTCGGCGAGACCGTCGCCAAGGATCAGGGACTGGTGACGCTCGAATCCGACAAGGCGACGATGGAAGTGCCGTCCTCCGCCGCCGGATTGGTGAAGGAATTGAAGGTCAAACTGGGCGACAACGTGTCCGAGGGCAGCGTGATCGCGATCCTCGAAACCGTCGCCGCAGCAGGGGCTTCAGCCCCGATCGCAGCGCCCACAACCCCGGCGCCCACGTTGCAGGCGGCAGCAGCAGTTGCGCCTGCAGCCCCTGTATCCGCTGCCGCATCCGCCACCGGCCGCAAAGCCGACATCGAATGCCGCATGCTCGTGCTGGGCGCCGGTCCCGGCGGCTACACCGCTGCGTTCCGCAGCGCCGATCTTGGTCTCGACACCGTCCTGGTCGAGCGTTATCCATCGCTCGGTGGTGTCTGCCTCAATGTCGGCTGCATTCCGTCGAAGGCTTTGCTGCACGCGGCCAATGTCATCGACGAAGCCGCGCACGCGAAGGATTACGGCATCGATTTCGGCGCGCCGAAGATCGCGCTCGATGCGTTGCGCGGCTACAAGGAAAAAGTCGTCGGCCAGCTCACCAAAGGCCTGGCCGGCATGGCCAAGCAGCGCAAGGTGCGGGTGGTGCAGGGCACCGGCAGGTTCGTGTCGCCGCAGGAGATCGAAGTGATTGGAGACGCTGGCACGCAGCTCGTCCGCTTCGAACAGTGCATCATCGCGGCCGGCTCGCAGCCGGTGAAGCTGCCGGCGTTCCCCTGGGACGATGCCCGGGTGATGGATTCCACCGATGCGCTGGAACTCAAGGAGATTCCGAAGTCGATGCTGGTCGTCGGCGGCGGCATCATCGGCCTGGAAATGGCGACGGTGTATCGCGCGCTCGGCAGCGCCGTCACCGTGGTCGAGTTCATGGACCAGATCATGCCCGGCGCCGATACCGATCTGATCAAACCGCTCGCCGACCGTTTGAAGAAACAGGGCGTCGCCATCCATCTGAAAACCAGGGTCACCGAGGCCAAGGCGACGAAGGCCGGCATCGTCTGCGGTTTCGACGGCGCCAGCATTCCTGCGAACGATACGTACGACCGCGTCCTGGTCGCCGTGGGCCGTACGCCGAATGGCAACAAGCTCGATGCGGCCAAGGCCGGCGTCGCCGTCACCGAGCGTGGCTTCATCAACGTCGATGCGCAGATGCGCACCAATGTGCCGCACATCTTCGCCATCGGCGACATCATCGGCCAGCCGATGCTTGCGCACAAAGCCACGCATGAAGGCAAACTCGCAGCGGAAGTCGCAGCGGGCGAAAAGAAAGAATGGGTCGCGCGCGTGATCCCCTCGGTGGCCTACACCGACCCGGAAATCGCCTGGGTCGGCGTCACCGAAACCGAGGCGAAGGCCAAGGGCCTCAAGGTCGGCGTCGGGAAGTTCCCGTGGGCCGCATCGGGCCGCGCCATCGGGATCGGACGAACCGAGGGTTTCACCAAGCTGATCTTCGATGAAGCCAGTCACCGCATCATCGGCGGCGGCATCGTCGGCGTGCATGCGGGCGATCTGATCGCCGAAGTCGGTCTTGCCATCGAGATGGGCTGCGAAGTCGCCGATATCGGCCACACCATCCACCCGCATCCCACGCTCAGCGAATCCGTGGGCATGGCGGCGGAAGTGTTCGACGGCACCATCACCGATCTGTATATCCCGAAGAAGAAATGACGTCAGAGCGGGTCTTCGATCCGCTGCTGCATATGCGGCGCCGACAAGTGCAGGAGTTGCGATGAAAACCCTCGGTCTCATCGGCGGCATGAGTTGGGAATCGACATTGCCGTACTACCGCATCGTCAACGAGCGGGTACGCGAACGTCTGGGTGATCTGCACTCGGCGAAATTGATACTGCACAGCGTCGACTTCGCCGGGATCGAAGCACTGCAGCAGCGCGGCGACTGGCAGACGGCGGGCGCCCAACTCGCCGATGCCGCGCGCGGTCTTCGGCTGGCCGGCGCCGAGGTCATCGTGTTGTGCACCAACACCATGCATCTCGTCGCGCCTGCGATCGAAAACGCCGTCGATATCCCGCTGCTGCACATCGCCGACGCCACCGCCGCACGCATCCGTACTGCAGGGCTTGCGCGCGTGGGATTGCTCGGTACCCGCTTCACGATGGAGCAGGCGTTCTATCGCGAGCGTATCGAAGCCGCCGGCATCGCAGTGCTCACGCCGGACGCGGCGCAGCGCGAACGTGTGCACCGGGTGATTTACGACGAACTGTGCCTCGGGCGCATCGTCGATACCTCGCGCAACGACTACCGCACGATCATCGCCGACCTCGTCGCACGCGGCGCGCAGGGCGTGATCCTGGGCTGCACCGAGATCGGGTTGCTGGTCGGCGATGGCGATGCCGACGTGACACTGTTCGACACCGCCCGTATTCATGCCGAGGCCGCCGCCGACTGGGCGCTGGCGGACTGACCTGTGGTCGCCGAAGAATGACGAAAAGCATCGCTGAACGATGAGCGGACTGTGCCGCTCGCCACAAGTTTGCAATGGCGCTTGCGGAGGTTCGGCCACGGGGTGGCGATCCACGGCCCGGGACCTTGGTCCGACGGGCTGTCCTACGCCGTTTTCCGGCGCCGAATCAATGACTTGTGGCTACGGGCCAGGCCTTGCCTCGGCCATGGGCTGTGGTTGTGCCGGAAAACCCCCGGCTGCTATACTTTTGCGGCTTCGCGGGGTGGTTTTCGATCACAAGCACGTCTTGGGGCCGGCCAACCCGCCGCTTCTGCCGAATCTCCGGGTGCTGCGTGCTGAATTCTGTCGTTGCGGGCCGCAGCGCCGCGTTGCGGGCAGTGGCCTACCAGGCTGCAGCCGTATTGCTGGTGGCGCTGGCGCTGCTGCTGATCGACTGGTCGGCTTCGGCAGCGACACTGGTCGGTGGAACAAGTGCGGTACTGGGGAGCGCTCTGGCTGCGATGATCGCGCTGGGCGGCGGGGTGGTCACGGCACGGTCGGCGTTTTCCCGGCTCATGCTGGCCACGCTTCTCAAGTGGTTGATCGTCATCACGGTATTCGCGATCGCATCGGGTGTCTGGCGCATGGCGCCGCTCCCGCTGCTCGCAGGACTCGCGGTCGCACTGATCGCGCATCCATTGGCTTTGAACTTTTGCGTCAGGGTAGAACGTGAGCGCTGAAACTGCTTCCGGTGGCGGGGCCACCGAATACATCCAGCACCATCTGCACCATCTCCAGTGGCAAGTGGGAGAGGGCAAGTTCATGACCATCAACGTCGACAGCGTGCTGTTCACGCTGCTGTTGTCGGCGGTGTTCCTGTTCTTCTTCCTGCGCACCGCCCGCAAGGCCACCTCCGGCGTGCCGGGCAAGTTCCAGGCCGGCGTGGAAATGGTCGTGGGCTTCGTCGATGGCCTGGTGCGCGAAACTTTCCACGGACGCAGCAAACTCATCGCGCCGCTGGCCATCACCATCTTCTGCGTCGTGTTCCTGATGAACTTCATGGACATGATCCCGGTCGACTGGCTGCCGGGCGCATGGGTCAAGGCCAATGAACTGGCTGGTCACGACCCGCACCACGCCTACCTGCGCGTCGTGCCCACCGCCGATCTCAACACCACGCTCGGTCTGTCGCTGATGGTGTTCCTGCTGATCCAGGTCTTCGGCATCAGCCACAAGGGCTTCGGTACCTTCTTCAAGGAAGCCTTCACCGCCCCGTTCCATGCCGAAGGCACGGTGATGAAGGTCCTGCTCGCGCCCGCCAACGTGCTGCTGCGCGTGATCGAAGAGCTGGTGCGTCCGCTGTCGCTCACCCTGCGACTGTTCGGCAACATGTACGCCGGCGAGCTGATTTTCATCCTCATCGCACTGATGACCTGGAACGCCGCGCTGTCCAGCGGCATGACCTATGTGATGGCGCCGCTGCAGTTCATTTCCGGCTTCGTCTGGACCGCGTTCCATATCCTGGTCATCACCCTGCAGGCCTTCATTTTCATGATGTTGACCATCGTGTATCTGAGTATGGCGGCGGAAAGCCACTGATTTCGAGTCATCCGGTTTCGAGTCATCCGATTTCGTTTCGCCCTTTCATCCTTCCTTTTTTCACCTCAATAGTTGTACGGAGAACACCATGGAAAACGTCGCCCTCTACGCTGAAATCGCGAAGTTCACGGTCATCGCGGCCGGCCTGCTCATCGGTCTCGGCGCGCTCGGCACCGCGATCGGCTTCGCCATCCTCGGCGGCAAGTTCCTCGAAGGCGCCGCGCGTCAGCCGGAGCTCACCCCGATGCTGCAGACCAAGATGTTCATCGTCGCGGGTCTGCTCGACGCGGTGCCGATCATCGGCGTCGCCATCGCGCTGCTGCTGATCTTCGCCAACCCGTTCCTGTCCGCGATCGCGGGCTGATCAAGCACTCGGTCTTGGCTAGCGTCGACGCCCCGCGCGTCGACGTCAGGAGTACGTCATGGATATCAATCTCACTTTCATCATCCAGGGCTTCGCGTTCTTCGCGGTGGCGTGGCTGGTGATGAAATACGGTTGGCCGCACATCATCGCGGCCATCGAAGAACGTCAGCAGAAGATCGCCGACGGTCTCGCTGCGGCCGACAATGCCCAGAAGAACCTCGCCCAGGCCGAAGAGAAGGTCAACGAGGAACTGAAGCTCGCCCGCACCAAGGCCAACGAGATCATCGAGCAGGCCCATCAGCGCGCGAACCAGATCGTCGACCAGGCCAAGAACGACGCCGTCGTCGAAGCCAATCGCCAGAAGGCGATGGCCGAGGCCGATATCGCCGCTTCCGCCAATCGCGCCAGGGAAGATCTGCGCAAGCAGGTCTCGGCCTTGGCCGTGAGCGGCGCCGAGAAACTGTTGAAGCGCGAAATCGACGCCAACGCCCACAAGGCGTTGATCGACGAACTCGCCGCCCAGCTGTGACCGGACGGACCAATCGATGAGCCAGGCCCTCACCCTTGCACGCCCCTACGCCCGCGCCGCTTATGCGATCGCGCGCGACAACAGTGCTGCCGCGCAATGGTCCGATGCGCTCGGTTTTGCCGCGCGCGTCGCCGCCGATCCGCGCGTGCAGTCGCTGCTGGGGCACCCGCAGCTCGATCGCGGCGACGCGGTCGCGCTGTTGTCGCCGCCTTCCGCGGGCGCGCCCGACCTGTTCAGCAACGACCGTTTCGGCAATTTCCTCGCGCTGCTGGCCGACAACCGTCGCCTGCCGCTGCTGCCGGAAATCGCCGGACTGTTCGAAGAGCTGCGCGCCGAAGCCGATCGTATCGTCAAGGCGCGGATCACTTCGGCCACAACGCTGCCGGCCGCCGAAGTCGACAGCATCAAGGCTGCGCTGAAGCGTCGCTTCGGCCGTGAAGTCGAGCTGGAAACGGCGATCGACGAAAGCCTCATCGGCGGCGCGGTGATCGATGCCGGCGACGTGGTCATCGACGGTTCGCTCAAGAGCAAGTTGGCGCGGTTGCAGACTGCGTTGGCGCAATAAGACGATCGTAGGGTGGGCTTCATGCCCACCGTTTCGACAACAAAACCACTGCGATCTCTCCGGAATTCGCAATGGTGGGCACAAGGCCCACCCTACACAGGAAACAACGATGGCTACCACCCAGCTCAACCCGTCCGAAATCAGCGAACTGATCAAGACCCGCATCGAGAAGGTCAAGCTCTCCGCCGAAGCGCGCAACGAAGGCACCGTGACCTCGGTGTCCGACGGCATCGTGCGCATCCACGGTCTGGCCGACGTGATGCAGGGCGAAATGATCGAGCTGCCGGGCAACACCACCGCCCTGGCGCTGAATCTCGAGCGCGACTCGGTCGGCGCCGTGGTGCTCGGCGACTACAAGACGCTGCGCGAAGGCGATACCGCCAAGACCACCGGCCGCATTCTCGAAGTGCCGACCGGCCCGGAACTGCTCGGCCGCGTCGTCAACGCCTTGGGCGAAGCCATCGACGGCAAGGGCCCGATCGAAGCCAAGACCCGCGCGCCGGTGGAAGCCATCGCGCCTGGCGTGATCTGGCGCAAGTCGGTGTCGCAGCCGGTGCAGACCGGCTACAAGTCGGTCGACTCGATGATCCCGATCGGTCGCGGCCAGCGCGAGCTGATCATCGGCGACCGCCAGACCGGCAAGACCGCGCTGGCGATCGACGCGATCATCAATCAGAAGAACTCCGGCATCAAATGCATCTACGTGGCGATCGGTCAGAAGAATTCGACCATCTCCAACATCGTGCGCAAGCTCGAAGCCAACGGCGCGATGGCCTACACCACGGTCGTCGCAGCCTCGGCGTCCGAGTCGGCCGCGATGCAGTACATCGCCGCCTACTCGGGCTGCACCATGGGCGA
>Ga0075163_10012566_pt1 | contig 11027 bp, 7 predicted proteins | sample JI1023141ADNA_FD_71478 | JGI IMG/M metagenome (GOLD analysis project Ga0075163, IMG submission 71478) | Wastewater effluent complex algal communities from Wisconsin, to seasonally profile nutrient transformation and Carbon sequestration -... | ecosystem: Engineered > WWTP > Effluent > Algae...
TCATGGCCTTGAGCATTTCGATGATCTGCTGCTTCTCGTTCGATCGCTTCGGCATGCCGCACCATTCCCTGTTTGAGGATAACAGCCCGCAGAAGCATTCCGGCCACAAGTCAAACGCGTGATGCCGTGTCGCGCGCGGCCAAGGTCACGCCGGGAAAACGACCCGCCGCCATCCCGGCTCTCCTAGCTGCACGTGGCACGTTATGGCTCTAGTCTTAGGTTTGTGGCGAGCAACGGCCCCGACTTGGATGAACCAGCACCGAGTGCAGACGCGCAAGTTGCGCAGGAGCGCCAGCGGGCTGAAGAGGCCGAACGCAAGCGGGCTGAAGAGGCCGAACGCAAGCGGGCTGAAGAGATCGATTGTGATCGCGCGGTAGCGTTCGCGAACCACGATCGCGCCGAACTGGAAAAGGAGAAGATCAACTTTGACCTCGACAGGCGCCGCGAGAACTATCCCAAGCACGCGGACGGTTCGCTCGATCTCGATCTGGATTCGATCTTGACCTTCACTGTCGATAATCACGTCCACGTCGTCGTCGGCCGAACACTCCTCAACCCAGGTCACAAGGGATCCGGTGGAGAAGTGCGCGAAGCCTCGCGGTTTCGCGCTGCGTGCTCGATTACCGTTGATTCCCCACACGACGAGTTCGTCGCCGAGCGCTTCGAGCAAGGTGCGAACCCCACCTGTCCCAACTGCGAGCACGCGATCGAATCAGGCGTGGCACCAGGCTTCAGTGGTTCGGTGGTGCAACACTTCAGCTCGAACGGCGAGATACTCCCTACGTTCCGGCTCCGATTCCGTGAGCGCTGCGTCGACTGTGGCGATTTCGCGCATCAGCGGGTCTGCGGTCGCTGCGGTTTGCTGCGCGAATTGTCTGATGAGTTCTACATCGTTGATCGTGTTGCGCCAGTCATGTGTACGCCCGTTGGCCCGGTTGCTCGGCTGTCTGGCCTCGGGCGATTCGACCTCTACCGAATTCGCGAAGCTGCAGCGGGCACACAGTACGACGACGATCATGATGGTGGGGGTGCTGGACCAGGATACGGTTTCGGCAATGGTCTCGTTGGGGCGGTCGCTGAAGTGCAACGGCTGCTCGACGGAATGAACGCCACGTACACCGAGAGTTACGTTCGCTCGGTGGGTGACCAACTTGGTGTCGACGCCATCGATGGTCTGGCGAACCTCGTCGACGCGATCGTCGAGAGCTTCGAACGTTAGTCAATCGCTCGCGTCGACGCAGTCATCTGCAAAGCTGGAGTTGAGCAGAAGCGGGAATCTCTCTGTGACGATCGCACGCAAGCCTCACGGCGGGGGCATTCGCACACGGGTGCATTGTCCGGCGACCACGGTGGCGTGAGCTACGCGACGTGGGAAACTGGGACGATCCACGAGCTCGATCGTGTACTCGCCGGGAACGAGGTCGGTAGGAATCAAGAAAGTTGTCGCTTGAGATTTCAGGCTGCGTTCGAAACGGCGTGATCGACTTTCTGGTTGAGGACAACTGTCTCGGGACGCGACCACGACCGCGGGTCTCCGCTCCAGCGCTCGGGATGTTTGCGCCGCGCAGCTTCGTACGTGGCACGCCGAGCGGCGAGGATCGCGATGTCTTCGCCGGTGTGACGAGCGGCGGGCGGCACGTAGCCGATGCCGCTGTGCAGGTGCTCGTCGTTGTACCAGGCGACGAAGTCGCGGACCCAGGCTCGAGCGTGCTCGACGGTGGCGAAGCCCGCGGACGGATACTTCGCGCGATACTTCATCGTGCGGAACAGAGACTCGGCGTACGCGTTGTCGTCGGAGACACTGGGACGGCTGAAGGACGAGACGACGCCGAGCCGCTGAAGCGTCGCGAGCATCGTGGCGCCTTTCATGGGGCCTCCGTTGTCGGAGTGCAGCACCCATCCCGTGAGATCGCGATTCGGTGCTTCGCGGCGAATCTGTTCGATGAGCGAGGCGGCGAGGTCCGCGGACTCGACCTCGTGGACGGCCCAGCCGATGATCTTCCGACTCCACACATCCTCGACGAGGTAGAGGTAGAAGAACGCGCCGCGCAGATGACTGCGAAGGTACGTGATGTCCCACGCGCCAATCTGCATCGGCCCGTTCGCGACGTACTCGCGAGGACGCGACATTGGAGCTCGCTCGCGACCACGACGGTGCTGCATCCCCGCCTCGTGAAGAATGCGATACAGCGTCGCTTCCGAGCCGATGTACGTGCCACGCGTGGCGAGCGCCGGAACAATCTGCTTCGGTGACTGGTCTCGAAACTCGGGCGAGGTCATCACCTCGACTGCCCGTCGACGCTCGACGTCTGAGAGCTTGTTCGCCGGTACGTGGTTCGGACCGCGACGAAGGTCTTCGTCGTCGGTTCCCCAACGCTCGACGGTACGCACACTCAGGCCCATGACCTCGCAGGCTCGCCACCGACGGGCACCTGCCTCACTCGCCTCCTGGAGAAGTGTGCGGATCACTTGTCGCTCTTCGGGTCCGTGTCGTCGTCCCCGTCCCCCCAGATCGCCTGGACTTTTTTTTGGAGCACGAGCAATGCGGCCGTCTCGGCGAGGGCCTTGTCCTTGCGCAAGATCTCCCGCTCGAGCTGCCGAATCTTCTTCGCGTCAGCAGCGGCTGCCTCGCGCTCAGCGCGCCGATTCTGAGGACGCATCGATGCCGCTGCGCCTTCCATCACCTGCTTTCGCCACTCATCGAGCTGCGCTTCGTGCACACCCCTCCGACGAAGGAACGCGCCGAGCTCTGCGTCGGGGACGGCTGCGGCCTCCATCACGAAGGCGACCTTCTCCTCAGGAGACCACTCCTTCGCATCTTTCGTCTTCGTAGACTCGTCGTCGGTCGGGCTCATCTTCGGCGCGATCGTAGCTGCCTCCTTGAGCCAACGCGACAACGTGCCTTGCGGGATGCCGACCTCGGTCGAAAGCGCCGTGGCAGTCATCGCGCGTGGGCCACTGAGCTTCTGGACCATGCGGTTTCTGAATTGCGGTGAGTACGGAATCACGGAGTCCTCGTGCCCCTTGCACGATCTTCGACGGTGACCGTCAGGCCACCAGCGTCATGCGACAACTACCCTGGCACATGGGGAGGTTCTCTACCGAGAAAAAACCGCTGGGTCGTGCGTTAACAATCTCACCGCCACCTTCCGGCGCTGTGGCGCGAACGATCAGGCCGCTATGCATCGTGCTGTTTGGCGCGATGGTGCCTTCGATCCTACCGGTCGGCACGAGCACTAGGTCGACCGTCTCGTCGACGCCACCTAGCGATTTGTGCAGCGACGCACCATGCGCTGGATGGCACGCGGAGACTCGCGTATGGGCATCGTGAAGGTGAACGCCGTCGAAGACGAACGCGCCGTCCAAACCACTCCTGGTTGCGAAGTTACCCTCAACAGCATCGTGGAGCGCGTCACTACGACGTGGTCGACCGATCATCACGTCGGCGCCACTGATCGGTTCGCCGAGCGAGTTGGTGACCCTGCCGGCGATCCGCAGTCCGCGCTGAAGCGCGATGTCTCCGAGATCCAACGTCGATCCCGGCTCTAGATCGAGCGTTTCAGTGGACGTCCACTCACTGCCGAGTGCGAGGACGTGCACCGTGCAGGACGACTCGCGGAGGTCACGCAAGGTGAACCGACCGTCGGTCGCAATGATCATTGCCGGGTCAGTGATCCAGCGATAAGCAGCGAGACCCCTTCTCACGATCGCGAACTTCTCGACTGGAGCACCGTCGCGAACTACACGACCGGCCAGCGTAGCGGTCGGAACGGGAGGCGAGGTTGCGTCGTCCGGCAACTCATGCGCGCGCGACGCATCCGGTGCAGGTACGGGATCCGGCAGCTCGATGTCGAGCGCGAGCTCGCCACCGTCACCCGGCATCACGACGCTGGATCTCCATCGACCACCCGCTGCGCTGATCAGGTGACGCCCAGCTCCGAGCCCCGAAGTCTCGAACCGCCCATCTGCGTCGGCGATCGTCCTCCGGGCATCACCAGGCTGCATCTCCGTATAGACATCGGCGCCAGCAACGGGCTGTCCGTCTCGCTCGTGGACCCGACCATGCAGCCGCGCGCCGGTCGCGACGCGCAGCACAACACCGAGTTGATCGGTTCGACCGTCATGCGTTCCAGCCACGACGGGACCGCGCGCATATCCATCCGCTCCTGCGCGGGCTTCGTACGCGCCGGCCCGCATCGCCGGCACGCACCACTTACCGTCGGTGTCACTCTCGACAAACCCCATGTCGTCGACCTCAGACCAGATCTCGATCATCGCGTCAGGTAATGCGCTGCCGTCAGGCGCTACAACGCTTCCGCGAAGTGCTGCTCCACGGTGGAGCGTCACCGTGCGTTCGATGACACCGCTCGATCCCTCGCCGAGTGAGAGCACAACCCGAGCTTCCGCCGGCATCGTGTGCGAGACGGTCACCGACGCGAAGCCCGTTTCGACGTCCTCAACGGTTGCCAATCCGCCAGCATCGGTTGTCGCCACGACTTCATCGCCGTCACGCACGACAGCGCCCGCGACCGGCGCTCCAGTCTCGTCGACCGCGTGGATGCGAAGCTCCAGGCTCATTGCGAGCAGGAATCCTGGCATGGAGCGACGGCGAGCGCGCGTCGGCTACGGCGGATCCAGCGCGAGTCTTGAGACGGCGAGTGAGTACCTGAAGCGGCCGGCATCGCGATCCGCGGTCGCGCCGGCTCAAGACCGCCAATTGGTTCGCGCCAGCTCTCCGCGGTTGGAGGTGATGTTGTTCACGCCTCGCGGGTCAGCGGAGCGACCACAGATTCGGGAGGTGACGACCGGCGGAGACAAGCAGTTCCTCGGTCTCCTGCCGATCATCGAAGCCATACGTGGGCGTCGTGTGAGCTGCGTCGTTCCGACGACGTCGAGGTGCATCCGCGAACTGATACGCTGCGTGGGCGGCGAAGCGATCGTCACGCTCCTTCGACGTCGTACCCGGCAGGACCGCGTCGATGACACCGCGAATGTTCGAGATCCGCTTGGCAGCGCCTTCGGCGTCCTGAATCCGTCCCTTCTGCACGAGCGCATCCGAGACCTCCTCGATCGCTACCTCGTAGGCCACACCCATGAGCACCACTGCCGGGCGCATTAGGCCCTGATCCAGGCAGGCACGTGCGTCGACTATCAAAGAAACGACACCGTCCGGCAGGCCGGGGCAGCGCGAACGCACGCGCTCGACAGATCCGGGCAGTAGCGGATGATCTTCTGAGGCAATGAGGAGACGCTCGCCGGCCCGGGTGAGGTGAAGCATCGTCGGATAGTTCCCGTTGGGAATCCCCAGCGGGAGAGCCAGTCCCGCCCGGACAAGCCAGCACAGGAACTCGACGACAGGTGTCATCCACGGCTGGTGCAATGCGTTGGCGAACGGTTCCTTGAGCGTGTTGATGTCCTCGCGAGAAAACGCCACGTTCTTTCGCTCGCACAGGAGCGGGATGACTTCACGGCCGAGCGGGTCATGCGCCTGGATCTGGGAGCCAGTCGGGACTCGTTTCCTCCATCGGCGGAGCGCCTCGATGGAAAGCTCGCGGACTTCGACATCCGACAATCCATCGAATAGCCCCTTCACTTGGTCCTGGGCGTCGGCTCCGGTCATGGAAGCGATCGTACGCCAGCGGTCCGACGGCTCCGCACCGGCCTGACCCATACATGACCGGATCTTCTGCGGCAACCCTGATCCCCGCGGCAGTCGCCACGTCCCGCACCCGTTGAGCTGTTGGCCACCGGCTCGAGCTCAGGGAGTGGCGCGCTCGACGAAGGAGCTACGAGTAGCCGCGTTCGCGACACGCGCGCTGTCAGATCCTCGGAGTAACATCACATTGCGTGTCCGCTGATCGTGCAAACAAGAACCGCAGGAAAGCCAAGAAGCCAGCGGCGCGCAAGGCAACCAAGCATGCTCTTCGGAAAACGCCTGCTCGCAAAGCGCCCAAGCAGACTGATCGGAAGCGGTCTGCTCCGAAAGCGCCTACTCGGAAAGCGCCAGCTCGCAAGCAACGACGCGACGACTTCACGATTCCTGTGTTGCGGCATGTTGCAGCCGAGGTTGGACTCCGTTGCTCGAACCCGGATTGCAACACGATCACCATCGGCCCCAGCCTTCAGAAGGGTGTCAGCAACGTTGGCGTTGGCGCCCACATAACCGCCGCAGCTGAGGGCGGTCCGCGATTCGACGGTTCGCTGACAACGGAAGCTCGGACGTCCGCGGCAAATGCGATCTGGTTGTGCAACACCTGCGGTCGACTCGTCGACAACGACGTGACCACGTACACGGTCGGGAAACTCAAGGAATGGAAGCGTTGCGCGATCGAGCGGGCGCAGAAGGATCTTGCTTCGGGCGGTAGGAGCACGAGTGAAGGGATGCTCGCCGCGCAGCTCGAACTTCAGAAACAGACACTCGATCATCATCGCCTAGCCCATGAAACGCACCTTCGCGACAGACAACTCGCCGCGTTTCGCGATGCATACGGGCCATTTTTGCAGCACGCCAAGGCCTACGCGCGCGCGATCGACGACTACCTGATTTGGATGTGTCGGACTCAGTATCAGGTGGATAGACTCGGTCGGGCTCGCGCACAGCAGCCGATCGACGATGCGTGCGGTGCGATGAACGACGCGCTTCAAGCCATCTTGCTCATCGATTCGGACAAGGAACGCGGCCGACTCCGCTGGGAGCTACTGCGTCGGCGTCGATTCGAGCCGACTATCGACACCACAGAAAACCAAAGGTTGTTCTCCGACTGGATCCAGTATCACGCCCTTCGCCTGAGCGATGGGATCGTTCGTTTGCAGGAGAACGTTCGAGAAGCGCTTGGGCATCCCGCAAAGGAAGAGTCCGCAGCTGCGACGGACTTCGAAACGAAGATGATGGCTGAGGCGAAATCGAAAGCAGAGGCCGCAGACGCCCGCATCCAGGAACAGTTCAAGGCGCTCATGACAGAGGAGCTCAAGCGTCGCGGCTCCTAGCTCGGATCCAGATCCAGCCAAACGGTTCGCTAGTTTCGATGGGGACGTAGACAATGACAGTTGACGACTCGACGCTAACCTTAGAGGCTCGTGAGAGAGGCGGACCCGCTGCAATCCGGGGGTATCGGCTCCAGGTGCTCTATGCGCTAGATCTCCTGCTGAGCGGTAGCGTTCGTGTCCGCCTTGAAGGTCTCGAAGATGTCGACCTTCTCGACTCGGATGACCTTCCCGTCGAAGTGATGCAGGTCAAAGCACACAGTACTCCGCTTGCGATGTCGATGTTGCGGTCCGAAAGCGGCAAGACGAGCTTCTGGGAGCGCTTGCGTGACCTGTCCGTGGGACAACCATCGATCCGAGGCACGGTCGTGTCGTTCGGCGAGGTAGGGCCCGAATTGAAAGGCGCGCTCGATTGCCAGAAGACGCACCGAGACAGCGTGGTTCGCAAACTTCGAGACGACTACTCGGTCTCGGAACCGGAGGATCTTCTTGCGCGAGTTGCACTGCACGAAGAGATAGAGAGTGAGCTAACGCAGCGCCTTACGCGGCAGCTCCAAGCGCTATGCCCAGCGGCGAGTGCCGCCACCAGCATGAGACTTCTGAGCAGTTGGCTGCTACTGCGCGCAGAGCTTCGGGCGATCGTGACCAGTTCGGAGGTGCAGCAGCAACTAGAGCACGCAGGCGTTTTTGCTACGGAGTGCCGCGCCTACGCTGAGGAATGGTTTCGCACGATTGTTCCTCTGGAGACATCGTCGTCCGCCTCGAGTGTGTCGCTTGCAACGGAGTTCTACGAGGGAATCGCTGCTCGCTATGAACACATAGTCGCGAACGTAGACGTTGCGCGCCCGCGGATGTTGAGCGCTATCAACGCCGGCTTCGCTAAGGCTCGTGTCGTCGTACTTCACGGTGCCTCTGGAGAAGGCAAGAGCACGCTTCTGTTTCGCTACGCGCAGAGTTGCGCAAGCCAATGCTACCGGTACCTCGTTGACGTCGATGCCGATCTCACGCGCTCGCTGTCGATCGCGACAGCACTCGCATCGTTCGCACGACATGCGAGCGACGAAGTGTTGCTGCTTCTAGATGCGAGACCAGGAAATCGTCATTGGCCAACCGTCGTGGAAGCACTCGCGGGCGTTGAAAACCTGAGGGTGTTGATCGGTGTGCGAGAGGAGGATTGGCGAGAGGCATACAGCTTGTCCTATCGAGCACGCGTCGAGGACGTCGCGGTTCGGCTAGAACTCGATGAGGCGCACGAGATCTTCGACCAGCTCCAGGCGACCCGGGCTGGGGAATCGTTCGTCTCATTCGAAGATGCTTGGGCGAAGTTCGGCGGCGCCGGGCCGATGCTTGAGTTCGTCCATCTGATCACCCGACACGAATCGTTGAGGGCGCGCCTTCAGCAACAAGTTCGCGCGCTGCTGGATGGCCTGACCGAGCAGGAATCCGAGTTCTGCCGGCTGGCGGCTTGCGGAACTGGATATGGCGGTCGCGTAGTCGCGCAGAAGTTGATGAGCGCAGCAGGGCTAGGGCCAACAAGGGCTACAACCCTGATGACACGACTGGAAGAAGAGTACTTCGTTCGGCGTGCAGCCGCAGGGGACTGTGTCGAGGCGGTACACCCGATTCGGTCGCGCGTTCTGTGCGAGCTGCTTTTCAACGATGCGTTCTGCCCTCTTTCGAATGGTCTCACGAAGGTGGCGCAGATCGTCCACGACGACGATCTCGAACGACTGTTGTTCGAGAGCTTCTTGATCTGCACGCCTGAGCATCTCGTAGTAGACGAAGCGGTTCGCATCGCGGGCGTAGAACGAACATTCTCGTGGCGAACGTGCGCAGGTATTGCGCGCGCTCTGCTGTGGTTGGACTTGAGCGCGTATGTGCGCGAGACGAGAGCCTTTGTCGCCCTGGCTGAACTCATACTTCCTGGGGCGTGGCGTTTTTTGCTTCCGTGGCATTTCGCGCCCGGTTGGGCCTCGGAAACAACAGAGGCAGTAGCGGACGCGCGGCGAATGCTCTTGAAACAGCACCCCGAGCGGAACGAAGCTGCCGAGAAACTCGCGAAGTCTGTTCCGGTGTTGAGTTACCGCAAGCTCGAGCCGTTCCTGAAACGCGATTGGACGGCTGTGTCTCCGCCGAATGGTCTTGCCGACTGGATCTCGCTTTGTGAGGTCGCGTATTGGCACAAGACGATAGAGGCACCGCAACCGGGGCCACTATCCAGCGTCGATGAACGTTCCGAGATTCCGCAAGGGCTCCCGCTGCAGTTGCAAGCTGAGCTGGTCTCATTCACCGAGCGGCTAGGTGGTGTCCAGTGGATGGCAGTGTTCGAACGTGTCGTAAAACGGTACAGGATTGTTTGGCTTGACGATTCGGCTGAGTCTCTTCGGGCTGTTTTTCTCGTCGGAGCGCGAGAAGGAAGAGAACTGATCGAACGCGGGACAGGTGCGCTCAACGCTCGAGCAGTTGCTGTCTCTTCAGTTATGCGTGCGCTAATACCCGGACGCGAAGGCTACGGCTGCCTTGGTGTCGCTTGGCCCCATCAGTTCACAGATCACAACCCGATCGAGAAGCAGGGGATCAAGGCGCATCACCTCGAGGCAAAGTGGAGCAAGCGTGTGCTCCCCGTGATCATGCAACTGATCGAACGCTCGACGTTCCCCGCTTCCTGGAAAGAGCACGCTGAACGAGTTCGCGCGTTCAGACAGGGATTCCTCGAAAGCATCAGATCTGTGCTCATCCAATGTGCGTTAGAGCCGACCTGGAACGGGCAATGGTTGCCGGAGCGGAGCCAGGAGGCCCGAGCGGAGTGGACGGATGGTGCACCAGCGATCCCCAACTGCGCGAGGGATCCGTGGTGCGTGGGGAATTTCGGATGGGACGAAGACCAAGACGACAACATCTCTTGGTTCCACGAGCGGTATCGCGCGTACAGCGCATCACTGCAGTCGTTCCACACGGCCGCTTCTGCGTTGGTCCGTGAACTGTTTACGTCTGGTGAGGGTGAGCGCGATTGGACTGCGGCGTTGCGTCTCGGCATCTCGTGCTGGCAAGAGTTGCCGAAGCTTCACGCTGTGGATCGCACACCTTTCCGGCCGTGGTGGCCTGACGTCGAAGTCGATCGTCACGGGTCCGAAGAACGAATGCTCCTCGCCGAGTTGGTCGCGGTGATCGACGCGAAGAGTAAGGGAGGCGTAGTCCAACCACGCCGCGCGTTGCAGGACATGTATGACCGCGTGGCCGCGCTGCTCGCAGAGATCTGCGGAGAGATCGCGAATGAAGGCTGTGATGCCGTCCATGACTTTGTACCGTCGGAAACGGACAGATCGGCAGCAGTCATTATTTCGCCCCGGGATACGTCGTCTGTTGCTGCCGTGGATCGCGAGCTCGCTGTGGCCAAACAGGCTTGTTGGCGCGTACTCACCCGTCGCTGCGATGTTCTTCGGACGGAACTGCAAGTAGTCGCTGAGCGCATCAACCTCTTGGTGACGGCGAATCGGGTCGCGATCGTGTCGTTCCCTGTCTCAACGCTCTCCGCCATCGTAGGTAACGAGGCGGGCTTCTTGGGGACGATGGGACGGGAAGCGGACGACGCAGAGTGTCTCGCACGCGGACTTCGCCGTTGTGGATCGGTGGCAGAGCGCGAAAAAGCGCTCAGCACGCTCACACTCTGTGCGATGGCTGCTGTCGACATGATGAAACACTGGACTCCAGCGTGGAACCAACACCTCGCCGAACAGTGTTTGGGTGAGATCGTCGACGATGCGCGCGGTGCTGTTAGTGTGCTTCTTCGGATGGCAGAATCGACCGTCTCGACGAGATCCAGCTTGGTTGAGGTAACGGGTCGGCTTACGGCCCTTTGCACTGTGTTTCTCGACGAGAACGCGGAATCACCTCCGCTCGATGAGCTGTGCCTGACCGCCATGACTTGGACGGCGGAGTCAACGCTCGACGACGCTCTCCGCCAATAGCTTCGCGGCTTGCCAACTTGAGAGCAGCCGCGAAGCCGACGAGCAGTGACGTCTATTGCCCGGATGCTTTGATCG
>Ga0075163_10012568_pt1 | contig 11026 bp, 6 predicted proteins | sample JI1023141ADNA_FD_71478 | JGI IMG/M metagenome (GOLD analysis project Ga0075163, IMG submission 71478) | Wastewater effluent complex algal communities from Wisconsin, to seasonally profile nutrient transformation and Carbon sequestration -... | ecosystem: Engineered > WWTP > Effluent > Algae...
ATCGAGCTACCGTACAGGCGAGAAAAACAAGGAGAGGCCATTACCTGGGCGCTGGATGGGTCGGGATTCTATACCCTCAGCGAGAGCCCTGAAGGTCATTGGGCGCAGTTAATGTTTTACAAAAGAAAATGAATTCCTAAGTCCTTTATTTAAGAAGTGCGATTCATTAAGTTAAGAATAAACTTTTTTAATTGATCGTTCCGACTTGAAGAAACTTCGAGTTGGTCAAGAGAACTAAGTCCCTTTTGAAAATAATCAGCGATTTTATCGGAGGTAATCTTTTCAATTTGCAGTTTGTCGAAGAGCGCAGTCACTGCTTTTACTTTTTTTCGCTTATCAAATTTTTTAGTCCTAAGCCATCTGGTTAGTTCGGCTTTTTCTTTGCCTTTGGCCATCTCCAACGCTTTGATGAGCAGAAATGTTTTTTTATTGGAAATGATATCGCCACCCACCTGTTTGCCAAATTTCTTTTGATCACCGTAGACATCGAGTAAATCATCCTTCAACTGAAAGCCGATTCCGATGTTCACACCAAATTGATACAATCCCAATCGATCAGCTAAAGAAGCTTCTGCCAGAATAGCCCCAAGTTCTAAGCTAAAACCAACCAGTACGGCTGTCTTTTGACGAATCATGTTAATGTAGTGTGCCTCGGTTACCTTCGCTTTGTTTTCAAATTCCATATCCCATTGCTGACCTTCGCACACCTCGGTAGCACATTTATTAAACTCAAGAAGTACATCTTTCAGCATTTGACCTTCTAAATTCAAAAACAGGTCATATACCTTTACCTGCATCACATCACCGGAAAGAATAGCAGTATTGATATTCCATTTTTCATGAACCGTAGGTTTTCCTCTGCGAAGTGGCGCATTGTCCATGATGTCGTCATGCAAAAGCGTAAAATTGTGAAATGTTTCTACCGCAGTTGCGAAAGGGACAATACGCTGAGCGTCATTTTTATAAAGCGAATAGGAGAGCAGCGTAAGCAAAGGCCTGAATCTTTTGCCTCCCAACGCCATGATATATCGAAGCGGTTCGTAAAGCGAACGGGGCTCTTGACCAAATTTTTGCTTCCGAATTTCGGATTCAATTAATTGCTTATAAATTTCAATCATTACGCTACTCAAATACTAAATCAATCAACCTTCGATCTACATCTGTTTTTTTAATCCTTACGGTTACTTCGTCTCCTAGCCGATAAATCTTTTTTCTTCTGCGGCCAATAACACGGTAATTCTTCTCGTCATATTCATAAAAGTCATCTTTTAGATCAGCAAGACGTACCATACCTTCGCATTTAGTCTCAATGATTTCAATAAAAATACCAAAGTCCATTACGCCTGAGATGATTCCCTGGAACGGTTTATCTTCGGCCATACTCATGAACTCCACCTGCTTATATTTTATCGATGCACGTTCTGCGTCAGCCGCTCTCTTTTCACGCTCGGAAGAGTGAATACACTTTTCCTCGTAATCTTTTTTGATAACCGGATTGCCCTGATCGAGGTAGTGCTGCAGTAAGCGATGAACCATCATGTCAGGATATCTGCGAATGGGAGAGGTAAAATGAGTGTAATGATCAAAGGCAAGTCCGAAGTGCCCTTTGGCTTCGGTTGTATACTTTGCTTTTGCCATCGTACGCACTGCCAAGGACTGAAGTACGTTTTGCTCAGGCTTGCCTTCAATTTCATCCAGGAGCCGGTTGAGTGATCGGGAAATGGAACTCTCCTCAACATTAATCTTGTGACCAAATTGAGTAGCGAAAGCCGCGAAATCAGCTACTTTGATGGGGTTTGGAAAATCGTGTGTACGATAAACAAACGTATTTTTCTCTCCTCCTTTTTTCAGCTTGTAAATATGAGTGGCCACCGATCGGTTTGCCAATAACATGAACTCCTCAATAAGTTTATGCGCATCCTTCCTGACTTTTGGCACAACGGCTAACGGTTTTCCCTTAGCGTCCAGCTTAAATTTTACCTCTGTGGTTTCAAAATTGACTGCACCTCTTGCAAACCGCTCCTTTCTTAACTTGTAGTGCAGGTCATTTAAAATTTTTAATTCCTCGGCAAACTTACCAGTACCGGACTCAATCACTTCTTGTGCAGCCTCATACGAAAAGCGGTGGTCGGAGTAGATAATTGTTCTCCCAAACCACTCTTTAATTACCTGGGCCTTATTGTTCATTTCAAAAACAGCCGCAAAGGTTAACTTATCTTCATGAGGGCGTAACGAACAGAGTTCATTGGAAAGTCGTTCCGGTAACATCGGCACCGTACGATCTACCAGATAGACAGAAGTAGCTCTGTCAAAAGCATCGTCATCTAACGAAGTGCCGGGAACAACATAATGAGTAACATCAGCAATGTGTACGCCAATTTCATAATTCCCATTTTCCAGTTTACGAAAGGAAATCGCATCATCGAAATCTTTTGCGTCTTCAGGGTCAATTGTAAACGTAAGTACTTTGCGAAAATCCCAACGCTTTTTGATTTCTTCGTTGGTGATTCCATCTTCTATCTTTTTTGCTTCGCTCAGCACTTTTTCCGAAAACCGAAAAGGCAAATCAAACTCAGCCATGATGGAGTGAATCTCCGCTTCATTCTCACCCGTCTTACCTAAGATTTCAACTACTTTGGCTTCCGGGCTTTTATCACCATCGCCCCATTTGCTTACTTCAAAGACAACTTTGTCATTGGTCTTAGCACCTTTTGTATTTTCAGGATAGATGAAAAAATCCTGGTAGATTTTTTTAAAGTCTGGTACAACGAAGGCATAGTTCGCAGATGCCTCCAGTCTACCCACGAACCGTGTACGATTGCGTTTGATGACTTCAATAACTTTTCCCTCCCGATTCTTTCCCGATTTTCTTGAGGACACAGCAACAGAAACTGTATCGCCATGTAAAGCTGAACCCAGATCACGTGTTTGAATGTAAATGTCATTGCCTTCTTCACCTGTTGTTATATAGGCAAATTTTGGATTGACATGGTCAACAATTCCTGTAATGGATGCCGAAGAGACTACTCGCTTACTTTTATAAGTCCCATTGCTAAGCTGCTCTACCTGACCTTCTTCTTCCAGTCCTTCAAGAATTTTGTACAACTCTTCAATCATCGATTTTTTCTTGAGACCGAGTTTTTTAACGAGTTGTTGGATACTATAGGCCTTTCCAGACATTTCTTCGAGCAAGGTCATCAGCGAAGAATACATGCCTCCCTTCTCTTTCTTGGTTTTTTTCTCCTTCTCTTTTTTAAATTTCTTTTTACTCATAAATTATTTTATTTCTTTTTGACGTGTGTCAAAAATGTCAAGCGTAACGGAATGTGTTTGGTTGTGCTTTGATAAGAATTGTCGAGTGAAATTGATTGTCGAATTTTCTTCCTCCACTTGATGAAGTAACTACACAGAAAATATTTTATATCGACTGAATTGCACTCGACTTTCGATTTGACCTGTAAAAATACTCAAAAAATCTCAGTTGGGGTAGAGGATGTTTTGCTCCGGAATAAGGTTCATGCCTTTCATCTTTAAATACAACTGCGCTACGGCAAGAACATCTCCAAGGCAATACTGAGCAATCTTTGTAAGATCTTTTTCTTTGTAATAAACTTCATTCACCTTGCTGCCATCCATCTGGCCTTTGCTTGAAGGGATGTTGAAAATGGTAGCCAAAAGATCAAGAGAAGTATAATGTTTGTAGTCACCAAATTTCCAGAGCTCCATGGTATCGAGGTGAGGGACTTCCCAGCTTTTCTTTCCGGCAAGATTAAGAACAGCTGGAAGCATAATTTCATTGACCAGCATTCTCCGGCTTAGATAGGGGAAATCAAATTCTTTGCCGTTGTGGGCACAAAGCTTGAGACTTAAGGGCATTTTGTCTACTAAGCTCTTGAATTCAGTCAACAGTTTTTTCTCATCATGATCGAAGAGTGACTTGAGTTTAATCGTAAGTTCTCCTTTTTCATTTTCCACAAATCTGCCGATACCAATGACAATAATTTTCCCAAATTCAGCATAAATCCCTGCCCGCTCGTGGAATGCTTCTTCATCAGTCTGGCTTTCATCTCGTTGTTTAAAGAACCCCGCTTTGCGAGCCCATTGTGCTTTTAGACGTTCGTCAAGGGAGTTGTAATCATTTGAACAAGCAACGGTCTCAATGTCCAGAAAAAGAATATCGCGGAGATCGGAATTCATTAAGAACAGGTTACTACTATGATATGATTTGTGTTTTTCATAACGATCTCAAGAGTGCAAGACTCCTTCCATTTCCAATTCTTTAATAAAGATTACATTTTTTTCACAAATTGTATCCGGTACGAACAAAAAACGTTTGTCATAAATCTGTGACCCGATGTAATAGCTGACCCAGTATTCATTGTTGAGATGAAATACGGAGGGGTCAATTGGTTCAATGAGCGTTGAGCCATTGGCGGGGACAGTTTCCAGAAAATGGCGAAGTGTGGAGGTCTTCTGTTTTTCTCCTTCTTTTTCGCCATATCCTTTACTGGCCACTAAGGTGTTTTCAATTGGGAATTCATTATTGTTGATCAAATAGACTTTCCATTCTTCCAGCCCTTTAATGCCTTCTCTGACAACGGCCAGTGTTACATTTTTTACTTCTGGAATTTGAATATCTTTTATCATACCACCTATTTCAGCCTAAAGATAAGTTTGATTCCTTGAACTATCCACATAATGATCTTAAAGCCTAAAAAGTTTAATGTTTTTTATATTTTTAGCAACCTTATGAAATTCACGTCTTGGTTAGTCTTTGTTTTAATAGCCCACTTGGCGGTAGGCCAAGATTTATCGGTTCAAAGCCGGATCAACAATCTATATGATGAAGGAGTAAATTTTCGCAAGAGCAATCCTGAAAGAGCAAAACAAAATCTCAGATCAGCGTTGACTGTTTCGGCTATCAATGGTCATTTTAGACATGGTCAAATTGCCTATATGCTAGGTGACTTTTTTATGGATGCGTCTACATTCGATAGTGCTTACTTTTACTATCTTCAAGCTATTGGTTTTATGGATGAGGGGGATCCCACTTTAGGGAGAGCTTTTTTCGGGAAAGCGTATGTGGAGTTTTTTAAGGGGCAATATGAAAAATCACTAGCATCGGCCATTCAAGCAGAAAAAATAGCACGCGCGCTTAGTGACACTACAGGCTTGGCCAGAGCAGTAAAGTTAATTGGTGGTTTGGCGGAAACGGAGAATGATTATAATAAATCAATTCAATATTTTAAGGAGGCATTGGTATTGAATGAAGCCAAGCAGGACACCTTAAATATTATTCGAACGCTTAATTCATTGGCAACCCCTTACTGTCATTTCAAAGAATATGAAATAGGTGAGAAAATACTTCTAAAGGCGGTTGAGTTGGCAAAAAGAATAGATTGCAAGGCATGTATGGCGGTTAGCTATTCACAACTAGGCGTGAATGATTTTTACTGGGGAAAGTATGAACGTTCTATCACGTTCTATCAACTTGAGCAATCGGTCAACCGCCAATTGGGGGGAACATTTAATTTATTCTATGCCAATCAGAATATAGCCGAATCACTCGTTGAACTAAAACGACTGGACGAAGCACTCATTTACAATGACAGTGCATTGCAAATCGGATTGGCCCACAAATCAAATCAGTTCATTCATGATGCATACAAAGTCAGGTATGCAATTCAAAAGCAAAAAGGTAAAGTGACCGAAGCGTTATCGGCCTTCGAGAAGCAGATGCAATACAAAGATTCACTGTACAGTACTGAAAAAGCAGCGATTACTGAAGACCTGAAAGCCTTATATGACACAGAACGAAAAGAGCGGCAAATAAAGGAGCTGGAACAGACCAACACGATTAAAGATCTGGAAGCCACCACTGCCCGTCAATGGCAAATCGGATTGATTGTATTCCTGATACTGCTTACCATCGTAGTGGGTGTCCTTTACAATCGCTACCAGCTCAAGCAACGCACAGCGAAAGTACTCGATCAAAAAAACAGCGAACTCCAAAAACTAAACGGCTTCAAGGATCGCATGTTTGCCGTTATCTCACACGATTTGCGCAATCCGGTAGATGCCTTTAGCACGATCATCGAAGGCCTGAATCAAAATCTTCAGCATGCTTCGAAAGAAGAACTTAAAGAATTTTTAGAAAGCACATTAGACTCGGCAAAGGATTTAAAAAGTTTACTGAATAATTTGTTGGAATGGTCGTTGGTGCAAATTGGCAAACTACCTTTCGATCCCAAACCTGTGCCCCTCAACTCGATTGTTGCAGGAAGTGTGAGTCACCTGGAGTCGATGGCATCACTTAAGAAAATTCAGATGATCAATTCAGTTGATGGAGAACTTATTCTGGCAGATCGGGAGATGATCACCATCATCATTCGCAATCTGGTTTCGAATGCTATTAAATTTTCAAAAAACGACAGTGTGATTGAATTAAAATCAATAGCCAAAGAGGGCTCGGTCGTGTTTACGGTGAAAGATGAAGGCATTGGTATGAAGCCTGAAGAGTTAAGCAAACTTTTCAAGCAGGAAGAGAACATGCGAACCATTGGCTCTTCTTCCGCAAAGGGAGCTGGTATTGGATTGCTGTTGTGTAAGGAACTCACCGATAAAAATGGCGGTAAAATTTATGCGGAAAGTGAGCCAGGCAAAGGAAGTACTTTCTATCTTGAACTTCCTACTGCATGAACCAACCACTACGCGTATTCTTAGTTGATGATCACAAAATCATCCGCGATGGCATTCGCGCCATGCTGTTGGGCAATCTTAGTTTTAAAGTGGTAGGTACCGCTGGCAATGCCGAAGAGTTCTTTTCCGAGCTGGATGAAGCCGCACCTGATATTTGTGTGTTGGACATTCAACTGCCGGGGAAAAGTGGGATAGAAATAGCGGAGTGGTTGAAAGACAAACATCCTAAAATCAAAATTCTGATCCTTACCGCCTTGAAAGAGGATGCTCCGGTGAAGCAATGCCGCGACATTGGAGTGGAAGGTATGATTTCCAAAGACTCAGGCAAAGACACCTATCTTGAAGCGCTCGAAGCCCTCAAAGCCGGGCGAACTTTTTATGCAGGGCAGTTTACCGAGTTGTTACTCAAAGCTTCACAAGGTAAAAGTGATAAACTCGCTTCACTCTCAGAACGAGAACTTGATTTTATAAAAGCATTCAGCAAAGGTTTATCCCACAAAGAAATAGCCGATCACCTCAACATCAGCCCACGCACGGTGGAAGTGCATAAGAAAAATTGCATGGACAAACTCGGCTTCAAAAATGACGTTGACCTGATCAAGTTTGCGATTAAAGAAGGACTCACATCTCTTTAATCGTTGTTGGTTATTTGTTATTCGGGCAACAGGTCGAACAGCCATCAACGAATAACGAACAACTAAGTATTTCCCCTCATCACCTTTACGGTATTTCCCCAATACTCCTGCTCTGGGTTTACGCGCACTTTTACAGTGCCTTATTCACAAAATACCCACACAATGGAAACACGAACTAAACTTCAAAAATCATTCAATTGGATTGCCATCATAGGTTTTTTGGCCTATTGGCTAGCCTCAGCAGACAATACGCTGGCGCAGACTGGTTGGTCACTACAGTCTGCCAATCAAGGTGTAAGTGATATTCTGATTATACCACGTCTCAATAAGGAGACCGCTCATTTCTATCAAGTTGGAAGTGGCTTTAATGAAATCAGAAAATCAATTGATGGTGGAACTACCTGGACAACCCTCACCATACCTGGTCAGTCCACACTCCTCCTGAGGATTTTACCTGATGAATTTACTGAAGGGGTGGGTTTTGTGTTGGCCACCAATGGGCTTTGGCGCACATCAAATAATGGTGCCACATGGGCATTTACATCCATTTCTATCCCCTCTGGTTCGTTAAGAGATATTAGTGGATTTACAGTAAATGGCATTGGTTGGATTGTTGGGGATGGCGGAAAAATCTTCAAATCAACAGATCGCGGAGTTACATGGACGGAACAAAGTAGCAACACGACCGATCACCTTTATGCAGTTCATGCATCCAGTAACAACAATGCTGTGGCCGTTGGAGCCAATGGAAGAACAGTAAGAACTAGCAATGGCGGGGCTTATTGGGAACCCTCTTCGGTGCCTGTATTAACCAACCTTTATGACCTGGTGGCGCATGGGAACTCTTTGTTTGCAGTTGGGGGAGGAGGTAGGATTTATGTAACAACCGTTGGAGGTTCATGGGGCTTATCCTGGAGTCTAAGCATCGTCCCAATAACAACCAATACATTACGTTGCGGCTTCAGTGATAATGGTGTCATACTACTTGGTGGGGACAATGGTACCCTGCTCAAATCAACCAATGGTGGTACCAGTTGGGCATCTATAAACAGCGGAAGAACGGATAATTTCATCCGCATATGGATGTATACTTACCTATTACCAACAGTTGCGGAAGTTGTTTCTTATGCCGTATCCAATAATGCTACCCTGCGATCAACAGATAACGGTAGCGGATGTATTGCTCCCACAGTAAGCGTGCCTACTACTACAGTTAATGCATGTGTTGGCCAGAACGTAACGTTGGTCTCAACTTCTGGGGGTACCATTGCCACTCGCGCATGGAAAAAGAATGGGACCGTAATAGGCTTGGGCTTAACGGGTGGTGGCACGGACGCGCATCCTCAGTCGCTCGTCTTGAATAACGTACAGCTTTCGCAGGCAGGCTCTTATACCGTGCAGGTTACCAGCCCTTGCGGGGATGTTACCTCGTCCATAATTAACCTAAGTGTAAACTTGCCACAGCAGCCATCAACAGTTGTGGGGCCTGGCAACGCCTCCCAAAATGTTCCAACAAATTATTCCGTGTCACCGATAGCAGGCGCAACCTTTAACTGGAACGCAGGAAGTGGTGGAACGGTAATTGGCTCTGGAAATGCAGTGCAATTGTCGTGGTCTACTACTGGTTCAAAGTCTGTTTCCGTTACAGCAACAGACGCATGCGGTACCTCCATAGCCCGCAGCGCTACTGTGATTGTTGCTAGTTGTGCGTTGCCCACTCAACCGTCAGTCATTTCGCTCACGTCAGGAAATCAGTGTTCAGGTTCATCTGCCACCTATTCTGTAACGAATGTATCAGGCGTCAATTACACATGGACACTAAATGCGGGTGGAACAATTACCAGTACAGGTAATAGTGCTACTGTTGTTTGGAGTACAAACGGAGGTCCTTATACTATTTCGGTAACACCTTCAAGTGGTTGTGGAAACGGAACATCGCGCCAACTAAGTGTAACTGTAGGAGCACCTCCGGCTTTGCCATCGATTATTGGCGGTTCAACAACAGTCTGTACAAATGTCAGCACACCCTATAGTGTAACCAATGTGGCGGGTGTTACCTACACGTGGAGCACAGGCGGTGGTGGGACTATCACCGGCAGTGGTAATGCCATCAATGTTACGTGGACATCAGCAGGAGCAAAAACATTAACCGTTACACCCTCAACAGCCTGTGGCAACGGTACACCCAGAACGCTGGCGGTTACTGTGAATACAGTCCCTTCACAACCGAGTGTTATCGCAGGCAGCACATCCGTAGCAACCGGATCATCGAATCAATTTTCAGTAACGAATGAAGCAGGTGTTACCTATGCATGGAATGCAGGAACCGGAGGTACAGTTACCGGCAGTGGTAATAGTGTCAGCATTACATGGTCATCGGCTGGATCGAAAACAATAACACTTACTCCATCCAATGGTTGTGGAAATGGAACAACAAGAACGTTAACTGTTACAGTTGGTGATTGTACAGTGCCGTCTCAACCAAGTACAATTACTGGAAGTGCAACAGCGTGTACGTCAGCTAGCGGAACCTATGGTGTAACCAATGTAGGTGGTGTTACATATACCTGGAACGCAGGTACTGATGGTTTTGTATCAGGCTCAGGAAATTCGGTGACGCTTTCATGGACAAGTGTTGGCGTTAAGACAATTACAGTCACGCCTTCTAATGCTTGTGGAAATGGAACTCCTAGAACACTTGTTGTAACGATTAGTCAATTACCAACGCAACCATCGACCATTACTGGCAATGCCACTTCATGCAAAGACGCTTCGGTAGCATATAGCGTTGCAAATGTGGCTGGAACAACCTATGCGTGGGATACTAATGGAAAAGGCACAATAACTGGATCGGGTAACAGCATAAGTGTTGCCTGGACAGTTCTAGGCTCGAATACGTTAACCGTTACACCATCCAACAGTTGCGGCAACGGACAAGCACGCACGTTAGGTGTCTCAGTGAATAGTGTACCCGAAGCTCCAGGAGCAATAGTTGGGAATACAGCAGCATGTACCGGTACATCAGTTGCATATAGTGTAACAAATGTAGCGGGTGTTACATACACCTGGAATGGTGGTCCCGGTTCAGCTGTAACGGGTAGTGGCAATGCGGTTACTATTTCTTGGGCGAGTGGTGGAGTAAAATCAGTGACCGCTACACCCTCTAGCAGTTGTGGAAATGGATTAGCAAGCACACGTGTTGTTGAAGTAAGCACACCGCCTGCACAACCGAGCGCTATTACAGGAAGTGTCACGGCTAATGGAGGCGAAACGAAAACTTATTCTATTACGAATGTTCCAGGTGTTACTTATACGTGGAGCACAAGTGCAGACGGGGTTATTGGAGGTTCTGGAAATTCCGTTCAGGTAACCTGGGCAACGGCCGGAGCAAAGACATTGACCGTTACACCCAGCAATAATTGTGGTAATGGAACCGCAAGTACATTGAATGTGAGTGTTACGGTTCCATGTACAATTCCTGGAACACCAACGAATGCTTTTTTTGATGGCATTGGGATATTTAATACCGGAAATACAGAGACATTTAATATCGGGTTCACCACTGGCGCAACTTCATTAGATATTTCAGTTTCCCCAAGCACAGGAGTGACAATAATACCGGTCCCTTCATTCCCGAGTAAATGGAATATGACATTTACCAATCCGGGTACTTATGTGATCTCAGCGTTTGG
>Ga0075163_10012569_pt1 | contig 11026 bp, 12 predicted proteins | sample JI1023141ADNA_FD_71478 | JGI IMG/M metagenome (GOLD analysis project Ga0075163, IMG submission 71478) | Wastewater effluent complex algal communities from Wisconsin, to seasonally profile nutrient transformation and Carbon sequestration -... | ecosystem: Engineered > WWTP > Effluent > Algae...
CGATCCCGCTAACGCAGCGCCCGCCCGCGCACCATCGTCGCGCGGACCGGGCCCGCGTCGCGACGAAACGCCAGCGCGTCGAACAGCGCCGACCCGCTCGCCTCCGCGGGTACATCGATCGCCACCACATCCGCCGCGAACCCGGGCGCCAGGCACCCGATCGCGCCGCCGAGCCCGAGCGCGCGGGCTCCCCCGCGCGTCGCGTGCCACAGCAGCGCCTCCGCCGAAGCCGGCGCCCCCACGATCAGCGACGCGTCGTAGCCCGCCGCCATGATCTGCCGCAGCGAGAAGCTGCGCCCCGCCCCGACGTCGGTCCCGAGCCCGATCCGGATCCCCCGCCCGCTCGCGGCCATCAAGGGCATGCAGCCGCTGCCAAGAAAAAAATTGCTGTCCGGGCAGTGGGCCACCGCAGCGTCCTGCGCGGCCACCCGGTCCCATGCCCCTTCGGACAGGTGGATGCAGTGCGCGAACAGGGCCCTGGATCCCCCGAGCCCGTGGTCCTCGTACACCGCCAGATAGTCGCGGGCGTCCGGGAACGCCGCCGCCGTCGCCGTGATCTCCGCCGAGTTCTCCGCCAGATGCGTCTGTACCGCCAGCCCGTGCCGCTCCGCCAGCTGTCCCGCCGCGCGCAACAATCCCGGCGTGCAGCTCAGCGCGAACCGCGGCGTCACACAAAATTGCAGGCGCCCGTCGTGTCCGTGCCAGCGCTCGATCAGCCGCTCGCACGCCGCGATCGCCTCGTCCGCGGCCAGCAGCACGTCCGCCGGCGCCCCGCGGTCCATCAGCGTCAGCCCTGCAAGCCCCCGCAGCCCGCGCTCCGCCAGCGCCGCGAACAACGCGTCCGCCGCGACCGGATGGCTCGACGAGTAGATCGCCGCGCACGTCGTGCCCTGGCGGATCAACGCGTCACAAAATTCCACCGCCACCGCCGCCGCGTAGGCCCGGGCCGCGAACTTCGCCTCCTCCGGGAACACCGACCGCGCGAGCCACGGCAGCAGCGGCCCGCTCGCGCTGCCCAGCACCCGCGTCTGCGGGAAGTGCACGTGCGCGTCGACGAACCCCGGCAGCAGCACCGCCCCCGGGAACGTCTCCGGCACCTCGCTGTCGCCCGCCGGCTCGACCGCCGTGATCTGCCCGGCCGCGTCGAAGCGCACCAGCCCGTCCGCGATCTCGTCGACGCGCGCCTCCGCCGGGCGCGGACACAGCAGTCGTCCGCGCAGCACCCCCGCCGCGCTCACGACCCGCACCCCGTCGGGGGGATCGTCGCGTCCGGCGTCCCGTCGCTTATCTCGATCGCCTCGGTCGTCACCTGCGAGCCGCAGCTCCACAGCACCGCCGGGCTGTAGCAGCGCGCGCACAGCAGATGGTCGATCGCCGCCTCCGAGCCGGCCAGCACCTCGACCGCCGCGACCCCGCCCGCGTTGCGCAGCTTCACGTGCTGCAGCAGGTTGCCGGTCGACTTCGCGTGCAGGCGGATCGCGTCCCACGTCCCGCGCCGGTCGCTCATGCCGACCAGCGAGATCGGCTGCTCCGCGAGCCCCTCCATCCTCAAAGTCCCGCCGTCGAGCTCGCCGACCGCCAGCGTGAACCCGTCGCGGACCCGCATCTCGACCCCCGGGTCGATCGTCAGCTTCGCCCCGTTGTCGACGCGGACCGGGTTCATCACCTCGAGCGGGATCCCGAGGTCGCGCCAGCGCGCGACTCGCTCGATCGTCCCGCCGTCGACGATGATCCGCGAGTCCGGCCCGAACACGTTGCCCTCGCCGATGAACCCGTACGCCTGCGCCGACGCGTCGAGCGCCGGCGTCGAGCGCTCCCACGTGTTGCGCGCGAACTGCGAGATCCGCAGGTCGGAGCCCTGCAGGACCACCCCGCCGCCGTTGTCGCGGAACAGGCAGTCGGTCAGCGACAGCGCCGCCTCGCTGTTGGCGAACAGCACCCCGCGATCCGAGCGCCGGCTCCCGAACTCGAACGTCGCGTGCGAGAAGCTCGCGCTCGCGTTCTTGTACAGGCTGATCCCTCGCCACGCCCCCGCGACCTGCTCGACCGCCGACGTGAACACGATCGGCTGGTCCGGCATCCCCTCGGCCCGCAGCACCCCGGGCCGGTAGTAGCCGACGTTGAGGTACGCGTCCTCGTCGAAGCGCAGGACCGTCCCCGGCGACAGCTCGAGCAGCGCCTCGCTCTCGTCGTCCTCGCCCGCGATCTCCAGCACCCCGCCGATCACGTACGGCACCCCCGGGTTCGACCAGCGCACCCGCTCGCGCACGATCCCCGCCAGCACGTGGATCACCGAGTCGGCCGGGAACTGGTTGTCCGACCCGACCGCCGCGACCGACGACGGCGGCAGGAACATCGCCACCTTGGCCGACATCCGCTCGATCTTGTTGCCCGAGAAGCTGGTCAGGCGGCCCTTCTGCGACACGTGGACCGCCACGTCGAGGCTGTCGCGGATCTCCGAGTCGTCGATCGTCACGTCGTCGGCCAGCACGTAGATCGGCCCGCGGATCCCCTTCGCCGCGAACTCGATGTGCAGCCCCTGGATCCGCGACCCGTCCGCGTGCTCGTACAAGTACAGCCCGCGCCACGCCCCCGCCGCCTTCGTCTCCGTCGACGTGAACAGCACCGGCCGCTCGCGCGTGCCCTGGACCACCAGCTTGGCCGGCTGGCGGTAGCCCACCGTCAGCTCCGCCTCCGGCTCGAACGCAAGGGTCACCCCCGCCTCGATCGTCAGCGTCCCCGCGTCGACCCGGTAGCCCTTCTTGACGCGCACCACCCCGCAGCTCGCCTTGATGACTCTGTCGGTCAGGTCCGGCGTCTCGAGCGCGTCCGGGCACGTCGTCGTCGCCGTCGTCCGCCGCACCGGCGGCTCGACCACCACCGGCGCCGGGATCGGCGTCACCTCCGACAGCTCCGACGGCGGCGCCTCGCCATCACACCCCACCAGCACCGGCAGCAAAACCGGCACGAACACGAGGGTGTCCCGCAGCGACCGGCGCATCCTGCCCCTTCTACACCCCCACCGCCGCGAATTCCAGCCGCGCCCGCGCCCGCCCGCCCACCTGTCCCGAGGGTCAGCCTCTGCCCAGCCGGCGCTGGTTCGCGGCTCGGCGGGTCGCCCGCGCCGGTTCACGCGCCCGGGACCGCGGCCGCGTCCCGGCCCCCACGGCCCGCCAGCGCCAGCACACGGGCGATCGCCGGCCCTCCGCACCCGGGCGCCCCCGCGCGCCCGCCTCACCGATCCACCGCGGGGCCCGCGGCGTATCGGCCCCACTTTGCCCGGCGCGACCTCCCACGCGGCCACCGCCTCGTCCGCCCCGCCCGCCGCGCCCGGCGACGACGGCGCGGCCGTCGCCGCGATGTCCCGCGGCGACGCGCACGGCCTCGCCGCGCTCTACGGCCGCTACGCTTCCGTCATGCTGGCGACCGCCCGGCGCATCCTCGGCGACCCGCGCGGCGCCGAGGACGTCGTCCACGACGTGTTCCTCGAGGCGTGGCGTCAGGCCGCCACCTACGACGCCGACCGAGGCAGCGTTCGAACCTGGCTGCTCGTCCGCCTGCGCAGCCGGGCCCTCGACCGCTGCCGGGCCGCCGTCCTGCGCCGCACCGTCAGCCAGGTCCCCGATACCAGCGACGGCGACGACACCAGCGAGCTCCCCGATCACCACGCCCTGCGCACCGTGCTCGCCACCCTCCCGGTCGACCAGCGCGCCGTCCTCGAGCACGCATACTTCGCCGGCCTGTCCGCCAGCGAGATCGCCGACGAGCTCAAGATCCCCATCGGCACCGTCAAGTCTCGCCTCGGCGCCGGCCTCAAGAAACTCCGCGCCGCGCTGTCCGCCGGCAGCAAGGAGCGCCCGTGATCCACCTCGACGACGACACCCTCCTCGACCTGGCCCTCCAGACAGGCCCCACCCTCGCCGCCGACCTGTCCCGCCGGACAGATCCGGCCCAGCTCGCCGACCTGTCCCGCCGGACAGATCCGGCCCAGCTCGCCGACCTGTCCCGCCGGACAGACCACCCCCACCTCGCCGACCTGCCCCTTCAGACAGTCCACACACACCCGCCCGACCTGCCCCTTCAGACAGACCACCCCCACCTCGCCGCCTGCCCGCGCTGCCGCGCCGCCCTCGCTACCACCCTCGACGCCCTCCACCTGCTCGCCGACGACCTCCCCCGCGTCGATCCGCCGGCCAGCCTGCGCGTGCGCCTGCTCGCCGCCGTCGCCGGCCCCGTCGCCCGCCACAGCGCCCGCGTCGCCGAGCTCCTGCGCCTCCCGCACGCCGACATCGCCGCCGCCCTCGCCGACGTCGACCGCGGCACCGCCCCGTGGAAGCCCGTCCTGCCCGGCATCGACGTCTACTCGCTCGGCGCCGGCCCGCGCGAGCGCGGCCTCATCCGCGCGACCGCCGGCGCCTTCCCGTACCACCGCCACCTCGGTGACGAGCACGTGCTCGTCCTCCAGGGCGCGTGCTGCGACAGCAGCGGCCGCCACCTCGGCCCCGGCGACGAGATCCACCACACCACCGGCACCGCCCACCACCTCGAGATCCACCCCGGCCCAGCCCTCGTGTTCGCCTACGTCAGCGACGGCTCCGACTTCGCCGCCCTTCCGGCCTGACCGCCCCGCGGCTAGGAAGCCCGCGCCAACGCTGGTAGGCTGCGCCGGCCGATGCACCTGCGCAGACTCAACCTCGAACACTTCAAGGGTCTGCGGGCGCTAGAGGTCTCGTTCCTGCGTGAGAGCGGTGCGGTCCGCCCGCTGACCCTGCTCCTCGGCGCCAACGGCTCCGGCAAGACCAGCGTCCTCCAGGCGATCGCCTTCGTCCTGTCGCTGGCGACGCGCAAGATCGCCGAGCCCGGTGCGTTCAATTGGCCCGGCTTCCTGCTCGAACGCATGAGCAGCGGCGGACCGACGCGGGTCGAGCTCGAGGTCGGCTTCGATCCGGAAGAACTGACGATGCTCCCCGCCCTGTTCGCGCGCTGGCGCAGCTCGGTCCGCCCGGACCTCGCGCGGAGCGTCGTTCAACCCGACGCTCATCCCACGCTCACCCTCGTGTACGAGGACGGCGCCCTTCGTTGCGCGCAAGGCGATGGCGGGCTATCCCAGTGCCTCGGCCGCTACTTCGCCGCCGCGCTCGTCCGCCACCCCCCTTTGCAATCCGTGCAGCCGCAACCGGGGGCCGTGTTCTGGTACCACCAACACCGCAACCTGTTCATGACGGACAGCCTCCAGGGGATCGAACCCCACCCGGTGGCCCGACGATCCAACGCACCGGCAACAAGGGCTCGCTCGCCCCGCGAGCCCGCGGCCCGCGACATCGCCTATTACACCGCAGCACGCTGGATCCTCGGGCTCCATCGCAAGGAGGTCGACAGCCAGCGCCTGTTTAGCACCCGCCCTGTCTGGAAGAACGAGATCAAAGTCCCCGAGGCCCTCTCGTGCGAAGCCAGCAGGACGTTCCTGCTCGGCACCCTGCACGATTGGAAGCTTCGCATCACCTGTCCCGCCGACGACGAGCTCCGACAGCGCCACGGCGAGCGCGCACAGGCTCTGCGGACCCTCGATTCAGCCGAGGATGTCCTCCTGTGGCACGGCGGCAAGGACCTGCTCGCCGCCCTCGAGCCGCAGATCCGGGCCCGTCACCGTATCGACCCGAAGACCTTTTCGCACCGCATCCGCGACTGGATCTACGATCGTAAGGCCGACGCCCTTTCGCATCTCCCCGAGTGGACCGCCCTGTTCCGCAGCATCGCCGCCGAGTCGTGAACCCCACCCCGCACATCTGGGCCTTCGACCACCTCGCCGACGCGCTCGCCGCCGGCCTCGCCCGCGCCGAGCGCGACCTCGCCGACGAGCAGGCCGTGCACGGCCTCGACATCCGCCGCGAGCTCGACATCCACCCGATCCTCCACACCTCGTTACGCGCCGCCGGCTACGGCGTCGCCCCCGAGCAGCGCTTCCCGCGGGACCGCGTGCATCGCCGGCGCAGCGTCGGCGCCCGCTGCGACCTCGTCATCACCCCGAACGCCCTCCCGCTCGCCGACGACGCCGTCCAGCCCGACCTCTTCACCCCCACGAACACCATCCCGCTCACGGAAGCCCTGTGGCTCGAGGTCAAGACCGTCGCCCAGTTCCACCCGACCGGCCCGCACCGCGACTACGCCCAGGCCCTGCAGTCACCCGTGTGGAAGGACGCGCGCAAGCTCGCCGAGGACCCGCAGATCCGCCAAGCCGGCGTCCTCCTGATCCTCTTCACCGTCGATCGTCCGACCGCCGATCACGACCTCGGCGTGTGGTCGATCGGCGCTCGCGCCCGCGGCCTCCCGATCTCGCCCCGCGAGCAGCGCGACCTCCCGATCGTCGACCGCATCGGCAACCGCCTGTGCACCGTCGCCCTGTTCCCGATCCAGCCCTACACCTTGCTCTGATCACTCTGACCTTCGCGGCGCCCCGTACACGCTCCCCTGAATCGCCTCCACCTCCGTCGGCCGCGGCTCGACCGCGAGCCGCCCGAGGTGATGCGCCAGCACGCACGCGCGTGCAACGACCTCTCCCTCCGTGTGCGGGTCGTCGGCCGCGTAGTGGATCTCGATCGTCCCGCCGCGGACGCTCACCGCCGACGACAGCAGATTGCCCAGCACCTCCATCACGCAGCTCTCGACCCCATCGCCGCGCAAGAACTCCTCCACGGGGCGCGGCCGCGGCGTCCACACCCGCACGTGCCCCTCGAACAGCGGATCCTGGCTGCGCGCCCGGCTGCGGACCAGCCCCAGCAGCCGCTGCCACGGCGTCGCCCGCCGGCACAACATCTCGAGCGCCGACTCGCCGGCCGTGATCCGCACCTTCGTCACGTAGCGCATGTTGTCCTCGAGCTCGCGGACCGAGTACTGGTAGTGCTCCGACCACAGCGTCCAGCCGCGCGCCTTCACCACCCGCGTCACGTCGCCGAGGAAGCAGCGCCGGCACAGCGCCACCCCGCCGACCCGGTCGTGACCATCGCCGCCGAACGGCGCCTCGCACAGCCCGCACGTGTCCGCCGTCATCGGCCCCACGGTGCCCGCCGCTCACAGAAAGTTCAAATGGTAGTGCGGCGTCGGCGTGCGGCTCTCGTCGACGACCTCGACCCCGAACTTCCTCGCCAACTTTTTAAAGGTCGCCCGCGCCGCCGCGTTCATGTCGACGCAGCGCACGTCGACCGCCCCCTCGCGCAGGTGCTTCGACACGTAGTCGCCGACCGCCACCTGCCCGCGGATCACCTCGGTGATGCGCGCCAGGATCGCCGCCCGGTCCGCCTTCAGCTTCCTGGCCGCCGCCCACGCGTCCCGCACCGCCCGCGCCGCCGCCTTGTTGCTGTAGACCCGCAGGAGATCGTCGCCTCGCTCGAGGTTTCGCAGCATCAGCTGCGCCTGCACCTCGGGCCGCCGCGTCCCGTCGGTGATCACCAGCGCCTGCCCGGTCGCCGCCTTGAACGCCTCCGCCAGCCCGGCCAGCTGCTGCACCACCGGCGCGGGGATCTCCACCCCCTCGTTCACCACGAACGCCGGCACCGCGGGCACCGTCCCCGCCAATCCGAGCGCGAGCATCACCGCCAGCATCCACCCACCATACCGCGTCCGCGACCGACCCTGATAGCATCCCCGGCCATGAACCGCGCCCTCCTCGCCCTCGCCTGCTGCAGCGCGCTCGCCTGCGGTGCGGACCCGCCCGCCAGCAAGCCCGCCGAGGCCAAGCCCGAGGCCAAGCCCGAGACCAGGGACGCCACGCCCGCCACGCCCGCCGACGGCAAGCAGCCCGAGCCGTTCGCCAAACCCAAGTTGAAGCCCCCGCCCGCGCCCGAGGGCGCCGTCCTGCTCGACCCTCCGCTCTACGTCCAGCGCTGCGACCCCGCCCACACCTGTCCCAAACTCCAGCAGCCCGCCGGCGAGACCCACTGCCGCGAGCTCCGGCTCGGCGGCCACAGCAACTGGCGCCTGCCCGAACGCGACGAGGTCAAGCGCTTCTCCGGCCCCGACCTCGCCGAGCAGGCCGGCTTCCACTGGACCCGCACCGCCTACGCCGACGACGCCAAGCAGGCCTGGATCGTCGACCCGAAGTCCGGCCAGGAGACGACGATCCCGCGGGACCGCAAGCCGTTCACGATCCGCTGCGTGCTCGACCCATGACCGCCCGTGCTGTTATGGTCCGCGCCACCATGCGGCCCGCACTCTTCGCCGCCTTCGCGGTCCTCGCCGCATGTGCCCCGACGGGCGCCGGCACTGCCACGTCGTCCACGACCTCCACCTCCGATCCGGCGCCGACCACCAGCGAGCTCCCGACCTCGTCCGGCACCACCGACGCCTGCGACGGCAGCGGCGACTGCGAGACCGAGGGCATCTGCGTCGCCGACTACACCCCGAGCGCCGACCCCGCCAATCCCGGCGCCCGCACCCCGGCGTCCTGCCTCGAGAAGACCGCGTGCATCGCCGCCCTCGACCTCGAGCGCTTCTGCTTCGATCACCAGGGCTGCTGCGAGTCGCTGCGCTGCCGCACCGTCGACGGCGTGTGCGAGCCGGCCGACCTCGGCCAGACCGGCGGCGAGACGACCGGCGCATCCACAGACACGTCCACCAGCGCCGACACGACCACGCCCGACACGACCGGCACATCCGGCACGACCGCCACGACCAGCGCGACCGACACCGAGTAGATCCTTGAGTCTACACACATGCCCAGGACCGACCTGGCCGTGTCACCCGACCCGATAATTGTGCGCGAGCCGGACGTACTTCCCGGCCAGTCGCCGGTGAAAATCCTCGTCCTCGGCGGTGAGCGTCTTGATCACCCGCCCCGGCACGCCGACGACGAGGCTGTGCGCCGGGATCACCGTCCCCGCCGTGACGAGCGCGCACGAGCCGATCACGCAGCCCTCGCCGATCACCGCATCGTCGAGGATCGTCGCCTGGATGCCCACCAGCGTGCCTCCGCCGATGCGACAGCCGTGGACGACCGCGCGGTGGCCGATCACCACCTCCTCCGCGACGAACGTCCCGCTGCGATCTCCCAGGTGGATGACCGCGCCATCCTGCACGTTGCTGCGCTCGCGGACCACGATGTGGTTCACGTCCCCGCGGAGCACGCAGCCGTACCACACGCTCACGTCCTCGCCGAGGCGCACGTCCCCGATCACCGCCGCACCCGCGGCGATGCGCACGTTCGCCGCGACATCGGGCATGCGTTCGAGATAGCGCTCGAGGATGGCCCCCGGGAACCGCCGGCGCAGCGCCTGCAACGCGGCCTCGAGATCCGCGACATCCGCGGGCGGACCCGCGGCGAGCTCCACTGAATTCACCTCCGGACGTGCCGCCATGGCCGCAGCGTAGCCTGTCTAGCCCTGGGGGCTTGCCATGGGTCAAGGGTTTCGCGTAGAAAAACCCGGTGGCATCGTCAACGCGATCCAAACCCGCAGCCAAGAAGACCGCCAGCAAGACCACCGCGAAGGTGGCTGCAAAGAAGGTCAGCAAGGTCGCCGCAAAACCCGCAGCCGCCAAGCCTGCCAAGGCCGTGACCAAGAAGGTCGCCGCCAAGGCCACGACCGCCAAGGTCGTCGCCGCCAGCAAGCCCGTCGCTGCCAAGCCCGCCGCCGCCGTCACCAAGCCCGCCGCCAAGCCGGTCAGCAAGGTGGTCGCCAAGACCGAGTCCAAGGTCAAGGCGAAGGTCGCCGTCCGCAAGGCCGCGCCGGAGCGTGACGACGACGAGGACGACGAGCCCCGCGAAATCACCTCGATCCCCGCGTCGCAGCGGGCCACCCCCAACGCCCCGGTGCTCCCGGACGATCTCGCCGACGTCGCCGCCTCCAACGCGGCCGCCGCGGCCCAGCCCGAGCCGGAGAACCCGTCCACCCCGCGCCGCAAGAGCGTGCTCGAGGTCGCCGAGGAGGACGACGAGTTCGACGCGGAGCCGCCGATCCCGACCGCCGACAACATCGACGGCCTGCTCGACCGCCTCCGCAAGGTCGCCCAGTTCGGCGGCGACGCGCTCGAGGAGCTGCCCCGCCTGATCGAGCAGCTCGAGCAGATCGACGACCCCGCCGTGATGCCCCGCCTCCTCGGCCTGCTCGAGGACAACGACCCGTGGGGGATCTACTGGAACGTCCTCTACGTGCTCGAGAAGTTCGACGACGCCTACCTGCGCGCCCTCCTCGACGGCGTCGAGGCCCTCTACGCCCGCGCCCCGCAGTGGACCTACACCTGCGTGATCCGCATCCTCAACACCCGCGGCGACGAGGACGACTGCACCGCCGCCTTCGAGCGCATGGTCCAGGCCAGCCCGTCGCGCGCCCTCGTGGTCCAGATCCTCCGCGAGCTGGCCAACGACGCCGACACCGACGCCGAGCAAAAGGCGAACATCGCCCGCACGATCACCGCCGTCGGCGGCGCCGCCGAGTCGTCCCCGCGACCCTCGGAGTAACCCCCAGCACCCCATGGCCGCACCCAACCCGCTCCGCGCGGACCAGTGCACCACCGCGGTGCAACCCGCGGACATCCCCGAGTCCGCCGCACCGACCGCCCCAGGCGCCCTCGACGCCCGCATCGCCTCCCAGCGCCGCGCCGTCGAGGCGCTTCGTCGCGGCCTCACCGAGCGCACCCCCGGCTTCAACGTCGCCGTCGTCGGCCCGCGCGGCACCGGCCGCACCTTCACCGCCGTCGCCCTGGCCCGCGGTGAGGCCCTGCGCCGCGGCGCCCCCCGCGACCTCGTCCTCCTGACCAACCCGCGCTGGCCCCTGGAACCTGTCCCTGCGTTCCTGCCCGCCGGGACAGGTCCCGCCCTCATCCGCGCCATGGAGGAGCTGCACGCCAGCCTCGAGGCGGCGATCCACGCCGTGTTCGAGGGCCGCGTGCGCAGCCGCCTCCAGCTCGAGGTCCACCGCGAGCAGAGCGCCGCCGAGCGCAAGCTCCACGACCACCTCGGCAAGGTCGCCGCGACCCACGGCCTCGGCCTGGTCGCCAGCGACGACGGCTTCGACTTCGTCCCGCTCGAGGACGA
>Ga0075163_10012570_pt1 | contig 11026 bp, 10 predicted proteins | sample JI1023141ADNA_FD_71478 | JGI IMG/M metagenome (GOLD analysis project Ga0075163, IMG submission 71478) | Wastewater effluent complex algal communities from Wisconsin, to seasonally profile nutrient transformation and Carbon sequestration -... | ecosystem: Engineered > WWTP > Effluent > Algae...
GGGGACTCGATCCTCGCGCTCGCCTCGGGACGGATGCCCGCGCGCGTCGGGAGCCCGAACACCTGGGTGCCCGTCGTCGCGGTCGACTTCGTCGCCACCGTGCTCGCGGAGATCGCCGTGGACGAAGCCGCGAGGGGCCTGGAGCTCACCTTGCTCGACCCGCGGACGCCGCTACTCGACGAGCTCGTCGATCGGGCCGCACGTCGACTCGGCGTACGTGCTCCGCGCCTACGGCTCCCTCTCGGCCTGGTCCGCGCGCTCCCGGAGGCGCTGACGCGGACGCCGCGCGAGACGCTCGCCTTCCTCGACGACGCCCGATATCCGCTCGAGGAGACCGAGGCGTGGCTCGCGTCCCGAGGTCTCGCGCATCCCGATTTCGATACGACGTTCGAGCGATGGGTGTCCGAGCTCGCGACGAATCACCGGACGAGCGAGCGGACGGCGACGCGATCGACCTTGCCGCTCGGCAGCGTCGGCAGCGCGGCGAGTCGAACGTAGCGCTTCGGGCGGGCGTGGCCGGAGAGACGGTCGCGGACCGAGGCGGCGAGCGAGGATGCATCGGGCCCGCCCACGTACGCAGCGACGACGACCTCTCCCCAGAGGGGATCCGGCTCGCCGAAGACCACGACGCCCTCGACCCCGTCGATCGCGAGGAGCACCGCCTCCACCTCGGCGGGATGCACGTTCTCGCCGCCGGTGATCACGACGTCGTCGGTGCGCCCGTGCACGTGCAGGGATCCGGACGCATCGATCGACCCGGCGTCGCGTGTCCGGAGGAATCCTTCGTCGTCGAGCGCGAGCGAGCGACCCGGGACGATCTCGGCGGCGATCGAACCCGCGCGGATTCGGAGCTCCCCGTCGACGACGCGTACGTCGCAGTCGGGGAGCGGGCGACCGACGCCGCCCTCCCCCGGGAACGCCTCGCAGGCCACCATCGCGAACGTCTCGGTCATTCCGTAGGTGCGCACGACCGGGTATCCCTGCCCGATCGCTTCGCGCGCGAGCTCGGAGTCACAGGCCGCGCCGCCCACGATCAGCTTGCGGAGCGACGATGGCGGCGCGAGCCGCGAGTCGACGATGCGCTTGAGCATCGTCGGGACGATCGACGCGTGCGTCACGTCCATCGCGCGCGCGGCTTCGTTCCAGCGACGCGCGTCGAACGATCCGTCGGACGGGTCGAGGACGATCTCCGACCGCGCCGCGAGACATCGAGCGACGATCGACGCGCCTCCCACGTGTGCGAGCGGCATCGACAGCAGAAAGCGTCCACCCGAACCGAGCTCGAGTCGATCGAGGGACGCGATCGCGGCGGCGGCGATCGAGCGACCCGTGTGGACGACCGCGGCCGAGTCACCGCTCGTGCCGGACGTGAACGCGACGAACGTGGCATCCGGCTGGCGCCCTCGTAGTTCGTCCGCGCGGCGATCTCCGAGCACGGCGAGCTTCCGCCGCCCCTCCTCGTCCGTCCAGCGCGGATGGAGCGCGACGAGCGTCACCAGCCCCTCGAACGCCCTCAAGACCGAGAGAACGGACGAGACGTCGCCGCCGAGCGCGCGCGCGGACACACCGTCGCCGAGCGCGATCGACGCGTCGTCCACCTGGCCGAGGCGCGACGCGAGATCGGACGCGGTGATCACGCTCGTCGGCGTGCGGAGGAACACCTGATCCGGATGCTCACGGGCGATCGCGCCGATCGAGATCCTCGCCCGCGCGTCCGGCGACGTCGTCAGAACCACGAGGCCACCTGCGGGACGAGACCGAGTCCGATCGAGCGCGACGGAACGAGGAGTCCGCCGACGAGCGAAGGCGGTGAGATCCCGGCGTCGATCGGGCCGTAGTCGGGATCGAGACCCGGATGCGGTTCGTCCGCGACCGAAGCGAGCGCCGCATTCGCTTCGAAGCCGACGGGCCCCTCGAAGCCGTGGCTGACGATCGCACGTAGTCCGTGACGAGCCGCGATCTCGACCCCCGCGAGCGCCCGGAGGAACCCGAGCGACATCGGTTTGAGCACGAGGGCCGAGAGATTCTCGGACGTCGCGCAGCGCTCGATCGCGTCGAGAGGGAGGTCACGGAGAGACTCGTCGAGGGCGACCTTGGGGACCGCGCAGCCGAGCGACGCTTCGAGCGAAGCGAAAGGCTCTTCGACGAAGCTCACACCGAGCCGGGCGAACGCGACGAGCGCGTCGCGATCCCGCTCGGGATCGAGGGATCGATTCGCATCGAGCCGGAGTTCGGCCGAGGGGTGGCGCTCCCGAAGCCGCGTCGCACGTTCGAGCTCCGCGCCGAGGTCCCGTCCGATCTTGAGCTTGATCGCGCCCGTGCCCTCCGGCCCCGTGTCGACCGACGCGCCGTGATCCGCGAGCCATGCAGGCTTCCTTGAGACGGACGTCGCGTCGCCGAACATCGCGGCGAAGGTCATCCCTCGTCCCCTGGCGACCGCGTCGATCGTCGCGACCTCGATCGCGGCTCGCGCCGACGCAGGGAGCGACTCCGTCGCGCCGCGCGCCCGTTCGAGGTCGCCGGTCGCGACCGCGGCGACGAGGCCCCGCGCGTCGAAGCCACGGAGGGAGGACACGGCCGAGTGCAGCGTCTCGACCGAATACCCGGGCAGCGGGGCGGCCTCCCCGACGCCGACGAGCGTGTCCCGCTCGAAGAGACCGACGATCCCCACTTCACGGGAGGCGACCTCCATCGAAGCGGTCGCGTAGCGCCGCGTCAGGGCGAACCGACGCACGAGCACGCGGACCGAGTACGTCATATCGGCGCCGCGATGCCGATCGTCAATGCGAGGCCGTAGAGGATGAGCAGCTTCGCCGTGCTCGCGAGCGTCGCGTTGAGCGGCTCTCCCTCGAGCGTTCGGAGCGCGACGAACAACCTGCGGGCGAGCACGATGGTTCCGAGCGGGAGGAACGCGCCCACGCCCAGGTCGTGGCGGAAGTAGAGACCGACGGGGACGAGGTACGCGATCGCCAACAGGACGAGGTACTCGATCTCTCCGAACTTCCGTCCGAAGCGGACGATCAGGGTCCGCTTGTCGACGCGGGCGTCGCCCTCGCGGTCGCGCACGTTGTTCACGACGAGGATGCAATTCGCGAGCGCACCGACCGCGAGCCCCGCCGCGAGCGCGACCGTGGACAGCGTCCCGTTCGCGACGAATGTGGTGCCCGCGACCGCGACGAAGCCGAAGAAGACGATCACGAAGACGTCCCCGAGGCCGTTGTACGCGAGCGGGAACGGCCCACCCGTGTATCCGATGCCGGCGAGGATCGACGCGATTCCTATCGCGAGGATCACGGGCCCGGCGGCGTAGACGATGTAGAGCCCGAGCAGCACCGCGACGCCGAAGACGACGACGATCGCCCGCGTGAGCTGCGCCGGCGTGAGCCAACCGGACTGCGCCGCGCGCTTCGGCCCCAGTCGCGATTCGTCGTCGGCCCCTTTCTTGAAATCGAAGAGGTCGTTCGCGAGGTTCGTGCCGATCTGAATCAGGAGCGCGGCGACGAGCGCGGCGAGGACCGGGAGCCAGCGCACCGAGCCCTCGCGGTAGGCGACCGCGGTCCCGACCGCGACCGGGACGAACGCGGCCGGCAGGGTCTGGGGCCGGGACGCGAGCAGGTAAGCGCGCATGGAACCGGGGACGACTTCACTCATTCGAACTCTCCGAGAACGGACTCGAGCTGCGCGAGGACACGACCTTCCGCCTCGAGGAGGACGTCGTGGCCGACGCCGGCGACGATGTCTACCTCGCCGCGGCGCGCGAGCCGCGCCGATTCGCGCGCGAGCTCCGCGAACTTCGTGTCGAGCTCGCCGGCGAGAAAGCGCGCGGGTCCTCGGAATGCGGCGATCGCCCCGCGCGTGTTCGGCATCGCGCCCAGCGAAAGGCGCTCGAGAGCGAGCGCGAGCGGCTCGACCTCATGGGAGCGCCGGAGGGCCGAACGCGCGCGCCGAATCGCGGGATCGAGCGCCTTCTGCGTCGCGAAGAGGGGCTTTCCCTCCCACGCGTCGAAGAAGCGGTCGACCCCGATGCCGCGGAGACTCGCCGCGAGCGCGACGTCGTCGGCGAGCCGGACCGCGCGCTCGGACGCGTCCGCGAGACCGGGATGTGCGGAGACGATGACGAGTCCCGCGACCGAGACCCTCTCGACCGTGGCGAGCGCGATCCGCCCGCCGAGCGAATAGCCGACGAGGACGACCCGACCGACGAGCGCGCGGACGATCGACGCGACGAAGTCGACCTCTGCGTCGAAGCTCACCGGCGATCGCGGTGACGGCCCGTGACCGGCGATCGCGGGCGCGACGAAGTCGACGCCCTCGGGAAGGGCGTCCCGGATCGCCGAGAACGCCGATGGACCGGAGGAGAAGCCATGGAGGGCGACGACCGTCGTCACCCGCGCCTCGTAGCGGCTTCGTCGACGGCGCGGAAGAGCGCGCGATTCTGCTCGTCCGCACCGTGTTCCGGGACGCGGACGTGGATCAGGGTCGCGCAGTCCGCCGAGAACGCCGAGGCGAGCTGGGTCCGGAGCTCTTCGTCGGTACCGACGGATTCGCCACGGAGGCCGAGCGATCGCGCGACCGCGACGAAGTCCACGTCGGGCGGCGTGACGAAATGCCCCATCGCCTCCGGCATGCGTGATGCGACCGGGAGCTGCTCGAAGATCCGTCCGCCGCCGTTGTCGACGACCAGGATCACGGTAGGAGACGTCACCCGGCGGAGCAGCACGAGCGAGCCGAGATCGTGGCTGAGGGAGACGTCGCCGATCAGGAGAGCACTCGGGGTCGGCGCAGCGAGCTGCGCACCGACGAGTCCGGCGACGAGTCCGTCGATCCCGCTCGCGCCGCGTTGCGAGAGCACCTCGATGCGCTTCTCGTTCGGAGGCACGTAGTCGTCGACCTGCCGGACGGCGAGCGAATTCCCGAGGACGAGACGTCCACCTTCGGGAAGCGCGTCGACGAGCGCACGCGCGATCCCTCCTTCGGAAATCTCGCCTCGCCGGGCGAGACGCGCCGCTTCGTCGAACGCGAACGCGTCGATCGCGCGGAGACGCGACGACCAGGCGGCGTCGAGCGACACGTCGCTCTCGCGGAGCCGCATCGCGAGGCGCGTGAGCGCGTCCTCGGGATCGCCGAGCACGACCTGCGTCGCGAGGCTCCAGGGATCGAGGTAGTCCTGGGCGTCGATCGCGATCAGGATCGGCGCCTTCTCGGTGCAGAGCTTCGCGTAGCCGCTCGCGACCGGGGCCCGCCCGATCTGGAGCACCAAGTCCGGCGCCGATTCGGCGAGGAATCCGGCCGATCGGAAGATCGCGTCCGTCGCCCCGAGATAGAGCCCGGCCGCCGCCCCGAATCGATGGTTCGAGGTCGGATCGACGAAGACCGGGACTCCGAATCGACCGGCGAGTTCGGCGAGGCCGGCTCCGAGATCGGCGCTCCGCCGCGGCCCGACGACGACGATCGGCCGCTCGGAACGAGCGAGCGCGGAGGCCAGGGCGTCGAGGGCGACGTCCGACGCGGTCGAGCGCGGCGGATGGATGGTCGGACCGCCGCGTCCGCGGATCTCGGACGCGAGCGCCGCATGCGCAGCGTCGGGGACGAGGGGCGGCTCGAGCGGTTTGACGAATCGTGCGTCGAGGTGGACCGGCCCGGGATGCGGCCCCCGCGCGAACGAGACGGCCTGCGCGACGATGCGCCGCATCGCACGGAGGTCGAACGCGCGTGGACTCGGTTCGCCCAGGTCCGCGAAGAAGCGGACCGCGTCGCCGAAGAGCTTCGTCTGGTCGATCGTCTGGCTCTCGCCGGCTCGTTGGAACGCGAAGGGTCGGTTCGCCGAGAGTACGACGAGCGGTAGCGACGAGGCGGCGGCCTCCGCGACCGCGGGATGGTAGTGAGCCACCGCCGAGCCCGAGGTGCAGACGAGCGCAGCAGGCGCGCCCGTCGCCCGCGCGATCCCGAGCGCGACGAACGCCGCCGAACGTTCGTCGACGACGTCGTGGAGGACGATGCGCGGCTCCGCGACGAGCGCCAGGACGAGCGGCGTCGATCGAGAGCCCGGGCTGAGCACGACGTGCCGGACGCCGGTCGACGCGAGCGCGTCGATCATCAGCTCGGCCCACACGGCCTGGGTATCAGTCGGGGTCGCCATCGAGGACCGAGAGCAGGGCGCGAAGCTTGAGGTCCGTCTCCTCGAGTTCGAGCTCCGGATCCGAACCCTCGACGATTCCTGCGCCCGCGTACAGCAGGGCCATGCGATCCCGGAAGACTCCGCAGCGCAGAGCGACGACGACGTCGGCGTCGCCGTGGGCGTCGATCCAGCCGAAGGGAGCGGCATAGTGGCCGCGATCGAAGGGCTCGGCGACGCGGATCTGCTCCGCTGCGCGGCCCCTAGGTACTCCGCACACGGCCGGAGTCGGATGCAGCGCGCGCAGGACGTCGATCGCGGTCCGCCCGGACCGGAGCGGTCCGTCGAAGGTCGTCGCGAGGTGGACGAGGTCGCGGAGCTCGCGCGGGCGGGGCTCGGCGTCGACTCGGAGCGACTCGACCATCGGCTCGAGGGACTCGCGGATCGCGTCGAGCACCCAGCGCTGCTCGGCGCGGTCCTTCGAAGACGCCACGAGCTCCGTCGTCTCGCCGCGACGCTTGGTCCCCGCGAGCGCTTCGGTCGAGATCGACCCGTCGCGGCAGGAGACGAGTCGTTCGGGCGTCGCGCCGACGAACGCGGAGTCACCGCGGACGAGCAGGAAGCGATGGGTCGTCGGCGCACGCACCGAGAGCGCGGCGAAGAGCGACGCCGACGAGGGCGCGCGCTGGAGCCGCGCGAGCACCCGTCGCGCGAGGACGACCTTGTCGAGCGAATGCGCGCGGATCGATTCGATCGCGGAGGCGACGCTCTCCCGGAAGCGCACGTCGTCCCGGTCGACGACGGTCTCGACCGCAGGGTTCTCGGTGGGGACCGGCTCGGCGAGGCGCTCGAAGAGTCGACGCGCGTCGGCCCGGATCGCCTCGGCCTCGGAGGAGTCCCCGATCGCGACGACGAACGCGCGGCCGCGCCGGACCACGTAGGCGACTCGCGGGATCACGAAGCCGAGCGGCTCGAGCGTCTCGCCCGTCCGTGTTCCGTCGAACGCCATCGCGAACGTCGCGAACGGCGCGACCTGCGACGGCCTGCGCGCGAGCGCCCGCAGGGTCGCGACGAGCTCGGATCCGTCGACGTCCAGCGGGAGGATGCGGTGCGACGCGAGCGCCACGACCGCGTCACCGTCCGCGGTCGCGAGCGCCGCGCCGAAGCCTTCGATCGCCGCGGCCGCGCGCTCGATCGGCACGAGCGGCGCCGGAACCGAGACGAGCGAAGCGTGCGACGACGAGAGCCCGTGCACGAGCTCGTCGACGCGAGACGTGATCTCGTCCTTCGCCGCCGTACTCCGTGCGGCGCCGAGGCTCATGCGGACGCTCCCGCGGCGCGAGGCGTCGCGACGTAGAGGCAGACGACGCCGAAGGTGAGCGGCGAGACCTCGAGGACGTCGAGCCCGGCTTCGCGCATCGTGTCCGCGAAGACCTCGGGTGCCGGGAACTTCGCGATCGATTCCTGGAGATACGCGTACTCGCGCGAGCCCGAGACGAGTCCGCCGATGAACGGGACCACGCGGTGGATGTGGAATCGCGCGAGCGGACCGAGGATCCCGGAGCGCGGCTCCGAGAGCTCGAGGATCGCGAGCCGAGCGCCCGGACGCAGGACGCGCGCGATCTCCCGGAGCGCCTTCGGGCGATCGGGGAAGTTGCGGATCCCGAAGGCGATCGTGCACCCGTCGAGCGAGGCGTCCGCGAACGGAAGCGCGCCCGCATCGCCGACGAGGAGTTCGATCCGTCCGTCGAGATTCGACGCCGTGACCTTGGTCCGGCCGACGTCGAGCATACCGACCGAAGGATCGACGCCGACGACCGAGACGGCCGCGTGCGTGCGCGCGATACGGATCGCGAGATCCGCGGTGCCGGTCGCGAGGTCGAGGACCTTCGCCCCCGCGGAGAGCGCGAGCGATTCGACCGTCCGTGCACGCCAGCGCTGATCGATGCCGAGCGAGATGATCCGGTTCAGCAGGTCGTATCGACGGGCGATCCCGTCGAACATCGCACCGGAGCCGAGCGCGACCGAGGTGCTCGAGTCGCTCACGGGCGCCTCCGCTCGGCGGCGGCGTCCTCGGCGCCGAGAGACGCGGCGTGCGAGGCGGCGTCCTTGCGCGAGTGGAGCCGCATGTGGCCCTTCTGGATGCCCTCTCCCGCGAGCGCACGCAGCGCCGCGAGATTCGACGCGAGGCCGGCGCTCGCGGTGACGATCGCGAGGTCGCGCGCGCCTTCCACGGCGAGGATGCGGAACGCCGCGCGCACGCCGCGGTTCGCGCGGGTCGATCCGCCGACGGTCCCGACCGCGAGCGGGAGCTCGAGCTCGCCCTCGATGCCGGTGTCGGTGCGGGTCCAGATCGCCAGCGGCGCGTACGTCCCCTTCACCGCGGCGAACGCATGAGCGCCCGCCTCGATCGAACGGAAGTCCTGGCCGGTCGCGACCGCGACCGCGTCGATGCCGTTCATGATCCCCTTGTTGTGCGTGACCGCGCGGAAGGGATCGAGCGACGCGAAACGACTCGCGCGGACGATGCCGTCCGCGAGCGCAGAGCCTCCGAGAGCGTCTTCGCTCACGGCGCATCGGACGCGGACGAGGCGACGCATCGGGAGGTTCGAGAGGATGCGGAGGCCCATGGTCCCACCGAGCGCCGCGTGGATCATCGGAGCGACGGCTTCCGCCACCGTATCGACGAGGTTCGCTCCCATCGCGTCGCCGACGTCGACGTAGAGGTTCACGACGACCACGCCGAGCGTCGCGTCGAGGACGCGGCAGTCGAGGTCGCGGGCGCCGCCGCCACGAGCGACCATCCGGGGGATCGACTTGTTCGCGGCCGCGAGGATCGCGGTGCGCTCGCGCTCGATGATGCCCGGCGCCGCGTCGGCGTCGGGGACGTCGTCGAGCTGAACCTGGGTCGTCATCACCGCCGCAGTGGCCTCTCCGTGGAAGCCGCCGGTCATCCGGACCATGCGAGCGGCGTTCGACGCGGCCGCGACGACCGAGGGCTCCTCGCAGACCATCGGGACGAGCACGTCGCGCTGGTTCACTCGGAAGTTCAGGCCGATGGCGAACGGGAGGCCGTACGAGCCGACGACGTTCTCGCTCATGCGGTCCGCGGTACCGACGTCCAGACCACCCCCACGCTCGAAGAAGGCGCGGGCGTCGGCGTCGAGGAGGCCGGTCTCGTCGATGCGCGCGAGGCGGTCTTCCACGCTCTTCTCGTAGAATCCGGGGATTCGGCTCGTCGGTCGGTTGGTGGTCATCGGAAGGTCGTCCCCCTCAGGCATCTCGCAAGACCGTCGCTCGGGCGACGATGGTGAGGGCACGCTTCGCGGGCCCGTCTTCGAATCCGGAGAGCTCGGCGATCGCGCGATCGACGTGCTCGTTCGCGAGCCGTCGCGTCACGGCGACCGCGTCGGTCGCCGCGAGGCCCTTGGCCACGATCTCGACCGCTTCGTCGCCGAACGCGGTGCTCTCGTCCTTCGCCGCCCGCTCCAGGAGCGCACGGACGTCGGCGTCGCCGCGAGCAGCGACGAGCAACGGGTAGGTCATCTTGCCTTCGCGCAGGTCTGCGAACGGCTCTTTGCCGAGGACGGCCGAGGTGCCTTCGTAGTCGAGCGCGTCGTCGACCAGCTGGAACGCCATGCCGAGCCCGCGACCGAAACGTTCGAGAGCCTCGCAGCGTTCCACGGCGAGGCCGCCGCCACGACCGCCCGCGTACATCGCCCAGCGGAAGAGCGCCGCGGTCTTGCCGTCGACGATCGCGAAGTAATGCTCTTCCGAGGCTTCGAATCGGCCGCGCTTGTCGAGCTGGATGGCTTCGGCGGTGATCATCGCGTCGATGCGGTCGAGCAAGCGCTCGAGAACGTCTCCTCCGGCAGAACGACGCACCAGACGGAGCGCTTCCACGAGGAGCCAGTCGCCGGCGAAGATCGACGCGGCGTTCCCGTAGAGCACCCGCGCGGTCGGCGCGCCTCGGCGCCGGTCTCCGACGTCGACGACGTCGTCGTGGAGCAAGGTGGCGCAATGCACGAGTTCGACCGCGACCGCGAGGTCACGAATTCGTTCGTCGAACCCCGTACCGAGCCGCGACGCGAGCGACACGCACATCGGTCGTAGTCGCTTGCCGCCACGCGCGACGAGGTGCCCGGCGCTCCGCCGCACCGCGTCGTCGTCGAAGGGCATCGCGTCGAGGAAGACCTCGACGTCGCGCATGTCGGATCGGACGAGCTCGCTCATCCCCGAGAGGTCGCGTCCGAGCGACTCGAGGCCGTGGCGATCGCACACGCCGCGAAGACTCGAGAGGAGGTCGGGCGCGTTCGTCGTCGCGTCGGCGTTGGGCGACATCACGGTAGAACTAGAGAGCATGGAGAGTCGTCCGCGTCGAATGAACGCGGTTCACGCTCATCCTCGCTCGATCCACCGAGGATCGTGGGGTCGCGAGCATGGATCGACAATCACGTTCACGCGACCTCGTTCGTCGTTACGCGTCGAATCGACGACGATTCGGACACGAAACGGTGCGGTGGTCGCGACGCCCCACGTCGCGCGCGGTTCAGGTCGTCCGCAGGGCGAGCCGGAGTTGGAGCGGCACGGCGTCGTCGCGGAGCTCCAGCTCTTCGAGGATTCGGCGGAGGACCAACTTCTCGTGCGTCGTCAACACACCGTCGGCCATCGCCGCGCCCCAGCGCGTATCGACGAAGCTCGCGAACACTCGCTCGATACCGCGCGGGTCGAGCCGACCGTCGGCCTGGAACTCGAGCAACGCCGACCGTTCCGCGATGTCGACGACGTCGTCCGCGAAGATGCGTTCGAGCAGACGGGTGAGTTCGGCCTCGGCTTCGTTCGACATGATTCTCCTGGGGTCCCGATCAGGATCCCGACCCGGCGACGTTTCCGTCAAGCGGCTTCGAGGTG
>Ga0075163_10012572_pt1 | contig 11024 bp, 7 predicted proteins | sample JI1023141ADNA_FD_71478 | JGI IMG/M metagenome (GOLD analysis project Ga0075163, IMG submission 71478) | Wastewater effluent complex algal communities from Wisconsin, to seasonally profile nutrient transformation and Carbon sequestration -... | ecosystem: Engineered > WWTP > Effluent > Algae...
GGCGACGCGAAGGCGGCGCTGGTCGCGTTCGACGGAGCGCTCGCGGCGATGGACGCGACGCACCCCGAGTACATGCGCGCGGCGGTGGGCCGGTGTCAGGCACTAGCACGCATCGATCCCGCCAAGGGTGCGGCCGACTTCCTCGCGCTCGCCAAGGCGAACCCGACGCGCATCAAGGACCAGGACTTCCACGTCGTGGTCAGCGAATACGTGCGCGTGCGCAAGTTCACCGACGCGGTCAGGATGATGTACGAGGGCAACGTGATGTTCCCGACGTCGGAGAAGATGCTGAAGATCAAGGAAGCGGTGATCGCCGAGTCGAAGAAGGCGAACGACGCGGAAGCGATCAAGGCGCTGAAGGGGATCGGCTACTTGTAGGCGCGAGGCGGGGCACGCGGCTCGCGCGAGCCTCGCTGTGGCCTTGTGTGCGCCCACGCATCCCTTAGGCATCCCTTAGGCATGTCCCACGAGTCGCACACGCCTACCCGCCTGTCGCATACGCGAGCCCGCACGCGGAAGCGCGGAGGTTGACGAGCGCCGCCCGCCCTCCAACGATGGGCGCATGAACCTCCGACCCTCGTCGTCGCGCGTCGCGCGCACCTCGTCCGCCCGTCCGTCCGCGACCGCCGAGCGACGTGGGAGTTCGCGCTCCGACGCGCTCGTTCGCGCCGCGTGCGTCGCCCTCGTGTGCCTCGCCGTGGGCGGATGTCGCACGGTCCGACGCGACGCCGACGCGGCCGCGGTGACGTCGATCGTCCGCGAACAGGAGAGCGCATGGAACCGCGGGGACATCCGCGGGTTCATGAGCGCGGGGTACTGGGACTCGTCCGAGCTCACGTTCTTCTCCGGCGGCGACGTCACCCACGGCTTCGAGCCGGTGCTCGCTCGGTACGTGAAGCGCTACCAGTCCGAGGGAGCCGAGATGGGCCGCCTGTCGTTCACCGACGTCGAGGTCCTGCCGTGGAGCGACGACCTCGTGATCGCGCGCGGACGCTGGGCCCTCGACTTCGAGAAGCAGACCGACGTCGCCGGGCTCTTCACGCTCGTGTTCCGCCGCCTCGCCGCGGGCTGGCGCATCGTCCACGACCACACGAGCGTCGCGAAGTAGCGATGTTCATACGGAGCCAGGCTCCTGTTGAACATCGCGCGAAGAGGCGTTGCAGACCGCCTGCGCTTCCCTGCGTGATGTTCAACAGGAGCCTGGCTCCGTATGAACATCGCGCGCCGACCTGAAACCGATGCGACTCTCGTTCGTCCAGTCTTCGGAGGATCGACATGCCGAGGCGCAGACGGATCGACGGGCGAGGGTACTGGCAGCACGTGGTGTCGCGTGGCATCGCGCGGCGCACCGTGTTCGAGACCGAGGCGGACACGCGGCAGTTCCTCGCGGGCCTGGCGCGAGTCGTCCGGGCCGGGGAGCTGGAGGTGCACGCCTACTGCCTGATGACGACGCACCTGCACTTGTTCCTGCGCAGTCCGCAGGGTCGTCTGCCGGACGGCATGCAGCGCGTGCTCAACGGCTACGTGCGCTGGTTCAACCGTGTCCGCAAGCACGACGGTCCCCTCTTCCGCAGCCGCTTCACGTCGAGGCACGTCGCGTCGGATCAGTATCGCCGAGCATTGGTGCGGTACATCGATCACAATCCGGTCACCGCGCGCCTCGTGGAGGATCCGTCCGAGTTCCCGTACGGCAGCGCCTGGCATTTCACGCGCGGCGACGTGCCGCCTTGGCTGGAGCGCGATTGGATCGAGGACAGCGTCTGCTGGAAGACCGGCCGAGAGCTGACAGCGAGCACGTATCGAGAGACGTTCGGGTCGCCGCTCGAGCCCCGCGAAATCGAGTTGCTCGAGCGGCGACTGCGCCGCCACGACCCCACGGCCTCGGAGCTCGACGACCTCGTCGGCATGGCGCCCGGTCGCGTCCTGGACTGGATGCGGCGCAAGGCGGCGTTGGCCGACGGCACACCGATCGGCACGACGCTGTGCCTCGAATCGGACGTGCATCGCTGCCTCGCGTTCGACAGGAGGCACGCCGAGAACGGACCCGCCACCAGCGGTCTCTCGAAGGACCCGTTGGCCCTGGCCGAGGCTGGGCTGCTGCGCGACCTGTGCGGATCCTCGTTCGTGGCGATCGGCAAACGCCTCGGCGTGTCCCACGTGCACGCGTCCCGCCTCCACGCCGAGCACCGCCGGCGCCTGGCCGCGGACGACGCCTACGCAAAAAGGGTGGCGAGGATCACGGCCGACTGCCTGCGCGGCGATGTTCATACGGAGCCAGGCTCCTGTTGAACATCACGCGAAGAAGCGTTGCAGACCGCATGCGCCTTCCTGCGTGATGTTCAACAGGAGCCTGGCTCCGTATGAACATCACTTCTCGTCGGACATGTAGCCGACGTTGGGCTTCTTCAGGGCGTGCGTCTCGAGGTCCTTGACCAGGTAGTCGTAGGCTTCGTCCACCGAATCGGTGCGGAAGAACAGCTTCACGTCCTCGGGACTGATCGTGCCGTACTTGACCATAGGCTCGAAGTTCAGGATCTCGTCCCAGTACTCCGTGCCGAACAACACGATCGGCAGGTGCTTCTTGATCTTGAGCGTCTGGACGAGCGTCACGACTTCCATGAACTCGTCGAACGTGCCGAAGCCGCCGGGCATCACGACCATCGCCTTCGCGAGGTAGCTGAACCAGAACTTCCGCATGAAGAAGTAGTGGAACTCGAACGCCAGTCGACGGGTGATGTACGGGTTGTCCTGCTGCTCGAAGGGCAGGGAGATGTTGAGCCCGATGTTCTCGCCCTTCGCCTCGGACGCGCCACGGTTGGCGGCCTCCATGATCCCGGGACCACCGCCCGAGCACACCACGAAGCGTCGTTCGGTGCCCTCCAAGCTCTTCGACCACAGGGTCAAGCGCCGCGCCAGCTCGCGCGTGTCTTCGTAGTATCGCGACATCTTCAAGCGCATCTTCGCGCGCTCGAGATCGCCCTTCCCCTGCTTCGCCGTCTCGAGTTCCGCCGCCGCGACCTCGCGCGAGGGAATGCGCGCCGAGCCGAAGAACACGATCGTGTCCTTCACGCGCAGCTCCTGGAAGCGCGACTGCGGTTCCAGGTACTCCGAGATGATGCGCATGATCCGCGCCTCGGGGCTCGTGAGGAAGCTCTCGTTCTTGTAGGCCTTGACGGCGCGGAATCGACTCTCGGTCATGGGGACGGTACTCGGCAAAAAGGACGGACTGAGGTGGATCGGTCGCGGAACGCGTTCTACTGATGCACCTCGTCGAGGGCGCATCCTAGCCTTCGCATTCCTGGGACGATGTCTTCCTCCTCCGACTCCGCGGCGGTCCCCTCCGAGCGATCCGACGACCGAATGGGATCCGGCACGCCCGTAGGCACTCGTCACGAGACCTCCGGTTCCACGCGCGGCTCCGACCACGGCGCCTCTTCGATGTTGCGGTTCCAACTCCCCGTCGCCGGCATGACCTGCCAGGGGTGCGCGCACACCGTCCAACGCGCGCTCGCCGGCGTGGAGGGCGTCACGCGCGCGGAGGTGTCGTTCGGGTCGCGCACGGCCGACGTCGACGTCGACACGTCTCGCTTGCCACGCGAGCAGATCGGTCCACGCCTGACGCGTGCGCTGAGTCCGCTGGGTTACCGCATCCCCGACGACGTGTCGGGTGACGTCGACTTGTCGCGCGACGAGGCGTTCGCGCGGGAAGCGGAGGCGATCGAGAGCCGTCACGTGCGTCGATCGCTGTTCCTCGCGGCGATGTTCGGTTTCTCGACGCTCGTCGCGGGACACTTCGGAGCTCCTGTCGGCGTGCAGGTCGCACTGGCGGGCGTCGTGGTCTTCGTCGCGTGCGGACGGGTCCTCGCGACCGGCGCGCGCGCGCTGGTGCGGCTCGCGCCCGAGATGAACACGCTCGTGGGCTTGGGACTCTTCGCGGCGTGGACCTCGGCGGCGGTCGCGCTCGTCGCGCCGCGTATGCTGCCCGACGGCGAGCGTCACCTGCACGACGCGGTGCTCATCGCGTTCTTCGTGTTGCTCGGTCGCGAGCTCGAGTCGCGCGCCCGCACGCGCGCGGGCGACGCGGTGCGCGCTCTGCTCGACTTGGCGCCGCCCACCGCCCGCGTGTTGCGCCGCGGCGTCGAACAGGAAGTGCCGCTGTCCGAGGTCCGCCGCGGCAACCTGGTGTTGGTGCGACCGGGCGAGCGCATTCCCGTCGACGGACTCGTCCTCGACGGTCGCACGAGCGTCGACGAGTCGCTGTTGACCGGCGAGAGCTTGGAACGAGACCGTGCGCCCGGCGACAAGGTCCACGGCGGCACGCTCAACGGCAACGGCGCCATCACGGTGCAAGCGACGGGCATCGGCGCCGACTCGGCGCTCGGTCGCATCGCCGAGGCGGTCCGCACCGCTCGAGGCTCGAAGGCGCGCATCCAACGCGTCGCCGACCGCGTCAGCGCCGTGTTCGTCCCGATCGTGCTCGTCGTGGCGGTCGCGACGTGGATCGCGTGGTCGGCGTCCGGCGCCGGCGCGTCGGTCGCGATCTCGCACGCGATCGCCGTGCTCGTGATCGCGTGTCCGTGCGCGTTGGGTCTGGCCACGCCGGCCGCGATCTTGTCCGCGACGGGACGCGGAGCGCGCGAGGGTCTCCTGCTGCGCGACGCGGACGCGTTCGAGCGACTCGCGCGCGTCGACACGGTCGCGTTCGACAAGACGGGTACGTTGACGATCGGTCGTCCGCGTCTGGCCTCGATCGAGCGCGTCGTCCTCGATCGCGAACGCACGGAGCCACGTGCCGATCTCGTCGGCTCGAGCCGGCCCACGGACGCGTCGAACACCGTCGTCGCGTTCGGAGACGACGAGATCCTGGCGTGGTGCGCAGCGGTCGAATCGAAGAGCGAGCAACCTCTGGCGCGCGGCATCGTGGCGGCGGCGCGCGAGCGCGGCCTGAGGATCGCGGCGCCCAAGGACTTCCGTGCTCGGCCCGGCATCGGCGTCACGGGCGAAGTCGCGGGGCACACGTTGTGGATCGGCAGCCCACGCGCCGCGCTCGAACGCGCACGAGAACGCGCCGACGGCCGCGCCGGCGCGACGGAAGCGAGCGTGGAACGCGTCGTGGTTTCGCTCGAGGCGCGCGGGGAAACTCCCGTCGTGGTCGAGGTCGACGGCGTGTTCGTCGCGGCGCTGGGCCTCGTCGACACCGCGCGCGAGAGCAGCGTCGCCGCCGTGCGCGCGCTGCGAGCGGACGGCATCGAGGTGCACGTGCTGTCGGGCGATCGACGCGCGGCGGTCGAGGCCGTCACGCGCCCCTTGGGCCTGACGGCGGTGCGCAGCGAACTCACGCCCGAGTCGAAGGTGCCCGCGCTGCACGAGCTGCGCGCCGCGGGCCGTCGCGTCGTGATGGTGGGCGACGGGTTGAACGACGCTCCGGCGTTGAGCGCGGCCGACGCCGGGATCGCGATGGGCGGCGGCGCGGACGTGGCCATCGCGGTCGCCGACGCCTCGCTCTTGCGCGACGATCCGTTGCGTGTCGCCGTGGCGCTGCGATTGGCGCGCGCGACGATGCGGACCGTGCGCGCGAACCTCGTGTGGGCGTTCGCCTACAACTGGATCGCTTTGCCCTTCGCGGCCGGCGTGTTCGAGCCGCTGTGGGGTCTCGCGTTGCCGGCGGGTCTGGCCGGCGCGGCGATGTCGGTTTCGAGCTTGGCCGTGGTGCTGAACAGCCTGCGTCTGCGGTCGGTGCGCTTGCTCGCGAGCCGTGAATCCGCCCCGTCGAAACTCTGACGCCGACTGCGAACTGAACACAACCACAACACGACCGTGAAACTGTCGATCGCCGTACACCTTGGCGATCTTTCGAGCGCGGAGGCCCGAGGGACGAGCGCTCCGTGTGATCACACGTCGTGCGGAGCGTGGCTCACCCGGAGTGGGTCGTCAGAGCCAGTCGTCAGGGCGAGACGTCAGGGCGAGACGATTCGGCGAACCGTCGCGCGAAACGCGTCACGTCGATCCCGTGTCGCGATCGGCGTGCGTTCTCAGTCCTCGCCACGCTTCAGCTTCTCTTGAGCTTTCCGGAAGAGGTCGTCGAGCTTGCTCTTCTTGTCGCGCTCTTCCTGCAATGCGCTTTCGAGCTTTTCCGCTCCGCTCTCCGTGCGGCCGAGCACCTTTTGTTGAGCGGAGGACCACTTGTCGCCGGTCGATTCCGGGACGGCACGCTCCGTGCGCAGTGTTTTTCCGGTAAGGACGTCCACGGTGAGCCGCGAGGCGCAACAAGGACACGTGACGTCGATCTGTTTCGAGCTCATCGATCCCTCTCGGGGATGCACCCGCGAGGGTGCACACGAGTTTCTGGAACTTTGCGCGCACAGTGTACGTCCTGATCACGTTCTAGATCCCTGACGGCCGGTCCGTGTTACCCGACGCGCGACTCGGTCTAGATCGCCCCGAAAGCTGCTCGCCATGAGAACCGAAGAACCTCCCGTCCAGATTCGCAGGCTGCCCCCGCCTTCCTTCCGGGTGCGGGACCGCGAACTGCCCCAACGCCTCTTGGGCGCCCTGCTGTGGGTCGCCTTGTTCGTGATCCTCTGGAAGGTCGGATCACCATGATCTCGCGGGCGCAGGTCGCGAGGACCGCGCGCGGTGGGGACGACGGGACGGGCCTGGGCACTCTGCCGCGGACCGCGACTCGCGCGGTCCCGAGGCTCCGGTCCCACGCGCGACGCCGACCGGCCGCGCTCTAGACCGACCCCGTTTCCGACCGACCCCGTTCCCAAGCGTCTCCGTGCCGAGCGGTCACCGGGAGTCCGCGGCGCAGCGGCGCGAGACCGATTCGATCGCCGCGCCACCCGCGAGAGCGACCCGCGGTGCCGACGCGCGTGGTCGGGATCGTGCAGCGACCGATTGCGCTCCGCGGAAGCACGTGGGTTGGCTAGATTGCGCGCATGAACGCGCGTCAAACCCTCCTGCGAAACCTGTCGATTCCCGCCATCCTCGGCACCGTCCTCCTCGGCTCGTGCGGTGACGCACCGCGCTCGACTCCGCCGCCCGCGCCGGGCGCCGCGTCGACCGCGACGGCCGCCAAACCGTCCGATCCGATCCACGATCCCGAGACGGCGATGAACACGAAGCCCGCGCCGCCCTTGCCGATGGGCGCGGAGAAGGCGGGCCTTCCGCCGGCGCACCCGCCGGTGTCCGGGGCCAAGCCGCTCAACTTCAAGATGCCGGAGGGCTGGATCCAAGAGACGCCGTCGATGGCGATGCGTCGCGAGCAGTATCGACTGCCGAAGAAGGGCAGCGACACCGTCGACGGCATCGTCACGGTCTCCGTCCTCGCGCCCGGCGACGGCGGCGGCGTCGAGGGCAACCTCCAGCGTTGGGCGGGCTTCTTCGTGCAGCCGGACGGATCGAGCTCGCGTCAGGCGATGAAGCAGTCGAGCCACAAGCTGGGCGACATCAACGTGATCGACGTCGACATCTCGGGCACCTACAAGGTCGACGAGACCGCGATGGGCGGCGCGAAGAACTACAACGAGCCGAATTGGCGCATGCTGCTCGGCTGGGTGCAGGCGCCGAGCGGGAACTACTACGTCAAGCTGGTGGGCCCGGCCGCGACGGTGGCCGCGTGGGAGTCGAGCTTCCGCGCGTTCGTCGACAGCGCGGCGCCCTGATCGAGGCACGAACGCGATTCGGCCCGGTGGTTCGCGAGGCGGACCACCGGGCCGAGTGCTTTCACGGGTAGCCCACGAGCGGCGGACGATCGCGGGCGCACGCCGGCGTGGCCTCGTCAGCGGAACTTCTCCAGGCGCTGCTGCGCCTTCTCGAACAGCTGCGTCTGACGATTCGAGAGGTCCTGGGGAACCCCCTCGATGAACAGGGCCTCGACCCTCGATCGGATCTCGAGCACGTCACCGGTGGTCACCAGGACGTCGGCGACCTTGCCCGGCGCCAGGCTGCCGAGATCCTTCTCGACGCCCAACACCTGCGCCGCGTAGTACGTGATCGCGCGCACGGCCTCGTCGTGCGGCAACCCGAACGAAGCGGCCATCGCCGCATGGAACGGCAGGTTGCGCGTGTTCTCCGGATCGTTGGCCATGATCGCGAAGGGCACGCCCGCGCGGGCCAGGACGGCGGCGTTGGCGTACTGCGAGTCGTACGGGTCGAAACGGGTCGTCGGCAAGTCGAGCACGGGGCCCACGACGACCGGCACTTGTTCGCGTGCCAGGACGTCGACCACCTTCCACGCCTCGTCGGCGCCGTAGATCACGGCCTTCAACGCGTTCTCCTTCGCGAACCGCAGCGCGAACAAGATCGTCTGCGCGTTGCGCGCGTGCAGTGCGACCTTCTTCTCGCCGCGCGCGTACGGCGCGAGCGCTTCGAGCCGCGGATCGCGAGCCAGGCGCGCACCCGCCTCGACGAGGCGGGCGTACTCCTTGGCTTCGGCGAACGACTTCTCGAGCTCCTCGAGCGAGTCGCCACGCTTCTTCTTGTCCTTGGACTCGTTCGGCGTCGAGGGGAACTGCACGTGGAGCATGTCGCGGTCGACCGTGACCATCTCCTCCCACGTGTCGCCGGCGAGCTTCATCACGCCCGATTGTCCGCGCACGGGTCCCGAGCCTTGCGGCGTGACCTGACACCGTGTGATGCCGTTCGTGCGCGTCACCCCCACGTGCGCCGAGTCGGCGTTGACCGACGCGGACGCGCGCAGATCGGGTTGACTGCCGCCGCCTTCGGCCTGGTCGTCGGTCGCGGACACGGCACCGATCTCGAGCAAGCCCACGTTCGATCCCAACGCGATCAGACCCGGATAGACGTGCTTGCCCGTCGCGTCCACGATGCGCGCGCCGGCCGGAACCGGGATCCCCTTGCCCATCGCGAGGATGCGACCGCCCTGCATCAAGAGCACGCCGCCTTCCACGTCGGGCGACGTGATCGGATGCAGCGTGCCGCCCGAGATCGCAGTGATCTCGCCCGACGTCGTCTTCGCCTTGCCGTCCGCCGCTTCGACGACGTCGCGGACCTTGGGCGGGTTCGTGTCGAGACCGAACGCGTCGCGACGTTGAAACTCGACGTTGCCGTCGACCATGGTCCATTCGACGCGCGACAACGACGAGAGCGGATCCCCCGTGAGCAACACGAGGTCCGCGGCCTTGTCGTCCTCGATCGAACCGACGCTCGCGGCGATTCCCAGCTGCTGCGCGGGGAAGAGCGTCACGAGGTCGAGCGCGCGCACCTCGTCCATGCCGGCGTAGCGCACCGACTTGGCCGCCTCCTGGTACAGGCGGCGCATCATCTCGTCCGAGTCGGAGTTGAGCGAGCTGAGCACGCCGGCCTCGTCCATCACGAACGCGTTCTGCGGGATGCCGTCGTAGGCCTCGACCTTGTACGCCCACCAGTCGCCGAACGTGGAGCCACCGACGTGCGCTTCGGCCATCTCGTGCGCGACCTTGTGCCCTTCGAGCACGTGTTGCAGCGTCGCGATCTGGAATCCGAAGTGCTGCGACGCGCGGATGAGCATCAGGATCTCGTCCGCGCGGTAGCAGTGCGAATGCACGAGCACCTCGTGCTTCAGGATGCCGGCCAAGACGTCCAAGCGGATGTCGCGCCGCGGCGGATCGGGATCCTCGCCGCGCGCCGCGGCGGCCTTGTAGGCGTCCCACTCGGCCGCGTACTCGCGCGCGCGATCGAACGCGCGGTAGTAGACGGCCTCGACGCCCATGCGCGTGCCGGGGAATCGGCCGTCGCGACCGCCACCGTTCGAGCGCTTGGGGTTCTCGCCCAGCGCGAACTTGATGCCCTGCGGACCGCCGTGGAAGCGCAACTCGTCGGCCGTGCGCTTCCACTTGAGCTTGATCACCTCGTCCTGCCCGCCGATCGGGTTGGCCGAGCCGTGCAGGAGCCGCGCAGTGGTGACGCCGCCCGACAACGCGCGGTAGATCGCCACGTCGTCGGGATCGACGGTGTCCGCGATGCGCACCTCGGCGGTGATCGAGAGCGTGCCCTCGTTGACTCCGCCTTCGATCGCGGTGTGCGAATGGCAATCGACGACGCCGGGCGCGAGGTGCTTGCCGGTGCCGTCGATCTCGATCACGCCCTTGGGCGTGGCGAACGTCTCGATCGGCTTGCCGTCGGCGTCGCGAGACGGGAGCACGGCTTCGATGAATCCCGTCCCCACGAAGACGTCGCCCACGAACGCGGGCTTCGTGCCCGTGTGGATCGTGACGTTGCGGATCACGAAGGATCCGTTCGTGACGAGCGTCGGTTTGCGGTCCGCGTCGGTCTCGATCGGATGCGCGGGCGCGACGTCGAGGACCTGCGCGCGCGCGTCGGTTCCGGGGCCGGGCGTGGGCGTCGAACTCGACGCCTGCGCGAACACGCCACCCGTCGCGAGCATCACAGCCGCGAGCGTCCGAGCGCCTGGGACCGCAACCGCGACGGTGCGAGCGATCGGAACCGCGGTCGTGAGGGTTCGAGCATCCGGGCTCGCGGCCGGAGCGAGCGCGCGGCGTGCGTCGCGCGCGCGGAGACCGTCGAGCACCGACGAAACGTGGCTGCGGATCATCGGACACCTCCCTTGGGACCGCGCGACGCGGTGAACGGACGTGTGCGCTCGCGGTTGGGGAACTTCCAGCGCGCTTCGCCCTTCCACGAGTCTCCGTCGAGCTCGCCGTCCACGACGACGTCGGCTTCGAACTGCGCCGTCTTCACGCGACCTTCGATGCGGATCTTGCGTCCCGCGACTTGGCCCTCGAACGCGCCGGTCGACTCGCTGTCGTCCATCGGGTTCTTGAAGCGCATCGTGCCGGTCACCTTGCCGTCCTTGTCCATCTTCAAGTCCGCGGCGGCGGGCTTCGACTGCGGATCGGTGAAGGTCAGCGTCCACGAGCCGCTGACGTCGACGCCGTCGTCGGGCCTACCGGTCAAGGCGTCGTTCTCGGTCTCGAACTCGAACACGTGTCCGTCGACGAACAACCACGCGAGCTTCGCGCTCTTGGTCTTCAACGGATCTTTCGTCCACACGGCGATCGTCG
>Ga0075163_10012573_pt1 | contig 11024 bp, 8 predicted proteins | sample JI1023141ADNA_FD_71478 | JGI IMG/M metagenome (GOLD analysis project Ga0075163, IMG submission 71478) | Wastewater effluent complex algal communities from Wisconsin, to seasonally profile nutrient transformation and Carbon sequestration -... | ecosystem: Engineered > WWTP > Effluent > Algae...
CGTTCAAAACTGTTTCCGCCAAGCACAAAACACATTTCTGTTTTTTCTGTTGGATCGGTTGCTACAAGCCAATTTCCAATGCCAGTAAGAATTGTATTTCTAAATAGAAACAACAATAACAAAATGCCAAATAAGATTGACACAACTTTGAACCACCTTTTCGACCAAAGATTTTTCATGCTAAATGATTTTTAACCACGGCGCACAAAGTGCATCCGTTCGCAAATTGGGTTGACACATATTGATTGAAGCAAGCGCAGCTTTTGCATTTTCTAAGCTGATACTTTCCACATTGTAATCATAATTCCATTGAGTGTTTCGAAGCCAATTTCTTGCTTCGGTCATGCTCATGTCGAATTTTTTTCTAAGATGAATTACACTCGAGTTGTCTTGTTTGAATGCGATGCATTCTGCATTCATCATGCGTAGTAATTTTTGCACGATTTCCGCTTTTTGCTTAATGACTTGATCACTTGCTATAATGAGAAAACTGCTCCACGGAGCGCTGAATTCTCCAACAAGATTTAGTTCTCCGCTTTTTACATGCGGTCTAGTCATGAATTTTTCCCAGTAGAACAATTGCGTTTCATTTCTTACTAGTGATTCTACAGCACCATGAAGACTATTTACAATTGTGAAATTTTCTTCCGTGAGTTTTACATCTCTTTGGCCAGCTTGAATCATCGCCATAAGGTGTGAGCCAGATCCAAAACGAGATATAGCATACTTGCTTTTTACTGCTTCATCTGCTGTTTTGATTTTTGAATTTGCTCCTGAATATATTCCCCAGATGAGAGGAGTTTCGATATACACTTTTGCAATTTTGGCTTTTAATCCTTGATTGGCAGCTGATATAAATCCTTCAGTAAGCAAAATTGCAATATCGAGTTCTCCGTTATTCAATGCTTGTGTCATTGCACCAGTGCCGCCCGCATACACTGTCCATGCAAGATCAATTCCTTCTGAGGAAAAGATATCTCGCTCTGCGGCTAGTTGCCAAGGCAGATTAAAATGTTCGGGTACTCCGCCAACTCTGATGTGAAAATTTATTGCCATTATTTCGTTGCGAATTTACGGATTCTTCTCTCGCGATACCTTCATGCACTAAGACTTTGAGATTGTCGAAAATTAGAAAAGACGAGAATAATCAGTAAGTGCCTGCACGCTTGCGAAGAAGCCATTCAGCGCTTAGAAGAAGAATGATCAACGCCAAAATCCATTTGTAATTGATGAGATCATCTAACTTTTTATTCTCATATGATACAGATACAATTTCTTTTTTCTGTTTGATGAGATCAACGAGTTTATTCATCTCTTGTGGATACACCATTTCACCATTGTTGTCATGTGCAAACTGATAGAGTAATCTATGATCTGCAATTGTGTTGATGATTTCATAAAGCAAAGGACTTACGCTAAATTCTCCACGTTCTTTCAGCACACCACTATCACCATTCACACTTGCTTCATAGCTGTAATTACCAACAGGTAATTTACCGGCATTCAATTTATACATCTGACCGTTGGGAGAAAATGTATAATTGTATTCACGACCTTCTTCATTGAAAATGCGCAATGAAACTTCTCTGTTGTTGATGGCCTCATAACTTTGATTGTACAATTCAGCATCAAATATGATCGACTCATCTTCTGCAAAATCGTTTTTGCAATGAACACGGAACAGACTCTTGTCATCTTTAGTTGCTAAATATTGCACTGTTTTAGTGATCAATTCATTGAACTGATTGTGTGATTCGAATTGCGCGAAAGAAGTCATCTTCCATCTCCATATTCCTTCGCCTGCTATAAGACCAACTTTATTGATGTCAGTTTTGTTGAATGAAAAAAGTGGCTTCTTCGTTTTGATCTGTCCTACTTGTTGATACACCAATGAAGTTACTCCCGGGCTAAAGGAATAGTCTCCAAATGGAACTGTTATTGGTGGCATATTGCGAATCATACTTGATGCTTCAGCACTAAGCGTAAACAATGAAAACTCATCTGAATATGCTCCACTAATATCTGTTGTGTTGTTAGTGTAGTTATTTAATGAGTAACCGAGATTCAATTTTTCAAATGCTCGGAAGTCTGTATTGCTGCCCCAAACAAACAACCCTGGAATGTTTCGTTCTAATGAACTAGTAACGGCATTCGCACCTATACCACCGATGCCTGGTAGCTGATGAAAAATCACAAGACTATATGACGAAACATCACCATTGAAGTCTTTGGCTAGTTTGGAATCCACTTGGTAACTTTCATTGCTGATGATGGCATCTCTAATTGCATTAAGATCGGGATGCGGCGCATAAGCCAAGATCAAGACTTTTTGTCGGCTATCCAACACATCAATAAATACATCTTTATGATTGTTTGCTTTTGTAATTTCGTTTGAGACTGAAGTAATATCCACTGAGTATTTCTGTAATCCGATTTCGGATGCATCAAGTGTTATAGGAATGCTCTTTATGAATTTTTCTTCTGTGAATGCGATCGTTTCTGTATATAGCACATTTCCTTTTCTGCTCACGGTAAGTGTCGAGGATTCACCTTTTGCTTTTCTTCCCTCGATAGTAATTTCCATTGGAAATTTATTGCCGAGGTATGCTAATCTATTCACCGCTACCTCAGAAATAAGAGCGTCTCTGTGCATAGTTGTATCACCTAGCGCGATGGTATAAACAGGAATGTTCAACTTCTTGTATGAATATACTGGATTGCTTCCTTTGTTGTAAAGACCGTCAGAGGCGACCACTACAGCGCCTAAATTTCTTCCGCTATATCTTGTGTTGATTTCCTCAAGTAAAGCAGAAAAGTCTGTGAGTTTTTCGGAATAATCCAATGAATCAATACCATCCTTTACCTTACTTCCGAAGCTCAACATTTGCACTTCATACTCATCGCCAAATTGACTTTGGAGATTTTTTAGTTGCTCTACATATGCATTCTTCAAAAAAGTGGAATCGTCGCCGACTACCAGCGATTCAGAGTTGTCTTGAGCAATTACGATGATAGGTTTATCAACTTCTCTGTTTATGGATTTAATGAGCGGTTTTAAAAGGAATATTGCAATAAGACTTACACTGCAAAAACGAAAAACACCAAGCAGTGTCGCCAGCGTGGAACCGTATGTTCGATTGAATCGATCCCTGAAATACAATGCACCTGCATACACTACTCCTACCAGTAAGCATAACGCTATCAACCAACTTGAGGCTTCAGTAATTATTGACATGAAAAATTGCTTGCTGGATAATTTTCAACTTATGATTTTTGCGATGAATTCAATCGAACGTTAGCGCAATTGCTTTAGTATAAATTTCTAAATTCAATTTGATTACATTAACATTCCACCACAAACGTGCAATGTTTGTCCTGTGATGTAAGCGCTCATATCAGAAGCAAGGAAAAGTGTAGCATTTGCAACATCAACAGTTGAACCTCCTCTTTTGAGCGGAATTGCATTGCGCCATTCCTGAACTGTTTTTTCATCTAATGCGCCGGTCATTTCTGTTTCGATGAAGCCAGGCGCTATAGAATTACAGCGGATGTTGCGCGAACCTAATTCGGCTGCAACGCTTTTGGTGAAGCCTATAATACCAGCTTTAGAAGCTGCATAGTTTGCTTGTCCTGCATTTCCTTTTACACCAACCACAGAACTCATATTGATGATACTTCCGCTTTTCGCTTTGAGCATTGGCTTGATAACAGCTTTCGTGAGATTAAACACAGATTTGAGATTCACTCTCATGATCTCATCCCATTGTTCTTCACTCATTCTCATCAGCAAGTTGTCACGCGTGATTCCGGCATTGTTGACCAAAATGTCTACAGTGCCAAAATCTTTTACCACTTCGTCTATCAATGCTTGTGCAGCATTAAAATTCGCCGCATCACTTTTATATCCTTTTGCAATACCACCTTTGGCAGCCAATTCGGCTTCTAATGCGCGGGCTTTATCTTCACTGCTTGCGTAAGTAAACACCACTTTGGCACCTTGTTCAATAAATTTTTCAGCGATGCCTTTGCCTATGCCTCTTGATGCACCCGTAATAATTGCAACTTTTCCTTCAAGGAGTTTCATAATCGGAAGTAATTAGATAGTTTGGTCAAATATACTCGTGTATTGACTCATGGATTTTTCTCTTCAGAGTTCAAATACTAAATTGTCTAAAATCTATAACATCAAAGTTCTGCCGCTTCAGCAATAATTTCTGCGACATCTTTAACTACAACATTGTTTTCTTTTTCGAAATGTTTAACGCCATCAGTCATCATCGTGTTGCAGAATGGACAGCCTGTTGCAACTACGGTAGCACCTGTTTCGAGTGCATCTTCTGTTCGTTCAACGTTCACTTCTTTGTTGCCTGGCTCTGCTTCTTTGAACATTTGCGCGCCGCCAGCGCCGCAGCACAAACCATGCTGACGACTCCGTTTCATTTCAGAAAGTTCAGCGTCAAGTTTGGTGAGCACTTCTCTAGGAGCTTCATACACATTGTTTCCTCGGCCGAGATAACATGGATCGTGAAAAGTGATTTTTTTACCACTAAATGCACCACCACCTTTTATGGTAATCTTGCCTTCTTGTATAAGTTGATTGATGAGTTGTGTGTGATGAATGACCTCATAGTTTCCTCCTAGTGCAGGGTATTCATTCTTCAATGTGTTATAGCAATGGGGGCAACCCGTTACGATTTTTTTTACCTCATAACCATTCAACACTTGAATGTTTTGCATGGCCATCATTTGAAAGAGGAATTCGTTTCCTGCTCTTTTAGCAGGATCGCCGGTGCAACTTTCTTCTTGTCCGAGTATTGCAAATGAAACGTTGCAGTGATTGAGAATGCGCGCAATTGCCTTGGTTATTTTTTTCGCCCTGTCGTCGAAACTTCCCGCACATCCAACCCAAAACAATATTTCTGGAACCTCACCTGCAGCAAGGTATTCAGACATGCTCTTAACTTTCAATTCAGACATACTCTTTTCTTTTTTGAGTTGTGTAATATTATTCGGTCAACAGTATTATTCGTCGTTTTTGAAGACTTGAATAATCATTTCTTTGTCGACCAGGTCAGTGAATTTTCCTTCAAACCTTGTGGCTCTTACCATGTGGTTGTCTATCCAATGATAGTTGCCTCCGCGTGGTTTTCCGAAGATAATTCCATGATACAAAAAACCATTTTTCTTTAACCATCTTTCAGTTACATCACGATGGGCCTCAGTGCGAGAAGTGAAGAAATAAATGATATGGCCCTCGTTATACCACTGATTGCATTTTGCCAGTGCGTCAGGATAAACACCCGCATCTTCCATACGCTCTGGTTCTTCATTTGGAATGTCTTCTCCAACCGTACCATCAATATCAATTAAAAAATTTTTGAGATGCGCCGGAAGAATCGGTGAAATTCTTTTGCCGTCTTCTTGTGCATCGATAAGTTCTACCATGATAATTATTTGTCTTAAGTTTCTAATTAGCTGTTAATCCAGTTGGCTCTATCTGCTGCGCTCATTGCCCATGGCGCACCGTTGTTCTCGATATTATTGAACATCACGGTTATACTCTCCGGTGATTTACTTTCCTCCATGATCAAATATCTGCGCAGGTCGATGATGATTTCAAGCGGGTTGATATTCACCGGGCAAGCCTGAGTGCATGCATTGCATGTAGTGCAAGCCCAAAGTTCTTCTTCAAGGATATAATCGCGCAATAATGACTTGCCGTCGTCTTTCCATTCTCCGTTGTTGGCATCACATATCTTTCCAACTTCTTCTAGTCTGTCTCGTGTGTCCATCATGATTTTTCTCGGAGAAAGAAGTTTGCCAGTTTGATTCGCCGGACACTCCGATGTGCATCGGCCACATTCGGTGCAACTGTACGCATTCATCAATTGAACCCAACTGAGGTCCATGACATCCTTTGCTCCGAATTTAAGTGGCGCACCTTCAGCAGGTGGAGGAACTTGTGCCGAGGGATCGAGCATTAACTTAACTTCATTCGTTACAGATTGAAGATTGTTGAATTCACCCGCTGGCAAGAGCTTGCTGTAGTATGTATTTGGAAAAGCTAAAATGATGTGTAAGTGTTTTGAATAGGTGAGGTAAACTATAAAGGCAAGAATACCTATGATGTGAAACCACCAACAAGATCTCTCCAAAATGTGAAGCGATGCATCACTTAAATTGCTTATGAGAGGCGCGATTGTGGAGCTTACCGGAAAAGCGTTGTTCATCATTGATATTTCATGTAATGAACCTTCCGGAATTTTTGAAGTGTAGTTGCTAATGAGTTGATAGTCGCACGCATTCATCGTGAGGAATGCGCTCATCAATAAAATTTCTGTTATAAGAATGAGGTTCGCATCTGTTTTTGGCCAAGAGGTCATTTCACGCATGTGAAATCTTTTGAGCTTAAGTGCATTTCTGCGAAGAAGAAACACGACACAAGAAATCAAAACCAACACTGCAAGAATTTCGAAACAAGCAATTAGAAAATTGTAAAACCCTCCCATGAATGAGAATAATCTGTGTGTGCCCAAAATGCCGTCAGCAAGAATTTCAAGTAATTCGATATTGATAATGATAAAGCCGGCATAAATAATAAGGTGCATAATTGCCGCAAATGGTCGCGTAAACATTTTACCTTGACCAAGTGCGACTCTTATCATCGAATTCAAGCGCGCAGAGGAATCGCCTTCTACTTTAATTTTTCTTCCAAGAAAAATATTTCTTCTTACGAATGAAAATCTCTTCCATGCTAAAAATGTGGCTGTCGCCAAAAGCAGAATAAACAAAATTTGTGCAATCATATGGTGTGATATTAGCGCAACAACTTAATCGTAGCGTGCAATCAAGGCCCAAACTTAATCTTAAATCCCTAAACGGGCGATAAACATCCGTCCTCAATTTCACTGTTTTATCATCAGGTTTTTAAGGCTGATGCTCATTTGATTAAACCCGCATTCCGTGATAAGATTCTTCGCGAAACGCAAAAGGGCAATAAAATCAGGTATTCCCATGTGATTTTAAGATGAAAGAAACGCAGCATTATTTTGAAGAATAAAATCGAAGAAATGAATGATTTTGAAGTGGTTTTGTATTGTAGCAGCAGCCTGTCTCTGAATATAGAGATAAATGCCATGAATGCAAATAAGTTCATCAATTGAAAAAAAAATCTCTCTCAGTGTCCTATCCAAGATGTAAAGAATGATGCTTTACAAATTAACGCAGCAACACCTTATAAGCAAGCCAATTCAGGTTTGCGATGACATTTTATCGATTATTGGAAGTGCCCTTAATGAGAAATCTCAGAGTTGATTTACAACTCAAGCCATCTCTGATTGAGAAACAGCGAATAGCGGCATACCTTCCATCATTTCATTCACTTTTTTGCGAATTCCACTGATGGTATTGCCATCATTTCTGTTCATCAAAGTGTCATTAATAAGTGATGCCACTGTTTTCATATCGTGTTCTTTCAAACCTCTAGTAGTGATAGCAGGTGTGCCGATTCGGATGCCACTTGTCACCATAGGCGATTTGTCGTCGTATGGAACCATGTTTTTGTTTACAGTGATATCTGCTGAAATGAGAGCTGCATCAGCTTCTTTACCGGTTATGTTTTTATTGCGCAAGTCAATCAGGAAACAATGATTGTCTGTGCCACCGCTCACGATCTGATATCCCATTTCAACAAGCGCAGAAGAAAGCGCTTTGGCATTATTCATCACTTGTTGGCCATATGCTTTGAACGAAGGTTCGAGTGCTTCACCAAATGCAACTGCCTTTGCAGCAATAACATGTTCAAGCGGTCCGCCTTGCATCCCAGGAAATACACCACTGTCAAGCAATGATGACATCATTCTGGTTTCACCTTTGGGTGTCTTTATTCCGTATGGATTTTCGAAGTCTTTTCCAATCATTATTACGCCACCGCGCGGGCCACGAAGGGTTTTATGCGTTGTCGTTGTTACAATATGACAATGTTTTAATGGGTCATTGAGCAATCCTTTGGCAATAAGACCAGCTGGATGAGATACATCCGCGAGCAAAATGGCTCCAATTGAATCTGCAATTTGTCTGAATCTTTCGTACTCCCAATCGCGGCTGTATGCAGAGGCGCCGCAGATGAGCATCTTAGGCTTTTCTTTTTGTGCAATTTCTTCTACCACATTCATGTCTACTCTTCCTGACTCTCTGTCTACACCATAAAATGTGGCTCGATACAATTTACCGGAATAGTTCACAGGCGAGCCATGTGTGAGGTGACCTCCTTGCGATAAGTCGAGGCCAAGAATAGTATCTCCAGGCTTAAGACATGCCAGCATTACTGCGCTGTTGGCATTCGCCCCGGAATGAGGCTGCACATTGGCCCACTCAGCGCCAAACAGTTGACATAGGCGATCGATAGCAATTTGTTCCACCTCATCTACTACTTCACAACCACCGTAATACCTTTTTTTCGGCAATCCTTCTGCGTATTTATTGGTAAGAACACTTCCCATTGCAGCCATCACCTGATCACTCACAAAATTTTCTGAAGCAATCAATTCAATACCGTGCAGCTGTCGCTGTTTTTCTTTTTCGATGAGATCGAATATGGACTTATCGCGCATGTCAAATTATTTTTAGTGCACGAATGTACTCATACCATGGGTTCGAAAAAACTCCTCGGTTTTAGAAACGGCTACTCTTTTGGCTGCCTATACTGGCTCGGTTGTTGTTTCTTTGTAGAACTTTTTTTCTAAATGATGAAGTCGACAATTACCAAGTATGCTACAGTTATCGCTTTTGCTCTGTGTGGTGCAAAAATGCTGGCTCAAACCAAATTTTCGGGAAATATTCTTGGTGCACCTCAAACAAGTATGAGTGTCATTATCGAATACTTTCAAGAGGATGGGTGGAAAAATCTAACAACTATCAAAGAAGTTACAAATGGCAAGTTCGATGCTGTTATAAACTTTGATCATACGGGTCAGTATCGTATTAGAATGTCGACTGATCCAAAAAAGTGGTCAGACTTTATTCTTGTGAAAGGAAAAATTCCGGCTAATGGATATGATTTTTCGGTCAAATATGCTGACCTCTCAGGTAAGCCGTTACCTTTGGAAAACTCGGCGGAATTCAATGCTTATTCGATTATTTCTGAACTCTTTAATGAGGTTACACTCAATCCGGATTCTCTGCCACGTGAAAGTATATTGATGCTTCAAAAAGAAAAATTACTTTCACTGAAATGCACTCAAATTGCTCTTCAGTTTCCGGGCACATACTCTGCGGAAGTTTTGTCCAAAATTTTACCACTCAATTTTGCTCCTAGTAGTGAAATTAGTGAATCTACAAAGGATAGTGTCTATAAGTTTACTTGTGAGCACGCATTTGATAATTTGCTATTGAACAATGACGCATCATTAAATCACATAGGATTAATTAGAAGATTGAATCTTGGGTATTCATATTTTGAGTCAACTGGTAAGCCTGAACAATTTATAGACGCCTTGATGAAAAAGGCCTTGGTGAGCGAAGAAATGACAGCATTCATGTTTAAGTTTTTGCTCGATAAAATGATTGACTACAAAAATGAGAATGGACTTTCTTATCTCATTACGTGGTATTCAAGCGACTGCTCGGAAAGTGAGCATGTTGAAAGCGCTACGAAAAATTTACTCACGGCTCTTGAAAAATGTAAGCCAGGAAATACGATAGAATATTTGAATCTTCCTAATCTTTCAGGCAAACTTGTTTCTTCTAAAAATGTAATTTCATCTAACAAAGTCACTATCTTGATGTTCTGGAAGGGCACTTGTTCTCATTGCAAAGAATTCCATCCCGAGTTAAAGCGCATCTATGAAAAGTATCATGCACAAGGACTAGAAATTTATGGTATAGGAACGGATAAGCTTCAGGAAGATTGGACAACACAAGCAAAAGCGAATAACTCACCATGGCCTGATGTTTTTCTTTCATTCGAAAATAGAAAAGATTTCAGCAAGAGATTTCCAGTTTCGGGCACACCTTCTTTCATCGCGGTTGACAAGAACGGAAAAATTCTCAGACGTATGATAATGAGAAGCAAATTTGAAGAAGCGGTAGTTGAGTTAATGAAAGAAGCTCAATGATCAACATTGAACCAGGGGTTCTGATTAATCCTATTAATTTTATTTATGAATCATCTCTCTAAAGAATCAAGCCCTTATTTATTGCAGCATAAAGACAATCCTGTTCATTGGCATGCATGGAATCAAGAAGCATGGAAAATGGCAAAGGAAGAAAATAAGTTGGTTCTTGTTTCCATAGGATATAGTTCTTGCCATTGGTGTCACGTTATGGAACATGAAGTTTTCGAAGATTTTGAGTGCGCAGAATTCATGAACCAAAATTTTGTTTGCATCAAAGTAGATCGGGAAGAAAGACCGGATGTGGATAATCTATATATGGATGCTATTCACCTGATGGGTTCAAAGGGTGGATGGCCTCTTAATGTATTTACATTGCCGGACGGAAGACCGATCTACGGAGGCACTTATTTCCCTAAACAACATTGGTTGAGTGTACTCGAAAATCTTGCTGATTTGTTTCGTAACGACAAAGAAAAAGTTTTGTCATACGCAAATCGATTACATCAGGGTATTTCCCAACTAAATCTAATACAACCCGGACAAGATGAGTCTCCGCTCGATATCGAGTTTTTGGATAATGCGATTTTACATTGGTCAAAATATTGGGACAACGAATTAGGCGGCGCAAAAAGATCTCCGAAATTTCCAATGCCTAATAATCTTGAATTGCTGCTTTTTTATGGTGTTATGCGTCGTGATAAGGAATCTCTTGATCATGTCCAATTGACATTAGAGAAAATGGCGTTGGGTGGAATCTACGACCAGATAGGCGGTGGTTTTTCGCGTTATAGTGTGGATGAAGAATGGAAGGTTCCTCATTTTGAGAAAATGCTTTATGACAATGCGCTGCTGGTATCTGTATTGGCCGAGGCCTACCAGCTTACCAAAATTGAACGGTACCGGGAACTA
>Ga0075163_10012575_pt1 | contig 11024 bp, 8 predicted proteins | sample JI1023141ADNA_FD_71478 | JGI IMG/M metagenome (GOLD analysis project Ga0075163, IMG submission 71478) | Wastewater effluent complex algal communities from Wisconsin, to seasonally profile nutrient transformation and Carbon sequestration -... | ecosystem: Engineered > WWTP > Effluent > Algae...
TGCACGCGCACTTGCCGTACGTGCGGCACCCGGAGCACGAGCGCAGCCTGGAAGAGCGCTGGCTCTTCGAGGCCATCCTCGAATGCTACCTGCCGTTGCTCGACGCGTTCGATCGCCTCGAAGCCGAGGGCGTTCCCTTCCGTCTGACCATGAGCCTCACGCCGCCGCTGGCGTCGATGCTCGCCGACCCCATGCTGCAGGGCCGCTTCCACGAGTACCTGACGCGGCTCGAAGCCTTGGCGGAAGTGGAGATGGTGCGGCTCTACGGCGATGCGTCCTTCGCCCCGGTGGCCACGTTCTACCGCGACCGCTTCGCGAAGCTGCGTGGCGTGTGGGATCGCTACCAGGGCAACGTGGTGCGAGGGCTTCGCGGGCACTGGGACCGGGGGAACATCGAGCTCATCGCCTGCTCCGCCACCCACGCGTATCTGCCCGGCTACCTGCCCACGCCCGAGTCCATCGGCGCCCAGCTCCGGCTCGGCATGGCCGCGTTCGCTTCGCTGGTGGGGCGCCCGGCCCGCGGCATGTGGCTTCCGGAGTGCGCCTACGATCCGGCCTTCGACGGTGCGCTTGCCGGCGCTGGTGTAAAATACACGCTTCTCGACGAGCACGGCGTGACCCATGCCCGCCCAAGCCCCCCGGCGGGTGTGTTCGCGCCCATCGCCTCGCCCGCCGGCACCGCCTTCTTCGCGCGAGACCCCGCCTCCAGCGCCCAGGTGTGGTCGCGCGAGAGCGGCTATCCGGGCGACCCGTTCTACCGGGACTTCTATCGCGACATCGGCTTCGACCTGCCGGAGGACCTCCTCCGCGACGAGGTGGGGCCCTTCGGCACCCGGGTGATGACCGGCCTCAAGTACTACCGCATCACCGGTCCCGGCGATCACAAGGAGCCCTATCAACCCGGAGTGGCCATGGAGCGGGTGCGCGCCCACGCCCACGATTTCGTGGAGGCCCGCCGGCGGCAGGCGCAGGACGTGGACGCCTCGATCATCGTGTCGCCCTACGACGCCGAGCTCTTCGGTCACTGGTGGTTCGAGGGGCCGGACTTCATCGAAGCGGTGTTCCGAGCGCTGGCCCAGGGGACCGATGGTCGGCTCGCGGCGGTGACGCTGGGCGAGCACCTGGCGGCGCGACCGGAGCTGGCGGTGGCCACGCCCGCCGCGTCGTCGTGGGGCGAAGCGGGCTACGGCGAGGTCTGGGTGGGCCCCAAGAGCGGGCACCTCTGGCGTCACGTGCACCACGCGAGCCGCTACGTGAAGTGGCTGGTGGACCGGCATCGCGGCGCCGCCGGCTTTCGCGGCGAGGTGCTCGACCAGGTGATCCGCGAGGTCCTGCTCCTGCAGTCGAGCGACTGGGCATTCATTCTCCACACCGGCACCAGCACCGGCTACGCCGAGGCGCGGGTCCGGGCCCACGTCCGGCGGCTCCGGCACCTGGGCCATTTGCTCGAGAAGCCGGCCCCCGACGGCGCCGACGCGCGGTTCTTGGCCGACCTCCAGGAAAGGGACGCTTTCCTGAGCCATTTCGAAGGCCCGGATCTTCGCGACGCTTTTTAGCTCCCGAGACTTGCGCGGTTCCGCGGATCGCGCGATGGGAAGAGCATGATCACGCTGCAGGGAACCTACACCGCGCTCGTCACCCCCTTCGCCGCCGACGAGTCCGTCGACTGGGCCGCCGTCGACCGCCTCCTCGACATGCAGATCCAGGGCGGCGTGCAGGGCCTGGTTCCGTGCGGAACCACCGGCGAGTGCCCGACGCTGCGCGACGAGGAGCAGCTCGAGCTCGTGAAGCGCTGCGTGAAGGCGGCGCGCGGCAAGACCCAGGTGGTCGCCGGCACCGGTTCGAGCTCCACGCGCCATGCCATTCATCTCTCGCAAGCCGCCGAGAAGGCCGGCGCCGATGCAGTGATGGTGGTCGTGCCCTACTACAATCGCCCCAGCCAGGAGGGCTTGTTCCAGCACTTCGTTGCGGTGGCCAAGAGCGTCGCTTGCCCGGTGGTGCTCTACAACGTTCCGGTGCGCACCGGCATCGACCTCACCTGCGACACCTTGCTGCGCATCGCCGAGGCGGCGCCCAACGTGGTGGCCACCAAGGAGGCCACCGGCAACGTCCTTCGGGCGCAGGAGATCGTTCGCCGCACCGGCGGGCGGCTCACGGTCCTGAGCGGCGACGACGCGCTCACCCTGCCGATGATCTCGGTGGGCGCCCGTGGCGTCATCAGCGTCACCAGCAACGTGCTCCCGAAGGAGGTCACGCAGGCAACCGCGCTGGCGCTCGACGGCAAGTTCGACGAAGCGCGCAAGGCCCACCTGCGGCTCATGCCGGTGCACGAGTCGATGTTCATCGAAGCGAACCCCGGGCCGGCAAAGGCGGCCCTGGCTCGCCGGGGCGTCATCGAGAACGTGGTGCGCGGGCCGCTCGCGGCCTCGGGCTCGGCGGTGGCCGATCGCGTGATGGCCGTCCTCGCGGAGCTCGGCTGATGCGCCTCGCGCTGGTGGGCGCCACCGGAAAGATGGGCCGCGCGGTGGCCCGGCTCGCGCTGGAGGAGGAGATCACCATCGTGTGCGCCATCAGCCCCGAGGGCGTGGGGCTCGACGTGGGACAGCTCGCCGGCGTGTCCCTCAACGGCACCCTGGTCACCGAGGATCTCGCGGCCATCCCGCTCACCAAGCCCGACGTCGTCATCGACTTCTCGAGCGCCAACGCGTTTCCGGCAGTTTGCGCAGCATCGCTGGCGGCCAACGCGGCGCTGGTGAGCGGCACCACCGGGCTCACCGATGCGCATCGCGAGGCGCTGGCCGACATCGCCCGGAGTGTTCCGGTGCTGTGGGAGCCCAACATGAGCCTGGGCGTGCACGTGCTCGGCCGCCTGGTGGAGCAGGCTCTCTCGCTCCTCGGCGACGACTTCGACGTGGAGATCGTCGAGGCCCACCACAAGTTCAAGGTCGACGCGCCGAGTGGCACCGCGCTCCGCCTCCTGGAGGTGGTGAAACGCGGACGCGAGGACGCTCTGGCGGTGAACGGTCGCGAAGGGCAGCCCGGCACTCGCGGGCAAACGGAAGTGGGCATGCACGCCATCCGCGGCGGCGACGTCATCGGCGACCACACCGTCATGTTCCTCGGAAGCGGCGAGCGCATCGAGCTGACGCACCGGGCCACCAGTCGCGATCTCTTCGCCAAGGGCGCCCTCGTCGCCGCCCAGTGGATCCAGGGCAAGCCGCCCGGTCGTTACAGCCTCCGCGACGTCGTCGGCTGACCCGCCAAATGGCGAAAGGCCTCGGGCTTTCGCCCAAGGCCTTTCCTGCTTTCCTGCCGTAGGCCGAAGCCTCTCTCTTACTGCTGGTCGCCGTTGACCACTTCGCCGTCCGCCGGATCACCACCGCGGCCGCTGGGCAGGTGGAAGCGATCGCTGAATCCGCTGGTGCCGTCGATGGCGGCCTTGATGCGGGGCGCGTCGCTGAGCTGGTAGAAAGTCTTGCCGGCCTTCTGGTGCTCCTCGACCAGGCGCATGGCCATGAGCGCCGACTTGGAGTGGATGTCGTGCATCAGGATGACGCCCTTGCCGCCGTGCGCAGTGATCGACTGGCGGTAGAGGTCGGTGCACTTCTCCACGGTGAAATTGTACTTCTGGGACCAGCAGGCCCAGTCGGCCGCCGGCGCGTCGCCGCCGATGTCCCAGTTGACCGGACCCACGTAGCGGGTGCCGAACTGCCCGTTGAGCGTGGCGGCGTCGTTCTTGTCCCAGGCGCCGCCCGGGGTGCGGAGAAAGACGATCTGCTTGCCCGCGGCGTTGGAGACCAGGTTGCGGCTGAAGCCCTGCTCGCGGAACAGGATCTCGTCGGCCTGGGAGATCTCCGACTTCTGCTTGTCGACGGCGAGCGCGCCGAAGGAGGGCGACGTGATGTGCGCCCAGGTGTGGCTGGCGATGGTGTGGCCCGCGGCGGCGATGCGTTTGAGGAGCGCGAGGCCGCCCGGCTGGGCCACCACGTTGCCCACCATGAAGAAGGTCGTCTTGACGTTCTTCTTCTGAAGCCACTCGGCGAGATCGGCGCTGCTCGAGAGGGTGGTCACCGAACCGTCGATGATGCTGGTGTACTTGACCGGCGCGCTGTACGTGCGCGGACCGTCGTCGAAGGTGAGGATGAGGCCCGGCGCGCCGGTGCCGTTCATGGTGCTCTGGGTGAGAATGTCGTCTTCGGAGGAATCCGGGGCGGCGTCGGCCGCGCAACCGTTGACCATCATCGAGGACATCGCGAGCACGAGGGCGGAACCAAGGAACTTCTTCAAAGCATCTCTCCTGTCATTTTCGTTGCAATGCAGCGAACGTACCACCGTACTACGTCATGATTCTGCGTGCCACGGTCGGCTCGGTGGGGTCGCACATATCCACACCCGGCGTACGGGCGATCCAGTGGAATCTCCCCCGGTCTTCGTGCCCGGCGTGCAGTGCGACCCGAATGGCGCCCGAAGACACGCATGACCTAACCCGCCTCCCCATCAGGTGCCATCCGCCAGATGGCGCACCTTCTGCCTCCGCCGAGCGGGTAGCGACGTCGGGATCAGGGCGACCACCCTCGCGCGCCGGTTTTTCCCGAAAGATCTCGGTGGCCCGGCCCTTGCGATACCCTCGACCCATGCGAGGCGTCGAGGTCGGAGCAGTTCTCTTGGCGGCGGTGGCGGGCGCCCTGGGCGTTGCCGGTTGCGGGCAGACGTGCACCGAGGTCACCACCCTGGTGGACGACACCAAGGAGGTGAGCCCCAACGCCGCGTGCGCCTTCTCGGCCTTGCGCGAGCGGACGCAGGCGTTCGAAGGGGGCTACACCACGGACTGCGCCGACGTGTGCGGAAAATCCGTGTACAATACCTGCTACATCACGGACCCCACGTACGGGTCGGAGTACGCTTTCGCCAACAGCGGGCGCCTGAGCCAGAACCCTCCCGCGTCTGGCCCCTCCGGTCTGTTCGGCGACGGCGGCGCGGCCCCCACGATACCCCCGGTGTGCCCGGAGCACGCCGGGACGGTGAAGGTGCGCTGCGCGGTGGCCGAGGATCGCGAGGTCTCGACCATGGGCGGCTGCGTGGTGGCCGGACGTCGGCCGGAGGGCCTCCTCGACGAAGCCATCTCCGGCGAGCACTCGGCGCTGGGCGCCTATTTCGCCCGCGCCGCGCATCTCGAGGCCGCCGCGGTGGTGGCCTTCGAGGAGCTCGCGCGGGACCTGTGGCTGCTCGGCGCGCCGACCCGCCTGGTGGCGCGGTGTCACGCCGCTGCGCGCGAGGAAGTGCGCCACGCGAGCCTGGTGGGCGCCCTCGCCCGAAGGTTCGGCGCCCTCGTGCCCGCGGTGCGTCGGGTCCCGTCACCGAACGGTGGAGAGGCTCGGGCGCGGGTGGCCCTGGCGCTGGAGAACATGGTCGAGGGGGTGGTTCGCGAGACGTACGCGGCGGCGGTGGAGCTGCATCGGGCCTGCGTCGTAGAGGATCCCGAGGTGCGCGCGGCGCTCGCGGTCATCTCCCGCGACGAAGCGAGCCACGCGCAGCTTTCGTGGGACATCGCGCGGTGGCTCGACGAGGCGCTCGACCCGTCTCAGCGGGCAGCCGTGGCGGCGGCGGCCGCCCGGGCCGTCGAGGAGCTTCGCGACGAGCTTCGCGCTCCGGCCCCGGAGGTGACCCGCGTCGCCGGCGCCCCGTCGGCGGAGGCGGCGCTCGCGCTCTTCGGCGCGCTCGAAGAGGGCCTGTGGCGGGAGCTGACCCTGGCTGCGTGAGGTCCGGCGATCGCCTTCTTCTACCGCCGTTTTCGCGGCGATGGGCTATCGTGCAGCGCCATGACTCCGAAGCCCCTGGTTCTCGTCATTCTCGATGGATTCGGCGAGCGCGCCGACCGCGCCGACAACGCCGTGCGGCTCGCGAAGACCCCGGTTCTCGACGAGCTGTTCGCGAAGTATCCCCACGGCGTGGTGCAGACCAGCGGGCCCGACGTGGGGCTCCCGCCGGGGCAAATGGGCAACAGCGAGGTGGGCCACCTGAACTTCGGTGCGGGACGCATCGCCATGATGGACATCTCGCGCATCGACAACGCGGTGCACGACGGCTCGCTGGGAACCAACCCGGTCATCGGTGCGCTCCTCGCGCACGCCAAGGCCAAAGGAGGTCGCCTGCACCTGCTGGGGCTCGTTTCCGACGGCGGCGTGCACAGCAGCATCGCGCACCTGTTCGCGCTCATCGACTCGGCGCACCGGGCCGGCGTGCAGGTGGTGGTCCACGCCTTCCTCGACGGCCGCGACGTGGCTCCCGGTTCTGCTCCCGGATTCTTGCGATCGCTCGACGAAAAGCTCGCGGGTCGCGGCGTGGTGGGCACCGTCTCCGGTCGCTTCTACGCCATGGACCGCGACAACCGCTGGGAGCGCGTGGAGCAGGCGTATCGGGCCATCGCAGAGGGGAAGGGGCCGCGCCACGAGACCGTGGCCCTGGGCATCAAGGGCAGCTTCGACGCGGGGAAGACCGACGAGTTCGTGGAGCCCTTCGTGGTGGGCACCTACGCCGGCATCGACGCGGGCAAGGACGCTGCGCTGCACTTCAATTTCCGCCCCGATCGGGCACGCGAGCTCACCGCTGCGCTGGCCTCGAGCTCCTTCGATGGGTTCGCTCGCGCGGCGTCGCCGCCGGTCGCTGCGTACGCGTGCATGACCACCTACGATCGCTCGCTCCCGCTCCCGGTGGCCTTTCCCAAGGAGACGTTCTCGGACACCTTCGGCGAGATCGTCTCCCGCGCGGGCAAGAAGCAGTTTCGCTGCGCCGAGACCGAGAAGTACGCCCACGTGACCTACTTCTTCAACGGCGGCCGCGAAGAGCCGTTCCCCGGTGAGGACCGCAAGATGCTCGCGTCGCCCAAGGACGTGGCCACCTACGATCTGGCGCCGCAGATGAGCGCCCAGGCGGTCACCGAAGCGGTGGTGACGGCCATCGAGAGCGGCACCTACGACTTCGTGCTCGTGAACTTCGCGAACCCCGACATGGTAGGCCACACTGGCGTCCTCGGTGCCGCCGTCGAAGCGGTGCAGGCGGTGGACGTCGGCATCGGCGCCATCGTGCGCGCGGCGACCGCCCGCGGCGGGGCGGTCATCGTCTCGGCGGACCACGGCAACTGCGAGCTCATGCGCGATCCGGTCACCGGCAACCCGCACACCGCGCACACCACCAACCCGGTGCCTTTCCTGTACGTGAACCCGGTCGATCCCGGCCGGACCATCCGCAGCGGCGGTCGCCTCTGCGACGTCGCGCCCACCATGCTGCGCCTCATGGGCTTGCAAAAACCCGCGGCGATGACCGGCGTGGACCTGCTCGGCTAGGTCTTCTTTGAGCGAGCTCCCCGGCTTCCGCGCCTTCTCCCCCCTGGGGTCGGGCCCTCTCTCCACCGTTCGGCGCGCCGAGACGGTGGAGTGGGGGCGCGTGGTGGCCGTGAAATCGCTGCGCACCAATTTCTCGGCCGACTCGCCGATGGTGCAGCAGATGGAGCGAGAAGCGAAGGTGCTCGCCAAGCTCTCGCACCCCAACGTGGTGCTCTTCATCGATTTCATCCGCTTCGAGGGGCGCCCCAACCTGGTGCTCGAATACGTCGACGGCGAGGACGTGCGCGCCATGCTGAGCCGGCGGGTGCGCCTCGACGAAGACCTCGCCTGCGCCATCGCAGTCGAGGCCCTACGCGGCCTCGCGCACGTGCACGCCCGAGGCTTCCTCCATCGGGACATCAAGCCGGAGAACCTGCTGGTAGGGCGCGACGGCACCGTGAAGCTCTGCGACTTCGGTCTCGCCAAGGGGCTCGGCAAGGCCGACGACGACCGCTCGCGCGCCCACGAAGGATTCGGCACGCCAGCGTACATGTCGCCGGAGCAGATCCTCGGCGAAGAGCTGGGGCCGGAGAGCGACCTCTTCTCGCTCGGCATCACTTTGTACGAGATGCTCTCCGGGCGTCGTCCGTTTGCCGTCGGCGAGGGGCGGGGGCAAGCGCCGAGCCGCGCACCGGAAGGTCATCGCATCCGGCATCGGCCCGCGACGCCGCTGCGGCAAGTGGCGCCGGAGGTCTCGACGGAGCTCGAGTCGTTCGTCATGTGCCTGGTGCGAAAGCGTGCCGACGAGCGCTTTCCTTCGGCGGAAAAAGCGCTGGAGGAGCTGTCGCGGATCACCCACCTGGAGCGCCACGATGCGCCGTCCGAGGTGGTCCGCGCCGCCTTCGAAGATCGCCCGCGCGAAGGCCGTGCGCGAGCCAAGAGCTTGCCCAGGCTTCGCCTCGCGCGTGGCTTCGCGATCATCGGCGCCAGCTTCTCGGCGCTGGCCATCGCCGCCCAGGCGCTATTCGGTGCGCCACTGGGCACGGCGCGACCGGGCGAGGTACCGCTGGAGCTGGCGCCCAAGGACGGCGCCACCCTCCGGGTGCTGGCCGACCCCTGGGCCGAGGTGTGGGTGGACGGCGAAAAGGTGGAAACTACACCCTTCGCGCGCCCCATTCCGCTGGCCCCGCGCACCCACTTCGTCACCTTCCGCCACCCCAACGCCCCGGACGAAGCCCGGGAGATTCATCCGCGCCCGGGCGAGGCCCTGCTGGTCGAGGTGATCATGCGCGTCGACCCGGGCGATGCGGGTCGTGACGGCAGCCGCGGCGACGGGGGCCCGGCCGAGCCAGAGCTCTCTCACGATCCGTCGGTTCCTCGGAGTAAGATGAAGCGATGAAACGCGGCGGCCTCCTCCTGGCGCTGGTGCTCTTCGTCCCGCTCCGGGCCGATGCGTACACGCACGTGGCGCGCCCCGGCGAGACGCTCGCGCAGATCGCCGAGGCGGCGTACGGCGACGCGCGCCGCGAGACCGTGCTGGTGGGCGCCAATGCCCTCGACGTGCGCGGAGGAAGCCAGGTCGCGCCGGGCATGCGTCTGGAGATCCCCGCTCCCACCTTCATTCGCGCCGGGCGCGGCGACACCTGGCCCGATCTGGCGCTCCTCTGGCTGGGCCACAAGGATCGCGCGGCCACCCTGGCGCGGGCCAACGACGCGGTCCCCTGGGTGCCTCCGGCGGAGGGCCGCGAGATCATCGTCCCTGCGGTCATCGCCCACATCGCCGGCGAGAACGAGGACATCGTCTCCATCGCCAAGCGCTACCTCACCGAGACCAAGAAGGCCTGGGAGCTCAACGTCTACAACCTCCGCGAGGGCACCGAGGTGAAGCCGGGCGAGATCGTCCTCGTCCCCATCGTCGACCTGCAGCTCAGCGAAAAGGGCAAGGAGGAGGCGCGCCGGGCCGGCCTCGCGGCGCTCTCGGAGGGCGGCGGTACGTCGTTCCAGGCGCAAAAGCGCGCCGAAGGAGAGCTGCCGTTGCTCCTCGCCGACGTGCGCGGGGGCCGCTACGTCGACGTCATCACCCGCGGCAACACCTTGCTCACGCTGGGCGATCTCGCCAAGCCCCAGCTCGCTTCCATCTATCGCGCCCTCGTGGAGGCGTACGTCGCGCTCGACGCCTACGGGGCGGCCTCGGCCGCGTGCAAAGCGTGGAAGCTCCAGGGCGGCAGCAACCTCGAACCCCGGTGGACGTCTCCCAAGATCGTCTCCGCCTGCTCCCGATGAGCTCGACGCTCCGCCTCTTCGCGCCGGGCACCCGGCTCGGCGACTTCGAGATTCACGATCGCCTGGGCGATGGCGCCACTGGCGTAGTGTACGACGCGCGCTACGTGGGGGCGCGAGAGTTTCCCCAGCGCCTGGCGCTCAAGGTGATTCATCCGCATCTCGAGCACGAGAAGCAGGTACGCGGCCGGTTCTTCCGGGAAATGAAGATCCTGATGCAGCTGGAGAGCCCGTACATCTGCCGCACCTGGGACTGGGGCGCCTGCCCGGACCCGGAAGATCCGCGGCGCGAGATATTGTATAGTGCACTGGATTACGTCGCCGGCGGGACGCTGAAAGAGCACCTGACGACCCACGGCGCCCAGGCCTTTCGCGACGGCGTGCGGGCGGTGCGGATTCTCCAGCAGGTGTGCGACGCGCTGGCGGCGGCCCACGCCAAGGGGGTGATCCACCGGGACCTCAAGCCCGAGAACATCCTGGTACGCCCGGACGAAACCGTGGTGGTGGTGGACTTCGGCATGGCGAAGATCGTCACCGACGCCGCTTCGCTCACCACCAACCTGACGGCGCACAACATGCTGTTCGGCACCCCCGAGTACATGTCGCCGGAGCAAGCGCGGGGCGACGAGCTCGACGGTCGCGCCGACGTGTACGCGGTGGGGGCGGTGCTCTACGAGCTCCTCGCGGGGACGCCGCCCTTCACCGGCAAGACGCCGATGCAGGTCCTCACCAAGGTGGTGACCGAGGTGCTGGAGCGCCCCTCGGTGCGGGCCGGGGCCGACGCGTCGCTGCCGCTGGCGCTGGAGATGCTCGCCATGCACGCGCTCTCCCGGGAGCCGAACCTCCGCTACGCTTCGGCGACGGCGCTGGGGCAAGCCCTGCGGCAGGCGGCCATGATGCCCAGCCAGGGCGAGCTGGTGGCGCCCGCCCTCTTCGGAACCGGCGCGGCGCAGACCGACGCCCACTCCTCCACCATGCCGCAGATGCCCGCGCTACGCAGCGTGCCGGTGTCTGCGGTGGTGCGCAGTGATCCGCCGGAGCCGCCGCCTCCCGCCTCACGTAGGCTTCCGCGCCCGATTTTGTGGTCGGTGTGGATCGTCGGCGTCGTCGCGGCGGTGGGCCTAGGCGCCTACCTCGCGCTTCGTTAGATAAACGGCGGTGGGCCGGGGAATTGCGGGAGATCGTCGTGGATCTCGTCCCAACTCGCGCGGGAATCCACGTGGATGTGCCGCTCCGGGCGCACGCCGGGATCGTCGTCGAGGGAGCCCATGGGCACGATGGCGAAGCCCCGCTCGCGATCGAGGCGCGGCATGCTCGAGCCGCAGCTGCGGCAGAAGGTGTGGCCGAAGTACTTGGCGTCGGGCAGGCGGTACTCGGTGAGGTTCTCTGCGCCGCGCACGTAGGTCAGGCCCGCGAGCGGCA
>Ga0075163_10012577_pt1 | contig 11023 bp, 5 predicted proteins | sample JI1023141ADNA_FD_71478 | JGI IMG/M metagenome (GOLD analysis project Ga0075163, IMG submission 71478) | Wastewater effluent complex algal communities from Wisconsin, to seasonally profile nutrient transformation and Carbon sequestration -... | ecosystem: Engineered > WWTP > Effluent > Algae...
GTCGACTACACGTTCGGGCAACAGGTTGGCGTTGTTCGTCGGCGTGCGGCCCGGTACATAGAAGTAGAAGTAGTTGAGCGGCGTCACTTCCCAGTTGCTGCTGGGCGGGCGCTGCACCAGAATGTCGTAGTGCGCAAAGAAGTTGGCGTCTTCCGAAATCGGGAAAGAGAATGCCAGACGCGGCAGCCAGCTGATTTGCGGCGTGTAGTCTACAAACGAAAGATCCGGGTTGAAATTCGGATTTGTGATTTCATCACCCAGGATTGTGTCATACAAATAAGGTGTCACAACGCCGCCGCCGAAAATCACGTTGCCATCGTTGGCTTGCGTACCGTCGGCCTGATACCAGGTATCGCCGTCGCGGAATGCTTTGGGCGTAGCGTCGGTCGGACCCTGAACGTACACTTTGTAATCGTCGCCGACGTTGCCCGGACGTGGAGGCGCCGAAACACGGGCATAGAAATCTTTCGCCGTCATTACCTGGTACAAGGAGTACGGGTCACGCAGCACCTTGGTGTTCAGGTCGAAACGTTCCACACGCAGGCCCAGGCTGAAAATCATCTTGTTGAAGGTGAATTTGTCCTTGATAAAGGCAGCCTGGTACAGGGGGCGCAGCGGAGCCACGGGGAAATTGCGGATATTGTCTTCGTCACGGCTGGTGAAAAAGTCGTTGAACGTAAAGTCACCCGTCAGTTTTTCACCCGTGTAGGTATAACCGTAGTAACCCAGCAGGTTTTGGTCGGTGAGCTCGCGAGCCGAGAACATGTTGAGGCTCAGCTGATCGGGGCGCAATTCGTCGATGTTGACGTTGGCCGTCGGAGCGACACCGAGTGCTTCGCGGATTTCTCTGAAGAATTTATTGTCGCCGGTTTGATCGGCAGAGAGCAATTTATTGTTGTACAGATCGATCGAGTCGCCGATAATGGGCGAAAAGATCGGGTGCCAGAATCTTCCGATCACCACCGTGTCGAGGCCGTTGAAACCGTCGTCGACGGATTGGCGGGCGAGCGACCACAGCGATGCCTGCGGGCCGGTGCGCTCCGGAAGCACCGTCCAGTTGCGCGAGGTACGCTGTTCGTTCAAAAGACCAAACTGGATGCTGTGCGTACCCGAACGGCCGAGTTTCAGATCGAAGCCGGCTGTTGCCGTGATCGTCATGATATCGGATTCGTTCTTGTTGTAGTTGTTGTACACCAGGCCGGTATTGGAGTGCATGCCGGCCCAGATGTTGTTATAAACAGTGGAGAACTGGCCGTTTTGAGCATTCAGGGCTGCGTCGTTGTTGTTGTACGCAACCAGTTCCGGGTTGGGCAACACCACCTGGTTGTTGGCGCCGATATAACCGTAATCAAAACCTTCGAACGCAATGTTGTAACCGGTGTGGACAAAATTGCCAAAAGAGTCGGGCAATGCCTGCGGTACAAAGTCATAGTAGAAGCGACCGACGTAACCGTAGTCAAAAAGACGGTCTTCGTGACGCGGGTCATAGGTAGTACCGCTGGCGCGCTCAAAACCAAACTGCAACTGGTAGCTGGCGTTGGTGATGGCTACGCTGCCGGCACTGGCGCTGTTGTTGGGTTCGTTGCTGCCCAGGCGGTGACGGAAACGCGCAATACCACGGTAACGGCTGGCGTAGTTCGTCGGGTTGTTGCGCGAGTTCAGCAAATTCCATCCACCCGGGGTAAACTGGTTTTGAGCATCTTTATAGGTGCCCGTCACGCTGAAATCAATGTTGTCAGTGAGGCGGAAATCCAGTTTGGCCGTGAGGTCGATGTCTTTGCGGCCTTCATTAGGGTGGTAATCCAGCACGTCCACACTGTCCTGGGTCAGGTTTTCAGCCGCAGAAATGACGTTGCCGTTTTGGGTAATCACCGGGCTGGCCTGAATGCGACCCAGTACGTTTTCCGGGTCAAGCAGTTTGGCGCGTTCCGCATCGGCAATCGCCTGGTCGCTGCTGTAGAATTTGGCCATGTCGATGCCGGCGCCTTTCACGCGATACACCGGGAGTGCCGGCGGATCGTCGTCCTTTTGGGAGAGATACTGGCCGGACACACGGAAACCGACGATGGTACGGCTGGAGCCATCTTCAAATTTCTTTCTCCAGATCGGGCCGCTAAGGTTGGCGGTGGTGAGCAACCATCCGTAGGGGTCGAGACCATGCGAGGTTTCTGTTTCGACGCTGCCGTGGTATTCGGGAGCCGGGCCTTTGGTAATCAATGAGATCACACCACCGGTCACGTCGCCGTATTCAGCGCCGAGGCCGCCCGTCACTACCTGCAACTGCTCGATGTCCTGCACCGGCGGCATGGAACCGCTCACGCGGATACCGTCAATGTAGTAGTTCGTTGCATTGGAGCGCGAACCTTTGATGTTCACGTCGCCTCCGTCCACCGATGTGGTGCCGGCAGTGGTGGCCACGATGGCGTTCACGCTACGCGTTGGCAGGTTTTTGATCTGGTCGGAGGTAAGCGTCTGACCGCCCTGTGTTTTGTCCTGCTCAATGAGCGGGACTTTAAAAGCGGTGATAACTGCCTCTTCGAGTATCAGCCCGTTGGCCATTACCTGGTCGAGAAACGTGATTTGGTTGGAAATAACTTTTACACCGGTCACCCGTTGAGTAGAAAAACCAGTGTAAGAGATCTCCACATCATACGTGCCGGGGTCCAGCGGGGATACCCGATAGTTGCCGTCGTAGTCTGTGATGGTGCCGCGCACGATATCGGCGCCTTTCAGCACTTTGACGGTTGCTCCGATCAGACCTTCGCCTTTGTCGTCCGTTATCTTGCCCTGCAAAACAGTCTGGGCAAGCACGGCTCCGGCACTGAGGAGCATCGCAAATGTTAAGAGTAAAGAACGTACCATAGAACAGAGGTTAAAAAAAGTGTTTCAAAACAGCACGGTGGCAAAGCCTGGAATCTGCACTCCGAAACCTGCCCCACCCGCTAAGCTGAAATTTCTGCTTGCTTTAATTGGTTAACGATTTTTAAAAATGGCCGCAATGATAGTAAAACCCTCGTGCAGCCATGAAATATTGGCAAACAATGTTGTGATTTTGTCAATTTAAACCGGCACTGCCGACAGTTTTTCGAGCAGCACCTCTGCCATCATCCTTTTCGACTCGTGGGTCCACCCGGCAATGTGCGGTGTAAGCACCACATTTTCCAGTGCATGCAACCTGCCATACAGCGCCTGTTCTGCCTGACTGAAAGTCGCGGGCTTTTCATTCTCATATACGTCGAGGCACGCGCCGCCGATTCTGCCATCCTCCAGCGCCTCCACTACTTCGTCCGTTTTTACACAACCACCCCGCGACGTATTGACCAGGATAAACCCTTTTTTGCAGCGATCCGCAAACGCTCCGCTCATCAGGTGTTTCGTTTCAGTCGTCAGGGGCAAATGCAGACTGATGATATCGCATTGCGCCTGAATCTCTTCCTGTGTCGTTTCCCGCACCCATTCCATGCCGGCCGCATAGCCCGCAGGTTTGTATTTATCGTAAGCCAGTACGCTCATTTCCATGCCGGCCAGTTTTCGGGCGAACTGGCTTCCGGTGTGCCCAAACCCGATGATGCCGATCGTTTTGCCCCGCAGTTCCCAACCCCGGTTGGCTTCCCGGCGCCACAGGTTTTGCCTGACTTCACGGTCGGCCCGGATCATATTGTTTGCCAGTGCAAGCAACATCCCGAGTGCCTGTTCGGCTACGGCGTTGCGATTGCCTTCCGGGCTGCTCACCACAGCGACCCCGCGCTGTGCGGCATAAGGGCGATCCACGATTTCCATCCCCGAGCCGAGCCGGGCTACAAAACGCAGCTTTACGGCTGCATCCAGAAACTCCCGGTTCACCTGAATTTTACTGTTGATGACCAGCCCTTCATATTCCGGAATGACCCGTTTGGTCTCTTCCGGCGTGATGTCCGGCTCAAAATCACAGGCAAAACCCATTTCCATCAATCCTTCTGTCAAAAGCGGATGACAATCATCCGTGATTAGCACTCTTTTCATGCTAACTAACTTAGGTGTTTGTGTTAGTGAAGTCAAATACAGCCAAGGGTCCACCCGGGGTATTCTGTTTCGGCAATCAGGATGGTTGTCAGGGCCGCACTCAACAGGCACTTACGATGTCGAAAATACGGCCGTCCGGTTGAGCCAAAACCGTCCAATGAGTGAATGACCATCAAGGGGTGATGAATGCGCCCACTGGGTTCGTGAAAGAATCGCCATAAACTTGGCAGTTCGGCGGTCTTGAAGGAAATTTGCCCTTCCGCCGGGATTCTACGAACACTGCGTTTTGATCCGACCGGCGGCAAAGATATTTAGACAAGCATATGAAACACATCTTTTTTTCGATTCTGTCGGCTTTGGCCTTTTCGTCCTGCCAAACTGCCGAAACCGCCCCAAAACGAACCCTCGAATGTTATGTCCGTTTCCTCGAACCGGAAGCATTGGTGCATGCTGAAGCCACCCTGAGCGAGGGCACCACCACCCTGAAACCCGTCCAGGTCGGCGGCGGTATTTATTATCAGGGCAAAGAAATGAAATTGCTGACGGTGCCCGGCATTTCTTACCGCATGGACAAATCGGGCGGATTCGACCCCAAACACACGTTTTCATGGAAAGACGAAAAAGGAGAGGTCCGGCAATTTGAAATGCAGATGAGCCCCATCCGGCAATTCGGCTTTGGCACCAAAAATTTGTCAAGAAAAGAACCCGCAACCATGCGCTGGGTCGGCGAACCCATGGGCATGGGCGAAACCCTGGTGTTCCTCTGGGAAAATGCCGCGTTGAAAAAGACCGTCCCGATGGAGATCATCAATCAGGGCAGCCAAACCGCCATTGAATTCCCGGCAGCCAAAATCGCCGAGCTCGATCCGGGGCTTTGGACCTACTACCTCGTGCGCAAAAAACTGACAAAATCCGATGCCCGCGGAGTAGCTGCCAGCGGAATCATCGAATACTACTCCAAATCGGATACGGTGCAAGTGAAGTAATCAGGGCGTTATCAGTAAAGGCGAAAATTTATCTTGCCATTTTTATACTGATAATCAACCACTTATATTTGTTTTTTTGTTTTTTTCAGGAAAAATTACCCGGTTTGGAACTATCCAAACCGGGCCTGTAGTTTAGGCTTCATTCCATCTTATTCAAATCCTCTGCATTTTCAAAACGACATGGCACATCTCATAAAATACAGCAATCAACAGCCGGGCAGCCGAAAGGCAAACCGACCCGAGCAGCGAGATTGGCGATTTTGTGCTGCTGCCGGCTCGGAATTATCAGGCATTTGTCTGACCAGTTCCAGCCTTCTTTCCTGCTGATATCCTCGCGGCTGTCAGAGGAGCAGCCGCAAACTTCACACTGATTTTTTGATTCACAGTGGACGTTTGTCCTGCGCAACATCGCATGTCAAAAAACACGGGTGATACTGACTACAGGCGTTACTCCGCAACCCACATTTTTGCGTAACGACTTGGTTCGTTATCTCATACGCCTGCAGGATTTCGTTCACTCGTTTTTTTTGATCCAACATTGTTTTTACAAGGTCTGATATTATCCACGGGGGTGTAGTTCAACGGTGGAGCAGGGGATTGTCTATCCTCAGGTCGCGGGTTCGATTCCCGTCTCCCCCGCCGGCGGCAGTGAGAAACAGGGATACTTCGGTTAGAGCATTCCGGGTCCAAATCGGAAAGGTAGCGGGTTCAAATCCCGCCGTGGCCTCCATGTTCAAACTACAAGGCCACGTAGCTCAGGATTTTCCTGACCCTGGTTCGTTTTCTCCGCTTTTTAACGGGCGCATAGCTTAATTGGCAGAGTACCGGGCTTTTAACCCGGGGGTTGCAGGTTCGATGCCTGCTGCGCTCACTTGACAGTATGGTAGTAATCGGGGGTGCATGTTCCAAGGCCGGCGACGCTGTTTTGCAAACAGCGTGGGTGGGTTCGATTCCCACTGCTTCCACGAAAGCACAATGGAGCAGCATTGTGCAAAAAACAACAATTGTAGGAGTCGTCTAATGGCGCAAGACACGGGGTTTGGGACCTCGTAGATGTCCGTTCGAATCGGGCCTCCTGCACAAGCATGAAGGGCAATGAAAAGTCATGGAGGTCATTGGAGTGATGCACTCGAAGGCCTGAAAGGTTTAATTGCCCACATTCAGTCGCGTCGTTCAATCGGAAGGATGCCGGACTACGAATCCGGGGATTGGGGTTCGAATCCCTGCGTGACTACCATTTGGGTTGATTTGTTGATTTGTTGATTTGGTGATTTGTTGATTTGTTGAGTTGTTGAGTTGGTGATTTGTTGAGTTGTTGATTTGTTGAGTTGGTGATTTGTTGAGAGTGGTTGGGCCCTTGCATTTTCTGACTCCAAACTGTCCCCGACAGTCAACCAATCACCCAAAACGCCCAGGTAGCCCAACGGAAGGAGGCGCCCCGTTCAGAGCGGGAACAGTGTGGGTTCGAATCCCACCCGGGGTACAAGAAGGTGTGGGCAGACAATTTGGTTAACCCCAAAAAATCTGCGCTGCGGATGCGTTCTGCCCACATTGAATGGCGAGTATGGCGTAACGGCAGCGTTACAGTCTTCCAAACTGAAGGTGCCGGTTCGAATCCGGCTACTCGCACGGGGGAGAGAGGGGTGTAAGAGCGCGTGAGGGGTGTGAGAGACGTGAGAAGGGTGAGCGTGTGAAATTTAGCCGGAGGGTAGGCAGATATTGGTTTGCTGCGCTGCACTGCTAACGCAGTTCCCGACGAAAGTTGGGATGAGGGTTCGAATCCCTTGTCCTCCGCACAAAACAGGAAGATAAAGCAGTCGCATCGGAGCGGCGACCGGTCTTGAAAACCGGGTCCCGGCGTGAGCCGGGTGGGGGTCGGGTCCTCTGTCTTCCGCAAGTGAAAAGACTGTGTGCCCGAGCGGTTAATGGGGCGGGATTGCAACTCCCGTATTCGCAGGTTCGAGCCCTGCCACAGTCTCGGGTCAGAGACGTTAAAAGCATGAAGTGGAAATTGAATTTTTGGCCCGGTAGTTCAATGGCAGAACGGCGGCTTGTTAAGCCGGGGGTTGCAGGTTCGAGTCCTGCCTGGGCCGCAAAAAAAGCCGGTATAGCACAGTGGCAGTGCGGCTGACTTGTAATCAGTTGACAGCGGTTCGATTCCGTTTCCCGGCTCAGGGTGTTTTAAAGCGATTAAGCGCAAAAAGTGTCATCCTTTTGATCTTCAGCGACTTAATACGGCTTTAATTACTCTTAATGACTCAAAAACGGGGATGTAGCTCCAATGGTAGAGCGGTGGTTTGAAGCACCACGTCGTTGCAGGTTCGACCCCTGCTGTCCCCACTGGTGTGAGAGGTGTGAGAGGCGTGAGAGTGTGAGAGGCGTAAAAATCCCAAACAACCAAGAACCAACAACTAACAACCAAGAACCAACAACCAAAAACCAACAACCAACAACCAATTTGTGCGGTAGTGTAAGGGTAACACGCAGGCCTCATAAGCCTGAGCTTCGGGTTCGAATCCCGGCCTCGCAACCAGACTGCGGAAGTAAGCAGGTGCATTGCTTCGTTGAGGTCGAAATCAATATGCACTGGCGGGTTTCTCCGCAGTTTTTTAACGGGAGTGAGCGTAGGATGTGCCTTTCGGTCTCCAAAACCGGAACGTCAGGGTTCGAATCCCTGTGCTCCTGCAAAAGCAAACGATACTGAGGAACAGGCGTTACTTCGTAACTCAATGGAAGAGTACTTGACTCATAATCAGGGCGTTGCCGGTTCGATCCCGGCCGAAATCATTCTATACGCCTGCCGGTTTTGTTCGTTTGTTTTTTCAAATGCGCGGTAATGTAAGCGGTTAACATGCGGACCTGATACGTCCGTCCTGCGGGTTCGAGTCCCGCCTGCGCGACCCAGCGGAAGCAATGGGAATGGTTACCCAAGCTGACTGTAAATCACAACCCGCTCCTGTAGGCGAACTGGTGAAGCCACCACCCTTTCAAGGTGGAGATTGCGGGTTCGAAACCCGTCGGGAGTACAAGTAACGCCAACTTTCAGTTGGCAATACGTAGTCGCCAACTGAAAGTTGGCAATAGGTAGTCGCCAACTTTTAGTTGGCGCAATGTAGTCGCCAACTGAAAGTTGGCGTTACAGCCCGGTCATATAGTGGCCAAATATCCCGGAATTTGACTCCGGTGACAGAGGTTCGATTCCTCTCCGGGCTTCCACTGTGGCAGTGAGCCTGTGTGTTTCTTCGTTGCAAACCGAAACCAAACCCATACAGGCGATTTTTCTCCGCAGTTTTTAATAACTCTATCACCGCATCAACCACCACCAACCAACAACATGGCACTGTTCAACTTCCTGAAAGAAAAACAAAACCGTACCGTCAACCTCGCGGGCGGTCAGGCATACGTGCCAACGCCGCAACTGCAACTGGTGTCCATTCTGCTGACTTCGTTTGCACAGGACCAGTTCTATTGCCCGGCAAAAAATACGTTTGCCGACATCGCGAAACTGTTGCCGCAAGTGGACGCGCAATTCGCAGCCAAAGCCGCTGTGTTTGCCCGCAATGAATATGGTATGCGCTCCATCACCCACGTACTGGCAGCGGAACTGGCCGCACGCGCCTCGGGTCAGCCCTGGAGCAAAGCCTTCTATGACCGCATCGTGCGCCGGCCCGACGACATGCTCGAAATCACGGCCTACTACTTCGGTCGCGGCGGAAAAACACTGCCGAATGCCATGAAAAAAGGTTTCGCATCGGCGTTCGCGCGATTCGATGGCTACCAGTTGGCAAAATACCGCGGCGAGCAAAAAACGGTGAAACTCGTTGACCTGGTGAACCTCGTGCGCCCGGTACCGAACGAACGCAACGCGCTGGCACTCAAACAACTGGTGTCCGGCGAACTGAAATCCGATGCTACCTGGGAGGCCAAACTGACCAAAGCCGGCCAGGTCGCCGAAACGGAAACGGAAAAAACCGAACTGAAAGGCGCGGCCTGGGCCGAACTGCTGCGTGCCAACAAACTCGGTTACCTCGCCCTGCTGCGCAACCTGCGCAACATCGCCGAGCAAGCCCCGGAACTGGCGCAGGAAGTGGCAGCCCAACTGACCGACCGCCGTCGCATCAAACAGTCGCTCGTGCTGCCGTTCCAGTACCTGTCGGCGATCGACGCGATCCAGGATTCGCAGGTATCGCAAAAGCGCCTGATGCTGAACGCCCTGAACACGACGCTCGAACTGGCGCTCGACAACGTGCCGCGTTTCGAAGGCCGTACCCTCGTGGTGCTCGACGACTCGGGCTCAATGACCAGCACACGCACCAAATACGCCAACCGGACGCCGATCCAGATCGGTTCGCTGTTTGCGGCTGCGCTGTTCAAAGCCAACAACGCCGACCTGATGCGCTTCTCGGACGAGGCTTCCTACGTTCGCGCCAATCCGGCGGATTCAATGGCGGGTATTGCGGAGCGATTGGTGCAGCAGGCGCGGGCGGCGGGTACGAATTTCCACGCCATCTTCACGGCGGTGCGCGAACGCTACGACCGCATCGTGATCCTGTCCGATATGCAGGGATGGATGCAGGGCGGTGCGCCGACGACTTCTTTTGCGGAGTACCGCCGCAAATACGGCGCAAACCCGTTCGTGTTTTCGTTCGACCTGCAAGGCTACGGCTCGCTGCAATTTCCGGAGCAAAATGTGTTCGCGCTTGCGGGTTTCAGCGACAAAGTGTTCGATATCATGCAGTTGCTCGAAACCGACCGGCTGGCATTGATCCGCCAAATTGAAGCAGTGGAATTGAATTGAAGGAAGGATAAATTTCTCAACCTGGCAGCCCCGGCACGTGAAAATGTGTCGGGGCATTTTTTATTGCAGTGCCTTGCAGCAAAGCGCCGGGCTGTTGCACCATCCGGCTGGCATTTAATCTTGGCCTTTGCAGGTGGCAGCAAAGGCACTGCGCATGCCCAACATTCCACGTGAGGTCATACCTTTATCAGCTGTCCACTAATTTGCGACCCGTTATGCGTCAACCGACCACTGCAATTTTCGCTCTCCTGATGTGCCTGTGTGGCACACAAACGGCCCTGGCCCAGCAATTGGGCCAGTTTTTCTCCGCACTGTCCTATCATCAGATGGAGGAGGGGCCGGAGAAAACCAAAGCCGTCCGGCAGTTGGAAAAAAACAACTGGTTTGTCATCGATACCTTTATCAACCTCGACCAGTCGATGGTTTTCCAGAAAACGGACCTCGCGCCTTTTGTGGACGACAATGGCTTCACCTGTTTTCTGGTGACGGACGCCTCGCCCCGGTTCCCGGGTGGTGAGGGCGCTTTGCCACAATACTTGCGGGACTCACTCGGCAGCATACTGGCCGGCCCCGAAGAAGGTGCACAAAACACAATTTACGTCAAATTTTCGGTGGAAACCGACGGCAGCATCAGCGAAGTGGAGCCTGGCCAGCAACACCCTGACTGGATCCGAAACAGCCTGATCGATCGCAGCCTCGCCATCGTGCGATCCATGCCGCGCTGGTCGCCGGGCCAATGGAAGGGCAGGACCGTCAAGGTAAAATTGATGATTTCGTTGAATTTGAGGGAGTGATGAAATAGAACGCGCCAATTATAACCCTTGAAAATGTATAATGTAATGATACAACATTATAATTTAGCGTTTTTGCCATTTGGTATCTCTAAACGGTGTAAAAAGCCTGCCAGGTAAATGTGACTCCAAATTATAAATTACTGTAAAATGGTCAGGAAGTGCAATCAGGTCACCGGCTTTCAGAGATTGCAGAATCCCTTCATTGAAGATTATTTCCCGAAATCCTGGTGTATTTACTTCTACTCCTAGGGGATTTAAATTACTATAACTTGAATCATTGATATTGCGCAATTGATAGGGATATTCAAAACTGTACCAATCGTTTTCGCGGCTTGTTAAGTCTCTTGACGGCATTAACTCCACTTGACGAAAATCCAGCATTTGAAAACTATCTAAACATTGATATTGAAGAGAGTAACCCAGTTGACTATAAGGCTCTGGTA
>Ga0075163_10012578_pt1 | contig 11021 bp, 10 predicted proteins | sample JI1023141ADNA_FD_71478 | JGI IMG/M metagenome (GOLD analysis project Ga0075163, IMG submission 71478) | Wastewater effluent complex algal communities from Wisconsin, to seasonally profile nutrient transformation and Carbon sequestration -... | ecosystem: Engineered > WWTP > Effluent > Algae...
ATGGGTGCAGATACAACGATCTACAAGGGCGCGGAGCTGGCGCGAAAATTCCCGTGGATCAATTTTGAAGGTATTGCAGCGGGCAGTTTCGGTCCGCGCAATGAAGGGTTCTTTGACCCCTATTCGCTGATGAGTGTGGTGCGAAAGGCGGCAGTGGCGCGCGACGTGCAGCTTGTCCAGCAAGCCGTGACGGGTGTGGCCAATTCGGGAAGGATCACCAGTATCTCACTCGCCAATGGCGAGACGGTAACGGTGGGGGCACTGGTCAATGCGGCCGGGGCAGGGGCTGGCGCACTGGCTGAAATGGCCGGGGTTGACCTTCCGGTGTCACCGGCCAAGCGGTATGTCTATGTGATTGACTGCCCGGATGCGACGGACGCGCAGCGCAAGGGTCCGCTGACCTTTGATGTGACAGGCGAGTATTTTCGGCCTGAAGGCCGCAACTTCATCTGGGGTTTCACGCCGACAGAGGCGGAAGAACCCCAGGTCAAGGACTGGGAGATGGATGACAGCTGGTTCGAAAACAAGGTGTGGCCGGGACTGGCCCATCGCGTGCCGGTGTTCGAAACAGTGAAGCAGGTGGGTGGCTGGGTTGGCCACTACGACTACAACTGGTTCGACCATAACGGCATCATCGGCCGGCATCCAGCAATCGAGAACTTCTATCTGTGCAACGGTTTCTCCGGCCACGGCATCCAACAGGGACCAGCCACGGGCAATGCCATTGCAGAGCTGATCTGCTTTGGCAGCTATCGCGAAATTGACCTGACGCGCATGGGCTACGAACGTCTGCAACGAAATGAACCTCTGTTCGAGAAGAACATTTTCTGATGGCCAAGGTGCTCTGCATCTCCTCACAGGTGGTGTGGGGGCCGGTGGGTAACACGGCGGCAGTGCCGGCCTTGCAAGCGGCGGGACATGAGGTGCTGCAACTGCCAACAATTCTGCTGTCGCAGCATCCCGGTCATGGCACGCCGGCTGTGCGGACGACGGCAGCTGACGATTTTTCGGCTCTGATCATGGCGGTTGAAGGCAGAGGCGGGCTGGCCGACTGTGCCGCCGTGATGACGGGTTATTTTGCCTCTGCCGATCAGGTTGGAATTGCAGCTGGTGTGATCACGCGCTTGCGGAAGGTCAATCCTGCACTTGTGGTTCTGGTTGATCCGGTAATAGGTGATCATGGCCGTCTCTACGTGGCGAAAGACATTGCAGAGGCTATCCGCGATCAACTCGTGCCACTGGCCGGCATCATCACGCCCAATGTTTTTGAGCTCTCCTGGCTCACGGGCGAAACGGTTGGTGATGCCAACACGGCCGCCGCCGTGGCGCGGCGCCTGCCCTGTTCGGAAGTTCTAATCACGTCAGTTCCCATGCGCGGTCAATCACTTGGCACGTTGATGCTGACAGGTGAGGTGAAGCACCTCAAGCAGACCGCGAAGCTGGACCATGTTCCCCATGGCACCGGAGACTACCTCGCTGGTGCCTATCTGGCGGCAAGACTCATGCAAGCGCCAAAGGTCGCCTTCGATACGGCCATGACGCAGCTTGGCCATGTGATCAGCCGAAGCAATGGCATGATTCTTCGCAACACTTGATCTTCGCCCGCCAATTTGGCACGGCAACGCCCACTCTAACCAGGACCGACCATGACCGCGCAACACCGCCATAATGCCCTTTTGGGAAAACCCGTCGCTGACGAAATCATCGCCACTGTTTACAAGGGTGTTGAGGCGCTGGCAGAAAAGGGTTGGCCCACGAAGCTCGTCTCCATCACGATCGGCGACGTGGCGGCGGTCAATCTCTATGTGCGCAACCAGGCGCGCGGCGCCAAGCGGGCAGGCATTCTTTTTGAGGAGCGCAACCTGCCAGAAAATGTCTCGCGCATTGAAATGCTGGGCATCCTGCAGGCACTGAACACAGATCCGCGGGTGACTGGCATCATCATCCAGCGCCCGGTGCCGAAACACCTCAATATCAAGGAACTGCAATCCACCATCCATCCACTGAAGGATGTGGAAGGCATGCATCCCACCTCCATCGGCAACATTGTCTATCGCGATGTGGCGTTGGCACCCTGCACGGCGGCGGCGTCAGTGGAGTTGCTGAAGCGGACGGGATTGGCTCTGGAAGGGTTGAACGCGGTGGTCATCGGGCATTCCGAAATTGTGGGCAAGCCGATTGCCTTTTTGTTGTTGGCGGAAGGTGCGACGGTGACTGTCTGCCACCACATGACACGCAATCTTGCCATTCATTCGCGTGCCGCCGATGCTGTCTTCATTGCGGTAGGCAAGCCGCGCTTCATTACCGCCAACATGATCAAGCCAGGGGCTGCGGTGATCGACATCGGCATCAACCAGATTGAAGAGGGTGGCAAGTCCATCACTGTGGGTGATGTTGACTATGAACCCTGTGCGGATGTGGCAGGCTGGATCACGCCGGTGCCGGGTGGCGTTGGTCCTGTGACGGTCTCCATCCTGATGCGTAACGCACTGTCTGCTGCACAGACACAGGCGCAGCATTATGCCGATCAGTTTGGTGGCAGTGGCGCCTTGGTTGGTATTGCTCCCACGCTGACCTGAGTTCTTCACAAAGCAAAAGGGCTGACCCGCTGGGCCAGCCCTTCACATTCGGTATTGGTCCGGGCGGATTAGGCGCGGGCTTGATCTGTCTTGGCGCGAGGGGCTTTGCCAGCCAGGAGTTCCTTGGCCTGCTCGATCCACTCTTCGCGCTTGGTGCGGCCCTTGAGGCCGAGCTTTTCGTCCAAGGCGAAAATCGCCTCATCTGACATCTCGGCGATCTGCTTCAGGGAGGTGATGCCTTCCTTGGCCAGGTTTTCCTTGATCTTGGGGCCGACGCCACCGATCAGCGACACGTCATCAGCGGCCAGTGCGGCCTTGGGGGCGCGCGCTTCCTCGATGGCAGCAAAGTGTTCGCGGCGATCTTCAACGATACGCGCGGACTTGCCGGTACGGCCCTTGAGATAATAGAGCTTGGCGCGGCGCACACGGCCACGGCGCACAACCTTGACCGAGTCGATCATCGGGGAGAAAATTGGGAACACGCGTTCCACACCTTCGCCATAGGAGAGCTTGCGGACGGTGAAGCTCTCGTTGAGGCCGCCACCGGACCGGGCGATGACAACGCCTTCGTAGGCCTGCACGCGGGTACGGTCGCCTTCGACCACTTTCATGTTGACGATCACCGAGTCACCGGCGTCGAAATCCGGGAGCTGACGCTTGGCGGCAACAACGGCCATCTGCTCGGCGTCGAGCTGCGCAATAATGTTCATGTTCGTAAATACCTTTCCGGGCCAGCACTCGTGTGCGCCAGCCGTTTCGCAGCGGCTTCTAGCGTTGAGGCTGTGGAAAAGTCAACCTTTGGGAGTCTGGAATTTTGCCCAAAGGTCCGGGCGGCGTTCGCGCGTCAGGGTTTTTCGTTGGTCGGCCTTCCAGCGGTTGATGGCCTTGTGGTCACCTGACAGCAATATGCCTGGAATTTCCGTGTCTTCCCAACGGTTTGGCTTGGTAAAATGGGGGTGCTCCAGGAGCCCGTCAGAAAAGCTCTCTTCTGCCGCGCTTTCCAGTTTGCCCATGACGCCGGGGATGAGACGCAGGATGGCGTCCAGCAGGACCAGGGCTGCAGGCTCGCCACCCGACAGGATATAGTCCCCAATGGAGATTTCCCGCAGGTTCCTGCGCTCAATGACGCGCTGGTCCACGCCTTCGAAGCGGCCACAGACGATGAGGCAGCCGGGTCCGGCGGCCAGTTCGGAAACCAGCGGCTGGGTCAAGGGTTCGCCCCGGGGCGACATGAGCAGGCGGGGACCGACATGGGGTGTCGCGTCGATGGCGGCTGCCAGAATATCCGGTTTCAAAACCATGCCGACACCTCCACCCGCCGGATGGTCATCCACGGTACGGTGGCGATCGGTGGCGAAACCGCGAATGTCCTGGGCCACCAGCGACCACAGACCTTCCTTCAGGGCGCGGCCTGCCAGGGATTGCCCCAGCGGCCCCGGAAACATGTCTGGAAACAGGGTCAGGATGGTGGCGGTAAAAGACATGGCTTCCTACTTGCCCAGCTTCGCAATCTTGTCGAGGTCTGATTTCAGATGCGCCAAGGCGGAAGCTCCAAGGGCTGTTGCAATGTCCGCTTCGATGGCGCGTTTTGCGGCATCTGCCTCTCTCAGGGCCGTATGCCCAAGCTCGGTGAAGCGGATGATTTTGCCACGGGCGTCGGCAGGATCGGGCTCGCGCCGGATGATTCCATCCCGTTCCAGTTCATCAAGAAATTGTTGCACGGCTTGTTTGGATAATTGGCTGCGGGTGACCAATGCGCTCTGCTTGCAGCCGGATGGGCCAATCAAGTGGACGAGGTTTCCCCGCCCTTCGCCAAACCAGGCGTAACCCCGCGCCACCATCGCTTCGGAAAACAGCCGCTTCCATGCCTGTGCTGCCCTCCAGAGGTCCCAACCGACGTGATCAAGGGGTGTTTCCATGTTGGCCATTGGGTTATCCGGTTATTAGTCAAGTGACTTGACTTCCTGTGTGGAGAGCCGTATAGTCAAGTTGCTAGACTAACTCGCGGCACAGCACAAGCGGCTTGCTGCTTCAGACACGTAAGGATCAAGACATGACGCCCATGACATCAAACACGCTTTCGGTGATCGCCACTGGTTTCACGCACTATGTCAACATCGGAAAAGACAGTGATGCCGCGATTTACTACGAGAACAACGAGTCCGTTCACATGCTTCTGCCGGGTGCCACGGCGGCGATGCGCGGGACATGGTCACTGTTGCCGGATGGCTATTACGTGCGCTGGGTGGATGGACCCGAAGGCAAGTGGCAAATCGCCCGAGATGCAGACGGTCTGACCTACATTGACCCCACGGGAAAACCAGCGGGTCGCGTGAGCAAGATCGTGCCAGGCCCTGCTGGGCTCTTCTAATCAAGGACAAGGGCTGAACCCGCGGGGTTCGGCCCTCTTTTCAGGGCCTGCCGTTCTGGCCGCGCGGAGGTGGCTCAGAGGTGTCAAGATAGCCTTCGGGCAAGTTGACTGTCACCGCATCGCCAGCATCAGTGATGAAGAGCACGGGAATCAGCAGACCATTGTCGAGTTCGAGAAGGTCGCCTGCGCCGAAGTTCTGGATGCCAACAATGGTGCCAATGTTGCTGCCATTGGCCGATACGGGGCGGCCTGGCAGATCGGAAAGATAAAACTCTCCCTGGGCCGGGGCGGGCAGGTTCTCGCGCGCAACGAAGAGATCCACGCCCTTCAGTGTTTCCGCAACGTTGCGGTCGCGCACTGACTTGAGATCGGCAATGAAGCCGTCCTTGGCTGGCTTCAGGTGGGCAATCTCGAAAATGCGTCCATCGGCGGCACTGAGAGGTCCGTATTTGGAAATGTCTGCCGGAGCTGAAGCGAAACTCGCAAGTTTCACAGCCCCTCGAATGCCATGAGGTCCGAGGATGCGGCCGATGAGGATGGTTTGTGATGTCTTCGTCATGGACTGCCTTCTGGGACAAAAGGGCATGACTTGTCCATGATTTTGCAGGTGCCGTTCACCATGCCTGAAAGGAATTTCTGAACCCTCAGCCTCCAACATCCCTTGAATCGCACAAAATCATGGCCATACTCTCGCTCCACGGGATGAATCGCGAAATGCCTTCCACCTGCACACGCAGGAGGTTCACTCGCCAACAGGGGAAACTGACCATGGCCAATGCCTCCGGTGCCGCCAAGCAGCGCGTGCAGAAGAAAACTGACATTTCCGAAGTTCTGACCGACCAGGTGAGGGCGCGCCAAAAGGCCGTAACCTCACAGGCTGCCGTGATCGAGGGTGATCCGCGATTTGCCGAGATCGCCTCCAATCCCTTTTTCTCTGTCATGTTTGCCGAGAATTCTTCGCCAGAGGCGAAGCGCAACGCCGTTACCAAACTGCTGACCTTTGAGGGCACCAAAGAAGAAAATCGCGAACGCCTGAAGGCTTTCGAGCTGTTCAAGGAATACCTGCAGAGCCAGCGCGAGGAAATGGCCCAGGAAATCATCAGGCTCACCAACACGGAAACTTTCGCCGAGTTGAAGTCCGTCTATGACGAACTCAACAGCTCTCTGCTTGACTTCGACAACCGGATGAAGCCGCTGACGGACATCATTGATGCCGTTTACACGTTGCGTACCAATGGCCTGACTCTTGATGCCTTCCAGGAGATCATCCGAGACAGGGCCCGCGAGAAGGAACTTCTGGAGCGCAAGGCCACCCTGCGAACGGAATTCGAAACCCTGAAGAAGTCATCACACGACATCACCATGGATGTGGCCGCGCTGAATGAAGACCGCAGCCTTTTTGGCCTCGGCCCGGTAAAGCAGTCAGCGCGCGAAAGCATTGCCCGCAAGCGTCAGGAACTGACGGACATGGAGTCCAGGCTCGCCTCGCTTGCTGGTGACATTGCCGAGCTCGACAAACAGACTCCGTCGGAGAGCGAGTTGGGTGAGTTTGCCGCGCAGAAGCAGAAACTGCGCGAACTGCTCGACATCAGTGCCGAAGATCACAAACAGCGACAGCGCGACCTCGTCAACGCCGCGGTCAATTTCGTCAACACGGCGAAAACCCGTGTCGGCTCGGTGCGCCAGCATCTCGGGCAAATGAACGGCCAGGTCGAGAACCTCTTCGACGCCAACGGCATGATGGGCAGCGTCTATGCTATCCTGAACGAGGGTATCAAAAAGGCATCTGACAGCAACCAGAAGATCCGCGATGAGCTGCAGCCGCCCGCCTCGGGAACCGAAGACATGATCGCGCAAATGTCGCGCGAGCAAAAGAAGATGGCGGTGGAACAGCATATCACCACCCTCGACACGTCGGCCGCCGATACCATGGCGACCTACGCTGACCTCACCTCAGGGGCCATTCGCATCAAGACCATGAAAGATGCCGTGGACCAGCAGGCGACGCGGGCCCGCACCATGCACAGCCAGGGTATTTCCGGCGTTGCCGACAGATTGAGCGTGGTGTTGCAGGCCGTCTCATCTGCCGCACTGGGCGAAGCTTCGGCCATGGCCAAGGATACGCTGCAGCAAATGGCCGACAACACCAACAAGGTGGCGCAGAAGGAAAGCATCCGCATTGCCATGGGTATTGAGGAGCAGAACCAGGAATTGGCCAAAGCTATCGATGATCTCGGTGCCTATGGCGAAGTGGTCCGCACGGCCACGAGCATCACGCGTGAAGGCATTACCGACATGCGCAAGAAGCTCGATGAGTTGAAGGCCTTGGCAGAAGATGTGCAGGGCGATGTGCAGGATGCCATTGCCGTCAATGCCGACACCAAAGGTGGGCCTGCCGCCGCTCCGGCAGACAGGTCCGCCGCAGGCAAGACCACACCCAATCCGTTCAAGCTTGGCAAGGAATAAGACCCTGGTGTTCTGACGACCTTTGACGATGCAACAGCGGGGCTGACTGGCATGAACTTTCTGATCCGGGGCGAAGACTATCTGGCGCGCTCCCCCAAATTCAAACTGGTGGGACGTGACCAGGAGTTGAAGCGGCTTGCCGCCATCCTGATGCGGCGAACCGCCAACTCAGTGCTGCTCGTCGGAGCTGGGGGCGTGGGATGCACCGCGCTGTGCAAAGGTCTCCAGGGCATCAAATCAGAAGCTGACGCCCCTTTTGACATTGTGGTGAAGCGGTTGTTCTGGCTTGAGACGGATGAGCTTTTCGCTTCTGGTGATGAAGCCAAGATCAATGAGTCCTTTCAGAAGCTGATGCAGGTGCTCTACCGTACACCTGACTCCATCCTGATCATCGAAGACACCCGCGACTTCATCGAAGCGGCCCGGAACATGGGGGCAACTCATTTTATTAACGCGCTCTGCCTCGCCATCAAGTCCGACAAGATGCAGGCCATTCTGGAGGTGCGGGACGATGATCTCGACTACATCCTCAAGAGCCATTCCGACCTGCGCGAACTCTTCACCCTGATTGATCTTGCTGAACCCACGGGCGATGCGCTGGTGAAGATTGTCAAGGATGGGGCGCGACGCCTGTCTGATTTCCACCAGATTCGCATTTCGGACGAAGCACTCACGACGGCCATTGACCTGACGACCAAGTACCGCTCGGAAAACGGTGGCATCAGTCGGGCCCAGCCGGAACGCAGCGTTGCCCTGCTGGATCGTGCCCTTGCGGCCTACAGGCTTGATGCCCACCGCCATGCTCCTGGGTTGCGGGAGGCTGAGACGGCATTGATGAAGGCCAGGAGCGAAGCCGCAAAAGCCGAGGCACAGGCTGCCATTGATGCGGTGATGGCCACATGGATGGACCATCAGCAGCAACTCAAGGCCCTGTTCCAGCGCCAGCGCGATGGTGAAGTCGCCATTCTTGAACATGAGGAACAACTCGAGGCGCAATTGTCCGCCGAAGCCAGCAGCCGCTCAACCGGGGAAGACGAAGGACAAAGCGTCCGTGGCCGCATCGCCAAGTTTGCCAAGATGGCTACGGGAGGCGGACTTGAATCCGACGACGTGACGGCGCTGCGGAAAACCATCAGGGCCCTGCAAGGTGAAATTGCCACAAACCGCGAAGCGTTTGACACGTTGACGCGTGAGGTCAATGACAGGCTGCAACTGGACCGGGATGCCGTGCTGGCGGAGTTCAGCCGCATCTCCGGCATTTCCGTCAGCAAACTCAACGAGAACGAACGCGAGAAGCTGCGCAACCTGGAAGGTGATCTCGGCAAACGTATCTTTGGCCAGGACCACGTGATCAAGGCGCTGGCCAATGCCGTGAAGACAGCACGGGTGGGACGGCGCAACTCAGAAAAGCCTCAGGCTTCGTTCATGTTCATGGGGCCCTCGGGCGTCGGCAAGACCGAGATGGCAAAGGTACTGGCGCTCAGTCTGCTTGATGATGAAAAGGCACTGACGCGCTTTGACATGTCGGAATACATGGAAAAGCATGCGGTCTCGCGCTTGATTGGCGCCCCTCCGGGATATGAGGGCTTTGAGGCGGGTGGCATCCTCACCAATGCCATGCGGCGCAACCCCTTGCGGGTCTTGCTCTTCGATGAGATCGAGAAGGCCCACCCGGACGTCTTCAATGTCTTCCTGCAGATTCTCTCCGATGGCCGCCTGACTGACAATGTCGGGCGTACGGTGTCGTTCTCCGAAGCCATCATCATCATGACGACAAACATTGGTCAACCACACTTCCTCAATCCGAAATACACGTTCGAGCAGGCTACGACGGCCGCGCTGGAGGATGTGCAGAAAACCTATCGTTCGGAATTTCTCAACCGCTTCGCCGGGCGGCAGAACATCATTTGCTTCAATCGCCTTGATCTTCCCTCCATCGAGAAGATCGTACGCCGCGAGTTTGATGCGATTGACCGCACCTATGGCCAGGATGGTATTTCCGTCAGCATCGGCGAGTCGGATCTGAAGGCCTTCTGCAAGGACCATTATGATCCGGCCATCGGCGCGCGCGGCCTTCCCGGCATCATCCAGACGAGCGTCGAGCCGATGATCGTCAACCAGATCCTCGACAGCAGCAAACGGGGACCGATTACGATCAGCTACAACGCCAAGAAAGGCGGTTTCGTGTTGGACGACGCATGAGCGGGCCTGAGAAAAATCTGGCAGACGAAGTGAAGGAACTGCGCGAGAAAATGGCGCGGCAGGCCTACGCGTCGGACAAGACCAATGCCCGTTCGTGGACGGGCCGGACACAGCACGACCTGACGGCCTTCCACCGCTTCTTCTTCCAGTTTCTCGCGGCTTGCCATTGGGTGTGGAGCCGGATGGTTTGGCCCACCCTGCGCTTTCTCGGCAAACCGGTGCGATGGCTGTGGCATCTCTTCAGGCTGCTCTGGGACAAGGTGGTCTATGTGGAAGACGCCTTCCAGAACCGTCTGTTCTCCAAGACCCGCGCTGGCGTGTTCCTGGCGGCAAGCGCGATCTTCTGTTGGTATCTGGTGGTGCCCCTTTTGGGCATCCTGTTTGATACGGGTGTCTATCTCGCGACCAAACGGCACGAAACCGTCTATCTCACCAACTCGCAGGAAATCCTGCCCGAAGAAAACGAGCACTCTGTGCAGGGGTGCTACGGGCTGCCCTGTTCGGATGAGAACAGCATCTACTTTCGCATCCGGCCCAGCTATTTCAATCAGCTGTGGTCGTTGTTCCATGGCCGCGGTTTCTTTTTCCCCGACTATGTGGCTGCGGCTGTCCCGGTCTCGATCAGCAAGTGCACAATCACCAGCTACGGCATCCGGGTGAAGTTCCTGCGTCGCGGCCTTGATCTCTTTCCAGACCTTGTCGAAGCCCAATGCGATCCTCTGTTGGGCGAGAAACCGCCAGAGCCGGCGGGCTAGCTTTCCCGCCCGGTTTGCCCATATAAGCGCGGACATGCCTCCAGCTTCTGCCATACCGTTCCGCAAGATGAACGGCCTCGGGAATGATTTTGTCGTGCTTGATGCGCGGACGCGGCCGCTTGCCATTAGCGATGATCAGGCACGGGCCATCGCCGACCGCAAAACGGGCGTTGGCTGCGACCAGCTCATTGTGATGGAAAAGTCACCCAAGGCAGATGTGCGGATGCGGATCTGGAATGCCGAGGGTGGCGAAGTGCAGTCCTGTGGCAACGCCTCGCGCTGCATCGCCGATATTGTGATGGCGGAAAACGGCAGTGCCTCGGCCACCATTGACACCAAGGGCGGATTTCTGACCGCACACCAGGCGGGCAAGTTGTTGGTGCGCATCGACCAAGGCAAACCACGCTTTGACTGGAAGGACATTCCGCTGTCCGAGGCGTTTCCTGATACCCGCCACATTGAATTGCAGGTCGGCCCGATTGACAGGCCACTCATTCATTCGCCCTCGGTCGTGAATGTCGGCAATCCCCATTGCATCTTCTGGGTCAACGACATTGCCGTTGTCGATCTTGGCAGGGTGGGTTCCATGATCGAGCATCATCCGCTCTTTCCGGAGCGGACCAATGTCGAGCTGGCCAAGGTGGTGGC
>Ga0075163_10012579_pt1 | contig 11021 bp, 3 predicted proteins | sample JI1023141ADNA_FD_71478 | JGI IMG/M metagenome (GOLD analysis project Ga0075163, IMG submission 71478) | Wastewater effluent complex algal communities from Wisconsin, to seasonally profile nutrient transformation and Carbon sequestration -... | ecosystem: Engineered > WWTP > Effluent > Algae...
TGCACCACGATGCGCTGCGCCGCACCCGCGCCCACCGCGACTTCGAATCCGATCATGCGCGTTCCCGGATTGCGCGCGTCGATTGCCGCCGGCGCCGGATCGGTCTGATAAATTTTGATCGCCGCCCCCGCCGGCTCCAGCACGCGGAATCCCAATTTCTTCCCTTCCTGCGTCAGCGTCGCCCGGCCCGCCCCGTCGATCTTCACGTCGGCCCGCGTCACCATCGCCCAGCGCACGTTCGCCGCCTTGCCGCCCGCCGCGATTTCATCCTGCACGAGCACCGAGCGATCAGCTTGCAGCGCCACCCCGCGCCGCGCGCGGTCCAACTGCCCTTGATACACGCCGCCCAGGTTCACCACCGTGCGCCCCGTCTTCGTCAACACGATGGGCGCCTTGCCTTCCACCCGCTGCTGCTGCCCGTCCACCATGAGCACGTTGTGGCTCGACGTTCCGAGCCGGAAAATTTTCCACCGCTCCGCGTCCTGCGCTTTGCCCCAGAGATTGATCCCCTTCGATTCGATGGATTCGTAACTCTGCATCCCGAGGTCGTCCGCCCAGCGCACGCCGTCCGCATCCATCACAAACGCCCCCACATCCATGTGCGCGTGATTGGCCGAGGGTGTGCCGCCCTTGATCGCCACGTAACTCGCGTCCGCCGTCCACGCACTGCGGTGAAACGCTACCGGCACTGTGCCCTGCGCCGACCACGAGAGCGCCGTCGGCGCCGTCGGTTTCTCCTGCGTGGGCGCCAGCCACAACATCAACAGCGGATCGTCGCGATCGCGCTTGCTGCGTCCCGCTTTCTTCGCCGCCCTCGCCGCGATCTTCGGCCACTCGTTCCACAGCAAATACGATTCCTTCCGCTGCCCCGCGAACCAGAACATCGCCGGCGACACGCCTTCCCCCCCGCGCCCGCAATCCGAGTAGTTAAAGTAGAAACCCGACGGCCCCGTCACGTGCAGGTAATAGTCCGCCGTCGCCAGAAACCCCGGCTGCTGCGTGAGCCCGAAGTCCGAGCCGAGCACCGATTGCAGCGCCGAGATCAACATCACGTTGAACGTCGTCCCGTAGCTCCAGTAGCCCGGGCCCTCCGGATACGCGCCGTCGGGCGCGTATTCGTGCATCGAGATCGGCACCGTCTTCACCGCACGTGCGATCATTTCCGCCGCGAGCGCCGGCTCGCTCTCCGCCACCGCCAGCGCCCCGACGGTGATGCCGCCGTTGCACACTTGATTCCAATTGTTCGTCGCCCTCGTCCACGAGTTCGCCGTCTGGCTCGCTTTGAGTCCCTTCGTCACGATCGCTTCGCGCAGCGCGCGCCGCGTCGGCTCATCGAGCGCGTTGTAGAGCCAGTCGTAGCCGATGCCCACCGCCGCCGTCATCTCGCCCACATCGAGGAAATGACTCGGGTTCCAGTCGCTGAAAGCCGATACCGCGAGCAACTCCGCCCGCGCCCGGTCCAAATATTTCTTCTCGCCCGTCAACCGCCACGCGAGCCCCAGGTGCGTCACGCGGGTGAGCGCCGTGCGCGACTTGTCGAGCAGCCGCCGCCCGATTTTGACGTGCTCCACCGGCTTCGTCGCGAGCTGCCGGTCCGCCTCCGCCAACAACTCCGCGTGCAAACCCTTCCACAGCGGATCGCTCGCCACCCGCTGCTGGATCGCCGCCTCGCCGCCCGCCGGCAGAAACAGCCGCGGATGCGTCGGCGCCATCTCCTTCAGCCGTCGCGTCACCTCTGCGTTTTCGACCGCCGCTCCGGCGGACACATTTACGAGGAGCCACGCAGCGAGCCATGCGAGCCCCAAAAAGCGAAAGGAGAGCTTCATAGCTCCGATGACGCCGCCCGGCGCCGTCGGCTACATTTGACTCGCGAGCCCCTTCCCCACCCGGCACAACCACCCACAGAAAGTCCGACCCACCCCCGTTAGTTCCCCGGTCAGCTTCTTCACCCCCAAAATCCCCATGTCCTCCCGAAACGTCACCCCGTCGGGCGCCGCTGCTTTGGCTGCCCTTGCCGTCTTCCTCGCCCCCAACCTCGCCCGCGCCAGCGAGGCCGACATCAAAATCCCCGATCTTGGCGCCGTCTCCTTCCTCGGCGGCGCGCTCTCCGGCACCGCCATCCTGATGATCGGCCTCGCCGTGTGCGTCGTCGGTGTCCTCTACGGTTGGGTCCAATATATCCAGACGCGCAACCTCCCCGTCCATCCTTCCATGAGCGCCGTCTCCCAGATCATCTGGGAAACCTGCAAGACCTACCTCTGGCAGCAGGGCAAATTTCTCGCCCTCCTCTGGCTGCTCATCGCCATCTGCATGGTCTACTATTTTGGCGTCCTGTCCGAAAATTCCGTCGCCCACGTCGCGCTCATCCTCGCCTCCTCCGTCCTCGGTATTCTCGGCAGCTATGGCGTCGCCTGGTTCGGCATCCGCATCAACACCGTCGCCAATTCCCGCGCCGCCTTCTCCGCCCTTCAGGGCAATCCCCTCGCCACGCTCTGCATCCCGCTCAAGTCCGGCATGAGCGTCGGCCTCCTCCTCGTCGCCACCGAGCTGTTTTTCATGATCTGCATTCTGCAGTTCCTCGACAAAAACCTCGCCGGCCCGTGCTTCATCGGTTTCGCCATCGGCGAATCCCTCGGAGCCTCCGCCCTCCGCATCTGCGGCGGTATCTTCACCAAGATCGCCGATATCGGCGCCGATCTCATGAAGATCGTCTTCAACCTTCCCGAAGACGATCCCCGCAACCCCGGCGTCATCGCCGACTGCACCGGTGACAACGCCGGCGATTCCGTCGGCCCCACCGCCGATGGCTTCGAGACCTACGGCGTCACCGGCGTCGCCCTCATCGCCTTCCTCGCCCTCGCCCTCGCCGCCGCCCCCGCGCTGTGCGCCACCCTCATCGTCTGGCTCTTCGCCATGCGTATCCTAATGGTCATCACCTCGCTCGTCAGCTACCTCGCCAACGAAATCAACAGCAAGATGCTCTACGGCGGCTCGAAGGATTTTAACCTCGAGCAACCGCTCACCAACCTCGTCTGGATCACCTCCTTCGTCTCGATCCTCGTCACCTACGCCGCCAGCTACGCACTCCTCCACGATCTCAAAGGCCACCCCGACCTCTGGTGGGTGCTCTCGACGATCATCTCTCTCGGCACCATCGCCGGCGCACTCATCCCCGAGTTCACCAAAGCCTTCACGTCCACCGAGAGTCGCCACGTCAAAGAGGTCGTCACCTCCTCCCGCCAGGGCGGCGCCTCGCTCAACATCCTCAGCGGCCTCGTCGCCGGCAACTTCTCCGCCTTCTGGACCGGCCTCTGCATCCTCGCCCTCATGTTCGGTGCGTATCACTTTTCTCAATCCGCCGCCGTCCTCGCGATGATGCCCGCCGAATTCCGGTTCGCCGCGCCCATCTTCGCCTTCGGTCTCGTCGCCTTCGGTTTCCTCGGTATGGGCCCCGTCACCATCGCCGTCGATTCCTTCGGCCCCGTCACCGACAACGCCCAATCCGTCTACGAGCTCTCCCAAATCGAGCAAAAGCCCGGCATCGCCGACGAGATTAAACGCGACTTCGGCTTCACCCCCGACTTCACCCACGCCAAGCACCAGCTCGAAAAAGGCGACGGCGCCGGCAACACCTTCAAAGCCACCGCCAAGCCCGTCCTCATCGGCACCGCCGTCGTCGGCGCGACGACCATGGTCTTCGGCATCATCATGATGCTGAAAGGCATTTTTCCCGACACCATTGAGAAACTCTCCCTCGTCCACCCCGAGGCGATCATGGGCCTGCTCATGGGCGGCGCCGTCATCTACTGGTTCACCGGCGCCAGCACGCAGGCCGTCGTCACCGGCGCCTACCGCGCCGTCGTCTACATCAAGGACAATATGAAGCTCGACGCCGCCACCGCCTCCATCGAGGCCTCGAAGGAGGTCGTGCGCATCTGCACCCAGTATGCGCAGCGCGGCATGATCAACATCTTCATCGTCATCTTCTGCTTCAGCCTCTCCCTCGCCTTCTTCGACCCGTTCTTCTTCATCGGCTACCTCGTCGGCATGGCCTTCTTCGGCCTCTTCCAGGCCATCTTCATGGCCAACGCCGGCGGCGCCTGGGACAACGCTAAAAAAATCGTCGAGGTCGAATTGAAGATGAAGAACACGCCGCTCCACGCCGCCACCGTCGTCGGCGACACCGTGGGCGATCCCTTCAAAGACACCTCGTCCGTCTCGCTGAATCCCGTGATCAAATTCACCACGCTCTTCGGCCTCCTCGCCGTCGAGATCGCCGTGAAAATGCCCGCCGGCCTGAAGCAAACCCTCGGCAGCGCCATCTTCGTCGTCGCCCTGATTTTCGTCTACCGCAGCTTCTACGCGATGCGCATCCCTGTGGACGAAAAGGACGCCGACGTCGTCGACCACCAGATGAAGGAAGGCTGACGACGACGCGCTCGGTGCGGACGGCGCCGACACCTCTCCTACGCGCTATCCAAAGTCATCGGCATTTATGCCGTGTGCAGCCGCAGCCGCCCGCACCGGCGCGCCGCGGGCCCGCCGCTTGCCCTTCGCCGCCCGCCTCTCACGTTTCCCCCTGTCATGCGCGCCCCCGCCGTCCTCACCGTCCTCGCGCTCGTCGCCGGCCTCTTCGCCCCGCTCACCGCCCCCGCGCAGCCGCCTCCGCTCACCCGCATCACCGCCTCGTCGCTCCGTCTCCCGCTCACCGCCGCGCCACAGGGCTACACCACCGCCCGCGCGTATCCAAATCTCTCGTTCACCCAACCCGTCGCTCTCGTCACCCCGCCCGGCGACACCCGCCGCCTTTTCGTCGTCGAGAAAACCGGCCGCATCTGGGTCGTCCCCGATGTCACTGCTGCCACGCCCACTCGCACGCTTTTCCTCGACCTCACTTCCCGTATCACCGGCGCCACTTCGCTCGGCGACGAACGCGGCCTCCTCGCCCTCGCCTTCCATCCCGACTACGCGACCAACGGCCAATTCTACCTCTGGTATACGCTCACCACGACCACCTCCGCCGGCACCGGCCTCCACGACCGCCTCGCGCGCTTCCGCGTTTCCGCCACCAACGCCCTCCTTGCCGACGCCACCTCCGAAGAGCCGCTCCTCACGCAGCGCGACGAAGCCACGAATCACAACGGCGGCCAGCTCGCCTTCGGGCCCGACGGTTACCTCTATCTTTCCATCGGCGACGAGGGCGGCGGCAACGACCAGTTCGCCAACGCCCACCGCATCGACCGCGATTTCTTCGCCGCCATCCTCCGCCTCGATGTCGACCGTCGCGCCGGTTCCCTCGCGCCCAATCCCCACCCCGCCGTCCACGCCGGCACCTACGCCGTTCCGCCCGACAATCCCTGGGTCGGCGCCACCACCTTCAACGGCCTCGCTGTCACGCCCTCCGCCGTCCGCACCGAATTCTGGGCCACCGGTCTGCGCAACCCGTGGCGCTTCGCCTTCGACTCCGCCACCGGTCACCTCTGGTGCGCCGATGTCGGCCAGGACTCGCGCGAGGAGATCAACCTCATCGTCCGCGGCGGCAACTACGGCTGGCCCTACCGCGAAGCCTCCGTCGCCGGCCCCCGCGCTAATCCACCCGCCGCCGCCGTTTTCCTCCCACCCGTCTGGGACTATCCGCGCACCCAAGGCCTCTCCATCACCGGCGGCTTCGTGTATCGGGGAAATCGACACGCCGACCTCGTCGGCCGCTACCTCTTTTCCGACTACCTCAGCGGACGCATCTGGGCGCTCACTCCCGATCCCGCCAATCCGGCCAGCCCCGTCGCCGCCGACCGCGTGCAGCAAATCGCCCAAGACAACAGCGTCGTCTCCTTCGGCCTCGATCCCGCCACCGGCGACATCCTCCTCGCCGATCACGCGGAGGGCGTCATCAAGCGCCTCGTCCCCGACTCCGCCACCGGCGGCCTCGCCCTCCCGGCCACCCTCTCCGCCACCGGCGCCTTCACGAACCTTGCCACGCTCACGCCCGCGCCCGGCCTCGTCGCCTACGAGCCCAACGTTTCCTTCTGGTCCGACCACGCTACGAAGCGCCGCTGGTTCGCCCTCACCGATACCGCTGCGCGCGTCGGCTTTTCCCCCACAGCCAACTGGTCGTTCCCCGCTGGCGCCGTTTGGGTGAAACACTTCGACCTGGCCCTGACCCGCGGCGACCCCGCCACCGCCCGCCGCCTCGAAACCCGCTTTCTCGTAAATACCGCCACCGGCCTCTACGGCGCGACCTACCGATGGAACGACGCGCAAACCGACGCCACGCTCGTCCCCGACGCCGGCGCCGACGCCACGTTCACGATCACGATCACGGAAAACGGCACCACCCGCCCGCAAACGTGGCATTTCCCCGGCCGCGCCGAGTGCCTCACCTGCCACACCGATGCCGGCGGCCTCGCCCTCAGCTTCAACACCCGCCAGCTCAACCGTCCGCACGCCTTCCCCGGCGGCACCGCCAACCAGGTCACCGCGCTCGCCCTCGCCGGCTATCTCGGCGTCACCACCTCCGCCTATCCGCCTGACCCCGCCACGCTCCCCGCCCTCGCCTCTGCCGACGATCCCTCCGCCTCCCTCGAGATCCGCGCCCGCTCCTATCTCGACGCCAACTGCTCCGCCTGCCACCAGCCCGGCGGCCCCGCCCTCGGCACACTCGACGCCCGCGCCCGCACCCCGCTCTCGCTCGCCGGCCTCGTCGACGGCCCGCTCCTCGACTCCGCGGGCGACCCTTCCCACCGCGTCATCGTCCCCGGCGATCCCGCCCGTTCGCAACTTCTCGCACGTATCAGCACTTCGGGCACACGCCGCATGCCCCCGCTCGCCACCTCCGAGCGCGACCTCGCCGGTGAGGCCCTGCTCACGCAGTGGATCGCCGCCCTCGCCGCCCCGCGCGCCCCCGCCCGCCTCGTCAACCTCGCCACGCGCACCTCCGTCCTCGGCGGCAGCGCCACGCTCATCTCCGGCTTCGTCATCGCCGATGCGCCGAAGACCGTCCTCGTCCGCGCCGCCGGCCCCGCGCTCACCGATTTCGGCGTCCCCGGCGCTCTCACCGAGCCCGGCCTCGCCCTCTTCCGCGGCACCGAGCGCATCGCCGCGAACACCCGCTGGGCCACCGCCGCCAACGCCCCCGAGCTCCGCGCCACCGCCCAGCGCGTCGGCGCCTTCGCGTTCGCCGAGGGCAGCGCCGACTCCGCTCTCCTCGCCACACTCGCCCCCGGTGACTACACCGCGCAGGTCACCTCCGCCACCAGTGCCACGGGCGTCGCCCTCCTCGAACTCTACGACGCCGATCCGTCGGCTCAGAGTGGCACGGGCGTCCCGCCCGTGAGTTCGCCCACGCCGCACGGCCGCCTCATCAACACCTCCGTCCGCGCCCAAGTCGGCATCGGCGGCCAAATCCTCATCCCCGGTCTGGTCGTCGGCCCCGGCGCCCCGAAAACCCTCCTCGTGCGCGCCGTCGGCCCCGGCCTCGCCCCGTTCGGCGTCACCGGTCTGCTCGCCCGCCCCGTCCTCACGCTCTACGCCGGCGACACCGCCTATCGCACCAATACCGGCTGGCGCTCCCTCCCCGACTCCGCCGCCTTCCAACTCGCGTCGGAGCGCCTCAACCTTTTCCCACTCGCGGAAAACGGCGCCGACTCCGGCCTCTACCTCACCCTCGACCCCGGCGCCTACACGCTCCAGGTCACCGGTGTCGGCGGCACCACCGGCGTCGCCCTCGTCGAAATCTACGAGGTGCCCTAACCCGCCGCGCTTCTGGCGTCGTCCCTCCTGACCGACTTGCTCGCCCCTCGCGCAATTGCATTGTGCGGCCGCCGCCCGCCTTCAAACGTCTCCGCCACTCACATGGCGACGCTCATTTCCTCTTCCGGTTCCTCCGGCTCCAATCGTGCGACACCGTTCCGGGTCTCGACGCGCGAGGTTTCCCTGGATTTTTCCGTCGTCGGCCCCGACCAGTCCCCCGGCGAACTCGGAGGCTTCAGCGAAACGGCGTTCCGCGAACTCGTCGAAAAATTCGCCGCCATTCCCACCGTCAAACTCCTCGACGGCGATCCCCAGCTCATCGTCAGCGCCAAACGCGGCCGCTACGTCATCATCCCTTCCACCGGCAAACTCCTCCTTCGCCCCGCCAACGATTCCCAGCAGCCCTACGTCAAATTCGACCCCGTCGACGTCCCGCCCTTCCTCGACAGCAACGATCAGACCGTCCCCGGCCAAGCTCCGGCGAAAAACTTTCAGACCCTTATCGGCTCCGCCGCCACCATGGTCGCCGCTGCCGAGGCTGCGACCCCCGAGACGCCCACCGTCCCCATCTACGGCGCCTTCCCTCAAAATGTCGGCCGCTTCGTCAGCAACGCCCCCTTCGCGTCCGCCCCACCGCCGCCTCCGCCACCACCGATCCGGCCCGTCAGCCGCAAACTCGTCATCTCGATTGCGACCGTCTTTGTCCTCGTCGCCGCCGCTTCCTTCTGGGGCTACTACGGACCCGGCCCCGCCGATAAACCCCTGCCGCCCGCCCCGCCGTCCGAGTTCGATCTCGTCGCCACACCCGAACTCATCGCCAGTCTGAAAAAACGGTTCGCCGGCACCTACGCCACCGCCGGCACCGATGGCGAACGCCTGCTCGAACTCCGCGCCGACGGCACGTTTCGCTACCAAGAATTCGGCACCAATGTCGCCCGCACCAACAGCCGCAACGGCACCTACGTCTTCGCCGTCCGCCACGGCACCAAGACGCCGCTCATCCGCGCCAGCGGTCTCGGCACCATCGACCTGCTCGACGAGAAAAAAATCTTCTGCCAACGCGCCGTCTTCAACCGGTTGCCCTGATCGTTTCACTCCACCCGGATCGGCACCTGCGCCTGCGCCAGCAGCGTCTCGAAACGCGCATCCTGCCGCAGTCGCGCAAACGCCGGATCCAGCCGTAACATCGCCGGATCGAGCGCCGAGGGTGTATTGATCACCTTCGCCAGCTCCGTGAAAAAACGTTCGTCAGCCGGCGCCCCCACGAGCGCCAGCACCTGTAGCCGCCCCGGTTCCCGCCGGATGAGCCGCACGCCGGCGATCACCGCCCCGAGCACAAAATCTCCGCTGCCCACCCGCAGCTCTACCGCCCGGTCCGCGAGCCGCAGCGCCTCGTCCCCGTCGCCCAACATCGCGCGCAACGTCGCGAGCATCATCAACGGCACCGCGGCTCCCGCGTGCTCCACCGCGACGATCGGCCGCAACACCCCGCACGCCCGCTCCGCCAGCGGTCGCCACGCGGGATCGCCCGCCAATTGCCGCACGCGCGCCTGCAGCCACAACTCTTCCGCGAGTCCCACACCGCCTCGCGCCAACAGCGGCGGCAACACCGCCATCGCCTCCACCGCCTCCCCGCGCCACGCCAATAACAACGCCCGCCACTTCGCCAGAATTCCGTTCGTATCCGCCGGCAGCGCCGCCAAGGCCGCCAGCGCCCGGTCGAGATCGTGGTCGCGGCAGAGCTGCGTGACGACCACCAGCGCCTGTAGGGTCGGATCGTTCGGCGCGAGCACTTGCTGGCGGTGAAACACCTTCAGCGCGCCCGCATAATCGCGGATCATTTCCAACGTATACGCGGCCTCCCGCGCGATCCGTGGGTTGCGCGCATCGAGCTCCTGCGCCCGCGCGAGCCCCGCGAGCGCGCGCGTCCACCGCCCCGCCCGCCGGTGCACCAGCGCCAGATTGTAGATCGCGTCCGCACTGTTCGGCATCGCCCGCACCGCGTGTTCGAAGGCCCGCGCCGCCGCCGCGTTGTCCCGACGGCCCCAATACAGGAAAAATCCGCGCATCCGCATCAGCTCCGTGGCCTCCGCCCCGAGCGCTTCCGCCGCGCCCAGCTCCGCCTCCGCCGCGCGCAGCCGCGCCGGCGCCGGATCGTAGCCCACAAAATAATTCGCCAGGTGGATCTCGCAGAGCAGCAGATGCGCCCGCGCCAGTCGCGGATCGAGCCGCAGCGCGTCGTTCAGTTGCGCCTCCACCTCCACGAGCGAATCCGCCACGAGGCCGCGGTCGTCGTGTTGCCGCTGCGCCTGCAAAAACAGATCGTAGGCGCGCAACCGCGGACTCGCCGCTTCCAGAAAAAACGCCGTGCGTCCCGCCGCTTCCCCCATTGCGTGCACCGGTTGCCCGCTAAGAAACCGCTCCAGCTCCGCCGCCACCTCGCGCGCCGAGGCGTAGCGGTCCGCCGGGCGTTTCGCGAGGCACCGCATAACGATCGCCTCTATCGGTCCGGGCAGATCCGCCACCAGCACGCCGGGCGCAAGCGGTGTCTCCTCGATGATCTGCCGCATGATCGCCTCCAGCGTCGTCGCCGTATGCGGCACGCAGCCCGTGAGCAGATGGTAGAGCAGCGCGCCAAGACCGTAGATATCCACCGCCGGCTGGCCGCTCGTATCGCCCGCCGCCTGCTCCGGCGCCATGTGCGCCGGTGTGCCGATCAGAAAACCCGGCTGCGTCGCGCCACGCGGCGCGTGCGACGACAGATCCTTCGCCAGACCAAAATCCGCCAGCTTCGGCCGCCCGTCGAGATCGAGCAGCACATTCGACGGTTTCAAATCGCGGTGCACCACCCCGCGCTCGTGCGCGTGCGCGATGCTCTGCGCCACAATCATCACCAGCTCCGCCGCCCGCGCCGGCGCCACCGGCCCGTCCGCCAGCAGACCTTCGAGGCTCGATCCATCCACGAGCTCCATCGTGAAAAACGGCACGCCGTCCAACCGCCCGAGATCGTAGATCGCGACGATGCCCGGGTGACGCAGGCTCGCCGCCACGCGCGCCTCCCGCAGAAACCGCGCCGCGTGTTCGCCGTCCGCGCTCAGTCCGCGGTGCATCAGTTTCAACGCCACCACGCGGTCGAGGCTCGTCTGCCGCGCCCGATACACGATGCCCATGCCGCCGCGGCCCAGCTCTCCCAGCAATTCGTAGTCGCCCAGCCGGCTCACCGGCAGCCCCGAGGTCGTCACGCCGTCGCGCAACGGCGCCGGCGGCGAATC
>Ga0075163_10012580_pt1 | contig 11020 bp, 6 predicted proteins | sample JI1023141ADNA_FD_71478 | JGI IMG/M metagenome (GOLD analysis project Ga0075163, IMG submission 71478) | Wastewater effluent complex algal communities from Wisconsin, to seasonally profile nutrient transformation and Carbon sequestration -... | ecosystem: Engineered > WWTP > Effluent > Algae...
GCGGATATACGAAGACTTTAATTATATACTCTAATATTCGCTTATTTATATCTGTTAACGTGTACTACTGATAAAATCAGATTTTGAAATTTCGGTATAATGTAGATTCAGTATTATAGATTCCTGAACGATTTGATCTGAAGTTTTTCTTTTTTTGAAACACGGAGCCACGAAGGCACTGCGACACGAAGAAAACAAAAGAATATATTTTTAACTTAAATTAGTATAAGATGGTTTCGAATTCGTTTTCAGGGAACTGAAGTTGAAGCTACAGTAGTGCAAAAGCTTAATCAAGGAACCAACCCGAAAAAAGGATGTAATTTTTTTCGGGGCTCTTTTTTTGTTACTTTTTTGGAGAAGCAAAAAAGTAAAAGGGAAATGATAAAAAGAGTTACAAAGAAATAGAGATATTCTTGATTGAGCAATTGCACAACAAATTATCCATTATTCTTTTACAAATTTCTGCGAAACCTTATTCCCTTGTTCATCCTGCACTTTGAGCAGGTAAACTCCGTGGGCAAGTGGTTGTAATTGGTCCAGTTCCACCAGGTTTATACCAGCATTCAACGTTCTTTTTTCTTTGTAGATCAACTGGCCTGTACTGTTATAAATCAGGAAATTTGCAGAGCCACTAACGGGAAGGGTTATGTTTATTTTCATAACCTCTCTCACCGGGTTTGGTTTTATCGTAACCTGGAATGCATAACCACAGCGGTCAATAATTTGAATGGTATTGCTGTAAGTATGATTACCATTGCTGTCTTTCATATTCAGTCGGTAATATTGTAGTCCGCTGAAAGGCGGTTTAAACGTAAACTGGTATTCAGGAGCAACGGTGCCATCTACTTCCCCTGCCGTATAAAAACTAACCCCGTCTGCACTGTATTCAACGATATAAGTTGTCTGTGCTCTTTCATTTATGGCTTTCCAGTTAAGAATGCTGTTGCAATTATCATCGGTCTTCCCGGTAAAGCTGGTCAATTGAAGAGGTATAACGGTTCCGTTTGTGATAACGCCTGTTTGATTAAGCACCCAATTGTTTGGATCAACAATAATACCTGTGGGAACTTTGTTGTATTTGAACCTGAATTGCTGGTTGTTGGTAGCCAGGTTTACCAGCACGGTAGTATCTCCCTGGGCTGATGTAATGGTAAACTGGAAATAGCCTTTAAAGAATGGGGTGATACCAGGCATGCTGGTATTTTCTCCAATGATAAGGGTAATGCTATCTGTTGGTTCCTTAATATAGGTAACATTAAATGTCGGGTATCCTTCACCGTAATACCATTGATTGAAGAAGTCGTTCAGGTTCCGGCCTGCCCTGGTTTCCACTACCAACTTGAAATCTTCCGCAGTAGCAACACTGTCTTTGTATTGCACCTGGTAATCCTGCAATGCCTGGAAAAAAACAGCGTCATCCTGCAATTCAAATCGAAGGGTATGTATGATGGCAGAACCTTTATTATAACTCAGCCTGCCGCTAAAAATGCGGCCTTCGTCAAATATAGAAGCATCCGGTACAAACACACTTCCGCCCGGCGAACCCATTACACTGTTATGAACATTCTGCATGTAGGTGGCCAGGTTGGTCGTGGGAAATAAATCCGGTCTTTTTTCAATGGCAAGGTATTCGCAGTAACTGGCAAATCCTTCATTGAGCCAGATATGGTTCCAGGTTGCGCAGGTCACATTATCGCCCCACCATTGGTGACCAAGTTCATGAGCGATGAGGGTAGAACCAAAACTGTTCATGGTACTCATGGTCTGGTGCTCCATCCCGCCACCGATTGAAGCCTGTGCATGTCCGTATTTTTCATTCGCGAATGGATAGAGCCCGAAGAGTTCACTGTATTTTTCAATGAACGCAGGTGTTTTATCAAGATTGGTCTTTACACTATTAAAATAATTTACATCATTGGCAATATAATGTTGCACGAGAATGGAATCAGGTGCCATGGCTAACGGTTTCGCATAGTTGAGATATTCCATGTAATTACCTACCGAAAAACTGGGCAGGTAATAATTCATCGGGTAACGGGTCTTCCATTGGTATTGAACTTTATTATTTGGCTTTGCCACAGTGTTTACCAGCAATCCATTCGATCCGGCCTTGTTGAAGTCGCTGGTCGTGATCCAGATATCAGCAGAATCTATCTTGTCACGTAAGATCTGTTTGGCCGGAAACCATTCCCTGGCCTGGTAACTTTCAGAAAGACTGGCGGAATAAGTAAGTCCGCTGCTGCCAACCGTACCTGCAAATACAGCACCTGAAGAAGCAGTTCCTTTGTAAAAAACCAAAGCGCTAAACTGGCTGCCCGTTGGCAGGGCAGGAGATAGGGGTACAAAAATATGATCCGCACCGCGTTGAAAACTGCGTTTGATGCCATTGATATAAACTGAATCAACGGTCATGTTATTCCTGAACTCAGTGATAAAAGAATCGAGTGGTTGTATCACCCTTGCTACCGTAAGGGCATTGCCTTCAATAAATCTTGAACCGGCTTCTACCGTAATATCCAGTTTCAGATATTTCACATCGTATTTATCCATCGATGCATACTGCTGGTAATTGATATCGTATAACCGGGATGCAAGATGGGCATGGTTGCATTTTTGGCGGCAGCCGGGATCTTCATCGGGTAACAATTGGGCATAGGTTATTGCACTACTAAGCAGGAGCGCCAGGAATAGCAGGTTTTTCTTCATATGATTAAAAAATATTCGTAAAGATAAGGCTCCCACTCATTCGGCAATCCGTTGTGGAAGGCAAATCGGGTTAGAAATAATATATTTACGAAAAAAAGACATGCTTACGATCAATTCGGCACGCCTGCAACAGCATTTTGAAGCCATGAGTCTCATCGGCAAGATCGGCGAAACCGGTACTTGCCGGCCCACGCTTACCGCCCTGGAAAAAGAAGCTTTTACTCTAGCCGCGTCATGGATGCAGGAAGCCGGCATGAATACACATATCGATCATTTTGGCAATCTTATAGGCAGGCTCATTGGAGCGAATCCTGATCTGCCGGTTTTAATGATGGGATCTCACCTCGATTCTCAGCCATATGGTGGCAGGTTCGATGGGGTGGCCGGTGTGTTATGTGCCATCGAAGTGGTAAAAACAATGTCAGAAAATAATATCAAACCAGCAAGAACCATTGATGTGATCTCCTTTGCGGATGAAGAAGGCTGGCGTTTTAATAAGGGACTTTTTGGATCCAGGGGGATACTTGGCAAGCTGGAAGAAGGTGAATTGCAAAGAACGGATAAAGATGGTATCAGCCGGGAACAAGCGTTGAAGGATTTTGGATGTGATCCAAACCGGTTCGCAGAATCTGAATATAAACCTGGCAGTATCGGCAGTTTCCTGGAGCTGCACATAGAACAGGGGCCTGTGCTCGACCTGGCGCATAAGCCCATTGGCGTGGTTTCGGGCATATCCGGACCATTATGGCTAACGGTGAAGCTTAGTGGCATGGCGGGACATGCCGGATCGGTACCCATGCCCATTCGTAAAGATGCGCTTGTTGGCGCTGCAGAGATCATCATTGCTTTAAGAGAAATTGCTACCCAGGTTCCCGGCGCCCCAACAGTAGGCACAGTAGGAACGATAAATGTATTCCCGGCCAGCAGGAATATCATCCCAGAAGAAGTGGCTTTTACGGTTGATTTGCGGGATATAGACCTGGACAGGCGTAACCGCTATGAAAAGCAATTGCGGGAATGCATAGACGCCATTACCCAAAAGCATGGATTGACATACAGCATTTCAGAAGATACCAATAGTGCCCCAAGATACTGTGCCGACTGGATCAAAGAGATCATTCATAACCAATGCAAAGCATTAGAGCTGGATGCACCAGAATTGATGAGCGGCCCCTTCCATGATGCCATGGCACTTTCCTATGCATGCGATTACGGGATGATATTTGTACGATGCAAGGATGGCATCAGCCACAATCCTTTGGAATATTCATCTTATGAAGATCTCTCATTAGGAGCAGAAGTGATGTATAAGACGGTGCTGGAAATGCTGAAGAAGTAGCAGGGGAAATTAGAAATAAGGAATAAGAAATATAAAATAAGAAAGTGGAAGGCAAATATTCAATATTCAACAACCAATATTCAATATTTAACTCCCAAAACTCTGTGCAAAACTCCTTTCTCTCTGTGGTTAAGAATTTAGAACTACCTACAAGGAACTATTAACAAGGAACGAGAGAGAATAAGAAATAAGGAAGTTGAAAAACAAATATTCAATATTCAACAATCAATATTCAATATTTAACTCCCAAAACTTTGTGCAAAACTCCTTTAACTCTGTGGTTAAGAATTTCGAACTACCAACAAGGAATTATCAACAAGGAACTGAGCTCTTCACCTTTTACATTCAGTATTCTACATTTTAGATTTTACATTCCTTTGCCTCTGTGGATATTGAATTTCGAACTACCAACAAGGAATTATCAACAAGGAACTGAGCTCTCCACCGTTTACATTTAGTATTCTACATTTTAGATTTTACATTCCTTTTCTTCTATTAATGTTGGATAATTACAGGCAAGGTGACATTTGAATCCTTATTGATAATTTTAAGCAGATACACACCATTTGCATAAAAGTTTGCATCAATATTTAATTGTCCGGAAGCAGCAACTGTCCTGTAAACATTCGCTCCATAAGCATTGAAAAGGGTGATAACATCTCCCTTCGACAAGTTCTTTACCAGCAGGTTATTGTTAACAGGGTTATTGTTCACATACGCATGACCAGGAAGATTATTAGAAGTTTTAACCACACGGGAAAATTGCTGCCTGCCACCATTTTCATTCATCCTCACCCGGTAATAATTAATTCCCATATTGGGATCATTATGCATCAGCGTATAGGCCTTACTGGTAGTTGAATATCCGGCTGCCGGAATGTCGCCGATAGAATTAAATGAGATTCCGTTTAAAGAATGTTCGAGTGTGAACGAAGCTGTTTCAGATTCTGATAAAGTGTACCAGGATATTTTATTCCTGTTTTGCAGGTTCGTTACCTGTATATTCCCAAAACTCACCGGTGCGGTTGAAGATATGGTAAAGCTGGCAGTATAATTTACCGGGTTGTTATTGTTATTATCAAATTTAGTAGTTACGCAACCAGCTCCTCCATCCTCGCCGGTATAGGAATAATACATTTCTAAAGTATAGCTACCAGGAGTAAATGTGGTGAGATCAATATCCGCTGCGATACCGGACCCGGGATTCTGCCATTTCTGATCTCCTGCTGTACAACATCCTCCTCCCGCAACTAATGGAAATGATCCGAAGAATGCGCCACAGGCTGGTGCAAAGCAATCAGCGTAAAATCCAAGATCAATGGCAGTATAGATGGGCGATACTGGTCTTACACCTATAGGATATACCGTAAAATTCAACCTGGCCGAACAAACATTATCACCAGGTCCTTTAAAGGTTTTTACTTCCGACCCTGTAATTTTTAGATTGGCTGAGTTTTGTTCAAACACACCAAGATCTGTTCCCTGGAAAGTTAATGTGCCAATGTCTTGTCCGAGCCCAGGTGCCGTATTGTTATAAAACGCACTGCTTCCGTTCGACTTAATATAAACCGCCGATGCATATAAACCGAACTGTGCATATCCTGAAAGGGAAACGAAGATGCATATAAAAAGGAAAAGTATTTTTTTAATCATGTGCAATTGTATTTATAGGATGGGTTGCAACGATAAAAATAAACTTATTCGTGCAAATATTGCCCCCAAGGTTAATTAGGAATTACAAACATGAAACGACGTAGCGGAAAATCAGGTTTAAGAGTTAGAATGAATTTTAACAAAAACATCTATTTCTTTAACCCATTAATAGTCTACAAAATTGGTAGGCTAATAAAATACTTTTATTTTCGCAGCTTTCCTGGTTACAGATTCGCTTAAACCAAAATATTCAAATAGATGAAATTAAACCTCCTTGCATTCGCCATTCCGTTCTTTTTAATGTTCATGGCACTTGAATATTGGTGGGGTAAACGTAAACGCAAAAAGGTATACCAGGTAAGTGAAACGATCGCAAACATCAATGTGGGTATTGCAGAAAGGCTGTCTGACATTCTTACAACAGGAGCATTCTATTTCTTCTTTACGTGGATACATGAAAATTTTGCCATTTTTCAAATTAAAGCTTCCATCTTGAATTGGGCGTTGTTATTCCTGCTCACCGACCTGGTATGGTACTGGTATCACCGGTTTGGACATGAGGTAAATCTCTTCTGGAGTGTTCATGTGGTGCATCATCAAAGTGATGATTTTAATTATTCGGTTTCGGCACGTATCACCGTTCTGCAGGCCATCGCCAGGGGACTCTTCTGGTCGGTATTACCGTTAGTAGGTTTCCCGCCACATATGGTTACGATTCTATTGATGATCCATGGCACCTATCCTTTTTTTACGCATACACAACTGGTAGGAAAACTGGGTTGGATCGAATATATTCTTGTAACGCCCTCCCATCACCGGGTACATCACAGCAGCAATGAAGAATACCTTGACAAAAATTATGGCGATGTGCTCATCATCTGGGATAAGATCTTTGGTACGTTTGCAAAAGAAGAAGCTGTTCCCAAATATGGACTTACAGAACCTTTAAAAGGATATAGTTTTCTTTGGCAGCATTTTCACTTTATTTTAGAAATGATAATTGCTTTTAAAAGGGCCAAAGGATTTACACAAAAATGTAAAATACTATTTGGCAAACCAGATAATATCGATCCACGGATAAGAACCTACCTCGAAAAAAAGCTGGCCAGTAAAAATAAACAGTATGCGGCTTCCGATGCATTGCTAGACATCATTAAAATTCAAACCGTGTTTACGCTGGTTATTTTGTTTTTCACGATCCTGTTTTCTGATCAATTAACAATGACGCTTCTTTGCATCCTGTCTCTTTTCATTGTATTAAGTGTGATCGCAACCGGCGCCATGCTCGAACAAAGAAGGTGGATATTTCACCTCGATTATGCGAGGCTGGTGCTGATTTCTTTGTTTTCGTACATCATTTATCCTCATCAATATGTTGCTATAATCATCGTCATTATACTTGCATTCATATTGGTATTTTATAAATCTTTGAACAATCAATACCATAATATCATTTACCGGCTCCGGTAACGACTGATTGTAAAGGCTTTGCAAATATATTTTCCGGATTAAAAGTGTATAAACTATGCAGCTATCATCGATTACATTCAGGTGATTAGCAGTAACTTTGCCGCTTGCCTTGAAAGGGGCTGCCGGGTAGACATATGGTAAAAAACACTACTTTATTTTCTTTTATTTTTATGCTGACTTTGATGGTGCAGCAGGCAAATGCCCAATGCACGGCGATCATCAATACATTTCCATACAACGAAGGATTTGAAAATGCCGACGATGGCAAATGGACTTCCTTTCCTGCTAACAGTTGGGCTTGTGGTTTACCTGCTACCACCAAGCAAGTGATTCAATCGGCAGGCAGCGGCGTAAAATGCTGGATCGTTGGAGGCTTAAGTGCCAGCTCATATGCAAGTGGTAATTCCGAATTGCGCAGCCCTTGTTTTAATTTTACCACACTTACCAATCCTGAAATATCATTCAAAGTTTTCTGGGAAACAGAAAGAAGATTCGACGGGGCCACTTTTCAATATTCATTGGATAACGGCAATAACTTTACTACGTTAGGAACCGTTAATTCACCTGCCAATTGCCAGGGTACTAACTGGTACACCTATACGCCAATAAATTTCCTGGGAGGAGAACCTGGCTGGTCGGGAAATATACAAACCGGTGGAGGAGGCGGAAACAACTGCCTGTACGGATTGGGAAGCGGCACCTGGGTTACGGCCAAACATAATATGGCCATGTTGGCAGGGCAGTCAAATGTTATATTCAGGTTTTATTTTGGGGCCGGAACGCAGTGTAATGATTTTGATGGATTTGCTGTAGATGATATTTACATCGCTGAAGCACCGCCTCCAAACGTTGCAAATTTTAGTTATACCTGCGGGCTAAATGGAGCAGTTCAATTTACCAACCTTTCTTCAGCTTGTAGCGTGCAATGGGATTTTGGAGAACCTGCATCAGGTGCGAACAATAGTTCAACCCTGGACAACCCGGCTCATACATATCTTACACTTGGCCAATCATATGTGGTTACCATGACAGCTAATTTTCCTGCCGGCCCGGTCATTAAAACGGCTACTATTTATACGGTCAATGCAACGCCGCAGATCAATGCAAGCAGCGCCTGTTTTGGGGATAATAACTGGGCCTTGTCTGCAGCTACACCCACAGGCGGGCCATCAAGTATATATACCTATAGTTGGAATACAAACCCGGTTCAAACATCGCAATCAGTAAGCAACCTGCCGGATATTGCCGGCCAATACCTGGTTACCGTTTCTTCACCGGGTGCCTGTAGCTCCACTTTTACTTTTTCTTTCAACGATCCGCTGCCACTGAATGTAGCTGTAGTAACGTCAGCGGCTAAGTGCGGAAATAACAATGGCTCGATCAGTTCAACATTAACAGGCGGCACCGTTCCATACCAATACCTGTGGAACACCAGTCCCGTGCAGCTAACTTCTTCCATTATCAACCTGGCACCTGGCATGTATGATCTGACGGTAACCGATGACAATGGTTGTAGTAAACAGGTACCGGGCATCGAGATCAAGGCTGAAGTGAACATCGTAAATGCTTCTTTGGGTCCTGATATTACCATTTGTCCCGGGCAATCCCTGGTATTAAATCCAGGCTCATTTGCCAGTTACAAATGGCAGGATAATTCAACCAATCCTACTTACACGGTAACCCAAACCGGCGATTATTCGGTACAGGTAGTAGATGCGGATGGCTGTACTGGTTCCGGTTCTGTGAAGATAACGGTCGATTGCAAGGATATTTATTTCCCTTCTGCATTCACTCCCAATGGAGATGCCAGTAATCCCGGCTTTGGCGCTATTGGTGATATTGCATCACTTCAGCAATACAGCCTCGATGTTTATAATCGTTACGGACAAAAAGTGTTCAGCAGTACCGATCCCAACAAAAAATGGGATGGCCGTTACAAGGGTGTTCCTTCCGACATGCAGACATTTATTTGGATTGCAACCTACACGCAACGTAGCCGGGTAAAACAAGCCAGGAAAGGTACGATCACCCTGATCAGATAGGCCTGTCATAATTTAGTAAAATATTCATTTCAACTTCTTTCACGAATTTTTAAGGGTTTGGTATTATGCTATATTATTTTTTTTATTATACATTTACGCACACAAAATAAAAAGTATGAAAAAAATAATTTTACTATTGGCTTTTGCATTACCTGCTATTCTTTTTGCTCAAAGGCAATCAACCGGGAATCTCACCATATTCTCGGAAGACGGCGACAAATTCTACCTCATCTTAAATGGTGAAAAACAAAACGATGTACCGCAAACCAATATCCGGATCGAAGAGCTTCCGCAGCCTTATTACAGCGCCAGGATATTATTTGCAGATTCTACCATGGCTCCGTTATCAAAGAACAGCCTGATGATCACCGATGCTGATGGTACCATGATGGATGTAACGTATAAGATCCGCAAGGATAAAAGCAAAAAAGCGAAATTGAATTATTTTTCTGCCATCCCGGTGCAACAGGAATACATGCCACCTGCCGGCATGTATGTCCGTAGGTTTGGCCAGGCTGCTCCATCGTCTCAAACCATTACTACTACCACTACGGGAACAATTGGTGCAACCATCAATGCGCCAGGAATCAATATGAATATTTCGATCAACGATCCTGTAGAATCGCATACCACCACCACAACCACCACCACCAGTAGCAGCAGTCATTCGTCTTCCCAGGGCAATCATTCAAATAATGCCGGCAATTGCAATGGCTGGCCAATGAAAGCAGATGATTTCACTGCAGCAAAGAAAACAGTTTCTGAAACAGCTTTTGAAGAATCAAAATTGTCAACTGCAAAGAGCATCGCCGCATCAAATTGTTTGAGCACCGACCAGGTTGTAGCACTTTGTGAAGTCTTTAGTTTTGAAGAATCCAAATTAACTTTTGCCAAGTATGCATACAAGTATACCACCGACCCGAAGAATTACTTTAAAGTAAACAACGTTTTCTCTTTTGATAGCAACAAGGATGAACTGAATAAATTCATCAGTGGCGATTAAATAAAATTTGTATCTCCAACGCCCTGGTCCTCACAGACCGGGGCTTTTTTATCTATATTAAAGCATATAAGATTTATGCCTTTTTAAACAGCCATTAACGTGAATTATTTGGGGGTATTTCCTTCCCGGCCTGCACAACATCATGCATTATATTTGCAGTGTGAAAAATATCTTCGAATGAACAAGTGGTTTTTAATTGTTTTTCTATTTCTGCCAACCTACCTATTCGCCCAGGAGCAAGCAACGGGCAACCTGACCGTTTTTTCGGAAGATGGGGATCGTTTTTTTGTGTACCTGGATGGGAAAAAACAGAATGATGTGGCCCAGTCAACACTGCGCATCCGGGAACTCAGCCAGTTGTCATACCTTGTTAAGATCGAGTTTGAAAACAACCGCTATACGGCCATCTCAAAACCAAATGTATTTATTTCCGACGGTGATGATAATATGATGGAAGTTTCTTATAAGATCAGCCGTCGTTCAGGACTACCGAAGTTGAAGTTCTATTCGATGAATACCATAAAAAAAGATTTTATTCCTCCGGTCAATAATGCATTGAATACGCAAACTGAAAACAACAGCGAAGAGACGGCTAAAGGAAATCTCAGCATCTTTTCTGAAGGTTCCGACAATTTCTTTCTTTACTTAAACGGGGTACAGCAAAATACCGTTGCTCAATCAAAGATCCGCATTGAAGGATTATCCGATCTGTTTTACCAGGTTAAATTGGTTTTTGCTGATAATAAGATCAAGGCCATTACAAAAACCAATGTAAGTGTTTCTGATGGCGATGATAACATGATGGAC
>Ga0075163_10012581_pt1 | contig 11020 bp, 9 predicted proteins | sample JI1023141ADNA_FD_71478 | JGI IMG/M metagenome (GOLD analysis project Ga0075163, IMG submission 71478) | Wastewater effluent complex algal communities from Wisconsin, to seasonally profile nutrient transformation and Carbon sequestration -... | ecosystem: Engineered > WWTP > Effluent > Algae...
GGCAGCGGTGCCGGATTGGGGTTGTTATTGCCGCTGTTGGTCAGGTTGCCGAGCTGGCCTCTGTTGTTCAAGCCCCAGCACGTGACCGCGCCCGACGTGGTCAGCGCACAGGTGTGGGCGCTGCCCGACGCAATCGCCGCCACGCCGCTGCTCAAGTTCGTCACCGGCAGCGGTGCCGGATTGGGGTTGTTATTGCCGCTGTTGGTCAGGTTGCCGAGCTGGCCTCTGTTGTTCAAGCCCCAGCACGTGACCGCGCCCGCTGTGCTCAGCGCGCAGGTGTGGTCAGCCCTCGCCGAGACCTGGGTCACGGTCGGGTCGAGCATGCTCGGCGTCTGCGCCCTTGCGGGCAGGACGGTCGCGACGGTTGCAAACGTCAGCACGACCCAAGCGAGTCTGAACAATGATTTAAGCGATGGACGCACAGTATTCCCCTCAATGGCAGTGTGTTGCGGACGGCAGCCCGCTATTAATTAATAGGACTTACGCAAACCATACAAATTAATAGTCAAGATGATTAATCATGGCTTAGTCAAAGCAATTTCGTCATACATAATTTTTGACTAATTTTTAAGCAAAGCCCCCAAGGACCCTTGAAATGTGGAATTTCGGTATGCAGGGAATCCAAAATCTTGGCTCAAGCATTCATCTTGGCTTATTTGCAAATCACTGATTTACAATGACCTTGAGGATATGTGTATAAGGAGATGGACTTAGTATCACCAATGCACACGGCGCAAGAGAACCAGCCCGAGCCACTAATTGAATTTCCATTAGGAATATGGGCCATCAAGGCACGCCAGTCAAAGGTATTATTGCCGCATTAAAATGGTTTGTACATGGAGTTTTAGGCGAAAATATCACAAGTGCCGGGATCGATGCGTTCGATGACGTACACCACTGCGCAGTCAATCCCGTGATTGAGATATGAACACCAAGCATGGCCGGACTCGCGAGCCACCAGTTATTGGTTTCGTTAAAATTCCCTTGCGCAACGGTGAATTTTTCGCATGAATATACATTATTGGTCAGCGTAGTGATCTTTAGAGTACCCTGCACAGCAAAATTCAATTGGTTTGGGTAGGTACTCGAACTGTCACATGCCAGCGTTTGCCCAGTCCCCGCCTGCGACTTGAACCACGCTGCGGTAGCATCGGTTTTATGCCTTCCCGCATTGATCAAGATATACCCTTGATCTTGGCCATTTTCCTTTTTAACCCCAGATGCAACGGGGCCGTAAGCTTGCCCCGGAGATATGGAGTGCCCTGTCTCGGTGAAACTGAACTCCTTCATGCCTGCGATGTCGAAATAGACATAGTTGGGCCATGAGGTAGCGTCCGCGGAGCTAAGGAAGCATGCGGCGAAAATTGCTAGGGGAAATTTTTTATTCATAGCCATCTCCGTTGAATAGAACGAATTTTATTAAATGGTGCGAGCCCAAGAAGATAGTATTTTCCAAATACCCACCTAGTTTCGGGGGAGACGCGCTTTTTTCATCTTAGTGAAAGACTATGTCTTCCATTAGGCCATTGTTAATACTGATACCAGGGAGAGCAGCGTCGAACCCGTCAACCGTGGGTCCAATATCATCTGTGGTAAAACGCCGCGGACTAGGCGGAGCGTGGGCATAGTCACTTCCCCTCGACAAATCGGATTGCCAGTCCCGCCTTTGCGACTGCTCCCTAGTCTCTACTCTCTTGGGGGCACGCAGTTTCCCGCCAATCTGTACGTAGATTTCCTTGAGCCGCTCCCGTGCGGCAACCTGATCCTGATTAATAGAATCGACTAGGGGTGTTTTTGCGCGCCGGGTGAAAGGCATCACATTATCCGCAGTCACCGGCGCCGCAAAGTAGTTCAGATGGAACTCAATTCCTGCTTTGACGAGGGTGATAGTCTGATCTATCGCATCCAATTCTTCGTCTTCTACTTTCTCCATAGCGCGAAGAATGTAAGTCCGCCGCGCGTTATCCATACGGGCATGTTCTTTCGCGGTGCTGAAAGGGTCCGCAATGATCGCATTTTCCCTGTTTGCAGGGTGTTGCATTACATTATCCCTAGTCGCAAAGCCGGTGTAGATAGTTTCCATTCTGATACTAGATATTAGATCGATTATTTCTGTTAAAACATTCCATTCTTTCATTGTTAATTCAGCCGCACCGTCGGACAGCATGCCCTTCACCATCTCTCGCACAGACGCAGTTGAAATAACTTCATCCATATTTTTCCAACGCGCTCGGAACGCGGAGTTAATTTTTTTGTCTGATTGTAGTTCTATTTCATCATCTTCCTTTAATTTCGGTCGCTTTACGAATTGTCCTAACGCACCGCCCTTCAAACCCTTTGGGATACAATAACTAGGCATAGGCCTTTTTGTGATACCCCCCCTTATTCTTTCACCTATCTCGAAAAACTGCTTATCCGCGACGGAGCGGGATATATCCTCATCTTCGATGCTGATTACCATCGAACACCTTTTAGGATTTGGCATTGACTAGGCCCGCCCGACCGTCGCGGCAAACAGCGTATATTCGTTGGTGATATTCAAATTCACTGGAACAATTTCAATCTCAACTTCGTTCTTCCCTATGATCAGGTAATCATGAAAATTTATCGATGTAAAAGCGAGATTACGCATCTCAATTGAGGTGACATTGCCTTGCCCCCCTTCGCCCTCAAAGCTATCGATATATACGACGCCCGACCATTTTCCATTGACCGTCCAGGTCAATTTGCAGGGCCCACTTCCCTTACCGATCCAGTGCATCAACATCAGCGCATATTCGACGTTAAAGTCCGATATTTTGAAGATGAATGTCATCTTAGGGTTCTGTGTGAATCGGCTGGTCATCACACTGTCGAAACCAGTTCCGGTAATCTGAAGAGTGTTCGCCGGGGAAATAATTTTGAAGATGTCGGTCGGCCTCGTTGGAACGATGATAAAGGATGTCGCCGCAAATCCAATGGCAGCACCGTTGCCGGGTCCAGCTCCGTTGAGCGGAATGATCGAATAGGTCGACAGATCGAGCGGACCAGATGAATATTGAGCCTCGTTTGCACTGTTCTGTGACTGAAGTGTGGCCGAAATCTTGTCCGCCGGAATCGAGTGGCTGGCGGTGAAGCTCGTCGTAGTGTGAGTGAGTTCGATCGTCTCGCCTTCCGTCACTCCGTCAGGAAAATCGATCAGCCAGCCCGCGGTCATAGTGAAATCCAGCCCGAACAGCGATAGCTGGCTTGGCGGTAATACTAAATTTTCATTTTGCAGCCGATCAATCACAAAACTGGGCAGGTTGATGATCGAATTGCCGTCGGAATGGTTGTACTGAATCACGTCCCAAGGATAACTTTGGCCCCAAATCCAGGTTGGATTGATCGCCTTTGCATCGAGAAAGCCGTAGGCACTCCAGTCCTTGATGCTCATGGTCTCATTGGCTGAGGTGCCGCGCATGGCGCTTGATCCATTTCCATCGCTGCTTGAACTGGACACACCATGTTCCCAGGAGTGGCCATAATCGAGCGTCAGCCCTCCCATAGGTAATTCACCAAATAATCCGGCGTTGATAGCCACACCGAAAGTATTGACGTTGGTGTTAGAGGACCCACTCGAAGTTTCATGCGATACCGAGGAGGTCTTATTGACATCGGAGCTTTGCGAGGTCGAAACCGAGGAATTGAGTGTCTTTGGAAAAATCCTTTCAAGCAGGATTCTCCCTTTGTTGTTCACCTTCAGGTCAATTGCATTGACGAGAATTGCCGGATAATTCTCGTATTTCTTATTTGACGTGGGTCCAGCTTGATAGCCATTCTGATTGGGAATAATAATCCGCTGCTTCAGCGTCATTAAGTAGCCAAGGCGGCTTCCGAGGTTCTGTACGTCTCGGCGACGATGAATCTCATAATCCAAGATAGAGTGCCCAAAAATTGGCCCATCCGATCCATTCCTCAACTCGATTTCTTTCCTTGCGGAAAAGAATTTATGTGAAATCGGTCGTGATTGAATTGCCATGGTTCCGCTCCTATTTCAGTTGTAATCATTCATCGTCGAGAAAAGCCACATTGGCGGTCCTTCGCGCCATTTTCCATCGAGACCATCAGCCCCCGAGATACCATCCTCTCCTGCGAGAGCAATCAGACCGTTGATACAGGCATGGCCACCAGCACCACCACGCCCACCAGCGCCACCACGGCCTCCCGTGCCACCACGGCTTGGCTGCGGTAACAGCGCAACCATTTTTTTATCCCACTCCGGCACTGTGACGAAGATATTGGAGGCTAGCCCCCCATTTCCGCCTCGGCCGCCTACACCGCCATTTCCGCCGCGCCCGCCAGCGCCAGCGCGGCCCGGTGCAAGAGCAAATCCTTCCGGGACCTCTTCAGCGTGACCGCCGCTACCACCTGCGCCTCCGCATCCACCTGCCCCCCCGGGGTAACCTGAGCCTGCGGCGCCCACAATGCGTAATCCTCCGGCCCGAAACCCCTCTAGTGTTCCGATTCGTATATCTGCCAACATGGCCAACCCGCCGTTCTGCCCATGGGAGCCGGTTGCACCAACTAAGCCTGGCTGTCCCTCACCGCCGTCGGGCGCGCCGAGGTCTAGCAATTGAGGTCCGATAAAGGTCGCAGAGATTTCGGAAGGACGCCCTGCTGCACCGCTCTCTCCCGTTAAACCGGTGGCTCCGTCTTCTGCCTTAAGCGTTCGTGCGCTGCTGAACGCTGCGTGATCGGTTCCGAGAATGTTTATCTCGAATATCCCGTCTTCTGGGGCCTGAATCCGACCTATGTCGATGACTGCGACATTCCCACGCACAACAATTTCTGAGCCTGCAGCCGCAATAATTCGGTCAACCACCAGTGCGACATAGAGTTCTTCTCGAAAATGCAGATCACGCCAAATCTCGTGATGCGACGTGATGTCCAGGATCTGTCCCGGCGCCATTTGCAATGTCTCTAGTCGTATCGTCTTCAAATGCAAAGGCAAATGCCGAGCGAGCCCTGTCCGGTCTCGTTCCTCCATCGGCAGATCGGCAAAGACGTAGGCTTCGCCTCGGTCGTGCATCCCAAGCCGCAACCTGCTACGCAACTTGTAGGTATGCGTGGCGTAAAAAATCTCGCCTCGCTTGCGGCGCAGCGCCTGAGACGGCGGGCCAAGAAGCTGCCGCGCCATCGGCAGATCGGGTACTAGTGCATAAGTAATGCCCCACGGCATTTGGTTAAGACACTTTGGCAATAGCCCTACGAGGTGGCGCCCACCCGCTGAGACGCTCGCCCAGCCGTTCGACCCATTAGCCTTACCATTGCTGGGATCACTTAGTCCTGCCACGGACGCAGCGCTATCTTGATCGACCCACCTCCACATCAGGATGTCCAGTTGAATGAGATGGATCCCGGTGCCCCACTCAATGGCCCGGATGATCCGGCGGCGCCCTGATTGCCATGCTTGTTGCCTGCACCGTTCGGGCCGCCAGACTTATGCTTGCCGCCACTGCCACCATTGCCTGGATGTCCAGGGGTGCCAGGTTCTCCACCGTCGCCACCATCCCCCGAGGATGCTATGGTTGAAAGAATTTGCAGTCTGGATTTGCTTTCCTGCGGAAATGCCATAGAGATCGCGTGCCCATTTACGCCGGAGCCTCCAATGCCACCTCCTCCCCCGTCTCCGCCTTCGCCCCCTTGACCACCTGCCCCGCCAGCCGTACCTTCACAGCCGGAGTCGCAGCCATTACCGCCATCACCACCCCCCTGGCCCCTACCACCTTTACCACCTCTACCACCCTTGCCACCAGCACCCGACTGGGTTGAGAACACGAATGACTCCTTGCTCTCAGTATCGAACGCAGCGATGACAATGGTGGCGGGCAAGCTCGCAATACCATCGCCACCAGGAGAGCCCTTGCTTCCGTTGTTTCCTTTGGCCCCTCCATCGCCAAGGCCACCATTTTTGGCGCCAGTGCAGATACCTGGCGTTGGGGCGCAGGCATTGCTGCCTGCTTTGGCGGCCTGTATGTAGGCCGGTCCAGAGGAACCCTCTACGCCGACAACGCCGGTCGTGCCCATGACGCCTATGTGATAGTCCACATTTTGGCTGCCTGCCTTAATCAGCAGCGTGTTAGCCTGAACCGTCAACGCTGTCGATTTTACGGTCAGAGAACCGCCATCGATGATCAGGGTATCGGTCAGAATTGCGTAAGGCCCCGCCTTTGGTCCTATTATTATGTCGGTCGAAATCTTATGCGTCCTTTCAGCAACGACGTCGACTTTGACTGGAAACAAGCTGCGTGAGTAGTTGTTCAGCTCGACAGTCAACTCTCCCATACCAAAGACATAATCCATAAGTCCCGCCATCAACGGAGACATCTGGACGTCATTTGGCGAATTAGCCGAAAACTCGGCTCGCTGCTCGCTTATCTGCTCGCCACCGAACAGATTTCGAAAAGTGTCAATGTCGCAGACTTCGACACACCCACGAACACACTCCCCACTGCGCAATTTATCGGTGTCGAGACCCCAAAGTGCGGCCTTTTCGAAAACATTCATTTTTTCTCCTGTTTCCCCGTTCGCGCCGCGATCGCGGCAAGGTCGGCCTCATCCTGCCCGATCCACCGCCCCACCACATCGCTCAAATGAGCGATTTTCGCGGTGTGGCAGCGTCCACGGGTTGCGTCGGCACGATACGCAGCAACGCCCCTTCCGTGATCGGCACTTGAAGTACCAAAGTAGTGGATCGATCAATCACATGGCAACCAGATTTGCGCGCGGAATTTTTGCGAGCACCTGCAGCGTATCCAGCCGTTTCAAATCTTCACATCACGTAAATTACTGATTCGTGTTACGATACGTTACGGTAGCGTAGCGAGCCAAGCCATCCCACCCCATGCCCCAAGCCATCCTGATCGTTGAAGACGAGCCGCCCATGCAGGCGCGGCTGCGCCGCATCCTGGCGGGCCTGGGCCATGCCGATGGCTTGCTGCATTGCGCGGCGGACATGGCCCAGGGCCAGGCGCTGGCCAATCAAGCGGCGTATGCGCTGGCGCTGGTCGATCTGGGCCTGCCGGACGGCAACGGCATCGAGCTGATCCGCTGGCTGCATCGGTGCGATCCGGGTTTGCCGGTGCTGGTGATTTCAGCCTGGAGCACGGAGGAGATGATTCTTGGCGCGCTGCGCGCGGGCGCCAGCGGCTATGTGCTGAAAGAGCGCGATGACGGCGAGATTGCGATGTCGCTGAGCAGCGTGCTGCGCGGCGGCGCGCCGATCGACCCGTTCATCGCGCGGCGCATTCTGGCGCTGATCGGCAGCGCGGATGCGCCTGGTGGCAACGGCGGCACGGCTGGGGCGGCGGTGGCGGGCGTGCCGCAAGCAGCAGGGTGCGAGGTGGAGATACCAGCCTCGTTCAGCATGCGCGAGCGGGACATTCTGGCGCTGATCGCCAAGGGCTTGAGCAACCGCGAAATCGCCGAGCAGATGCAGCGGTCACGCCGGACGGTGGAGCACCATGTGCGCCACATCTACGCCAAGCTGGCCGTGAACTCGCGCACGCAGGCCGTGCACCTGGCGCGCGAGCGCGGGTTGCTGAAGTAAAAGTGTTCGTCATTCCCGCGAAGGCGGGAATCCACCGTGCAACCCCCTCGCGAAGCGAGCAATAAAGACGCTGCAGCTTACGGTTTGCCGATCAATGCCAGCGCTTTGGTGCGGACTTCTGACAACTCAGCCGCCGCTGCACGGCCTTTGCGCATGGCCTTGCGTGCCCGCCAGTCGAGGCTCTTCAACTGGTCCGCGAGCGCCACGCCGGAACGCGCTCCGGCAATCAGCACTTCGAACGGGTAGCCCTTGATCTGCGTGGTCATGGGGCAGCAGAGCATCAGGCCTGTCTTGCCGTTGTACGTGGCGGGGCTGATGACCAGCGCTGGGCGGTGGCCGGCCTGTTCGCGTCCGGCTTGCGGGTCGAACAACAGCCAGACAATGTCACCGGCATCCGGGACATAACGTGGCATGGCTAGCGCCACTCTTTTCCAACTGCCTTGCCAAAGTCTGCCTCGGCATGCAGGTTGTCCGGCGTGATTGCGGCCAGCAGCGCGTCCAGACTGGGGGCCAGTGCAAGCACCGGTTGCAAGATAATGCGACCGCCTTCCTCATGCATATCCACCGCTGCGTCCACCTTGAGTCTGGCGGCCTGCATGATCGCGGCGGGAATGCGCACGGACGCGCTGTTGCCCCATTTTTTGATCTGAATTCGCACGATGCTGCTCTTTCTTCTCATGTATCTACAATGTTGATACTAGCCCGCAAATGCCGGGCTGTCAATCTTGAAAGGCACGGCCGTTGATCCTTCGTCTCGTCCGCTGCCTGGTGTGCCTGCTTGCGCTCTGCGTGAACACCGCGACCACCGCGACCACCGCGAGCGTGGCGCAGGACGCAGGCCGCGCTTGGCCGAACCGCGTCGAGGCGGTGCGCAGCGACTGGAGCGCGCAGGTGCCGCCCGTGACGGGCTGGCAGGCGGTGACGCTGCCCGACGACTGGAGCACGCGCTGGCCCACGTTTGACGGCGTGGTGTGGTACCGGCTGACCTGGACGGCGCCCGCGCCGTTGGCGGACACCGGCCTGCTGCTGGAATACCTGATCATGGCCGGTGCGGTTCGCATCAATGGCACCGAGATTGCGCGTGACACCAGCCTGGTGGAGCCGCTGACGCGGATGTGGAACATGCCGCGCTACTTTTTGCTGGCCGCGCCGCTGCTGCAGGCGGGCGACAACACCCTGCTGATCCGGGTGTCGGGGTTGGCGGCCTATCAGCCGGGGCTGGGGGCGGTGCGCCTGGGTGCGCCCGTCGTGGTGCAGGCCGCGTATGAGCGCGAACGCTGGCAGCGGCGTGATCTGAACCTCTATTCGACGGCGCTGTGCGCGACGCTGGGTTGTTTCTTTCTGGTGTTGTGGCTGCTGCGGCGGCAAGAGGTGGCCTACGGCTGGTATGGCGTGCAGCAACTGCTGTGGGTGGGCGTGGCGTGGAACCAGATCACCACCAGCGTGTGGCCGTTCGCCACCACCGATGCGTTCGAGGCGTTCAACACCATGGCGGTGGTGGTCTATGTGGCCTGCTACGCGATGTTCGTGCTGCGCTTTTGCGATTTGCGCTGGCCGCGGCGCGAGGCATGGCTGTGGGCGATGGCGCTGGCAGGGTGCGGGTGGCTGCTGCTGGCGCCGCACACCGGGATGCGCCTGGCGCGCGATGCGCTCACGCTGTGGGCGCTGGGGGTGTATCTGCTGACCAACCTGGTGTTTGTGCATGTGGCCTGGCGCCACGGGCGCACCGATCAGCGCGCGCTGGCGCTGATCGCGCTGCTGATGCTGGTCGCGGCGGTGCATGACGGGCTGACTTTTGTGCGGGTGATTCCCGGCAATGACTACTACGCGACGGCCACGGTGCAACTGTCGGTGATTGGCGTGGCGGTGGTGCTGGCCTGGAATTTCGTGCGCAACCTGCGCCGCATCGAGGGCTTCAACACCGAGCTGCAACGCAATGTGGCGGCGGCGCGCGCCGAACTGGCGAGCACGCTGGCGCGGCAGCACGAGCTGGAGCTGGTGCATGCGCGGCTGGGCGAGCGGGTGAGCCTGGCGCATGACCTGCACGATGGCCTGGGCGGCATGCTGATTGGCAACATCGCGGCGCTGGAACAGGCACCGAGCCATCTGCCCTCACGCGAGGTGCTGGGCATGTTCCGCGAGCTGCGCGACGACCTGCGGCTGATCATCGACACCGCCGCGGCCCAGCAGTACGGCGAGCATTCGCTGGATGAGTTGCTGGCGCCGCTGCGCCACCGCACGACGCGCCAGTTCGAGCCGCACGACATCGACGTGCGCTGGCGCGTGGAAAACCTGGAGCGGGTGTACCTGAGCACCACGCAGAGCCTTGACCTGCTGCGCGTGGTGCAGGAGGCGCTGGCCAATGTGCTCAAGCACGCGGGTGCCCGTCAGGTGCGCATTGAGCTGGTGCATGCCGATGGCGCGCTGCGCCTTGCCATCAGCGACGACGGCGTGGGCCTGTGCGCGGACGGCGAAGGCGCACCGGGCACCGGCATGCACAGCATGCAAGCCCGCGCGCGGCGCCTGGGCGCGACGCTGTCCGTCGCATCGGAGCCCGGCGCGACGGTGGTGCGGCTGCGCATGCCGTGGGCGCTGGATGAGGGCAAGGCCGACGCGGCCTGAATCGCCATCCCCGGAAGATGGGCCGGTAGAGGATTTTCACCTCCGGGTCGGCGCACCTGCCGGCTGACACCCAAAAACAAAGCCACTGCAAGCAGTGGCTTTGTTTTGCGCCAGGCGCATCGAATGGCCGGGCCATCCGTGCGCCGATCCCGGCATCAGAGGCTGAGAGTTTTTTGGCCGTGCCCGAAAGGTGCGTCAAAACGCCCCGGATCTAGGCGCAAAGCGCAGCCATGGCTCGGGCTATGGCGAGCATTTGCAACGACGAGCCGGGGTGTTTTGGCGTGCAAGGCGGGCATGGGCGAACGACTCTCAGCCTCTCAGTTGCGGGTCTGGTCCACCAGCTTGTTCTTGGCGATCCAGGGCATCATGGCGCGCAACTGGGCGCCCACCACTTCGATGCTGTGGTCGGCCGTGTTGCGGCGGCGGGCGGTCATGCTGGGGTAGTTGGTGCGGCCTTCCAGGATGAACATCTTGGCGTAGTCGCCGTTCTGGATGCGCTTGAGCGCGTTGCGCATGGCGGCGCGCGACTGCTCGTTGACGACCTCGGGGCCGGTCACGTACTCGCCGTATTCGGCGTTGTTCGAGATCGAGTAGTTCATGTTGGCGATGCCGCCTTCGTAGATCAGGTCCACGATCAATTTCAGCTCGTGCAGGCACTCGAAATAGGCCATCTCGGGCGCGTAGCCGGCTTCGACCAGCGTCTCGTAGCCCATCTTGATCAGCTCGACGGCGCCGCCGCACAGCACGGCCTGCTCGCCGAACAGGTCGGTCTCGGTCTCTTCCTTGAAGTTGGTCTCGATGATGCCGGCCTTGCCGCCGCCATTGGCC
>Ga0075163_10012582_pt1 | contig 11019 bp, 5 predicted proteins | sample JI1023141ADNA_FD_71478 | JGI IMG/M metagenome (GOLD analysis project Ga0075163, IMG submission 71478) | Wastewater effluent complex algal communities from Wisconsin, to seasonally profile nutrient transformation and Carbon sequestration -... | ecosystem: Engineered > WWTP > Effluent > Algae...
CGAGCAACCTCTCGACCGTCCTCCCCAACATCGGCCGCTTCGCGAAACCGAATCTCGGCTTTCTCTGATCCCTCGCGTCAGCCGCGCGGGTTACAATCCGACCTCATGCGCCCTCCTTGAGATGCGCCCTCGCACGTCACGAGCGAGTGGTGCTTCAGCACCTTGAATTTCCGGTTCCGGTCGTTCCTACCCGACGAACGCCCTTGCCTGACTGCCGACGCGACAATCTTCACGTTCGCGCCGCCGAACTCCGACGGGGATTGCGCGCTACCCCGGCCATCCGTCCCAACATCTTTCCGGAGCCGCGATTTTCGAACTGCCGGTTCTCCACCGTAACTCGCCGGTTCTCGTCACCCGATTTTTTTGCCATTTGGTTACTTTTCTTTCCGCGCTCCGTCTTTGGGCTCAGCCACTCCCCTCCGCAGGTTCCCGCCTGCCCACCCCTCCTCGCGTCGTATGAATACCCCTCGTCTTCCCCATTGCCTCTGCGCGTCCGTCGTCCTCGCCGCCGCCGCCCTCCTTTCCCCTGCATCCGCGCAAGAACCCCGTCTCGCCAATATTTCCACCCGCGCGACCTCCGGCACCGGCGCCGATGTCCTCACGGCCGGCTTCGTCATTGGCCCCGGCGCGAACAAACAGGTCATCGTGCGGGCCGTCGGCCCGACTCTCACCGCCTTCGGTGTCCCGGGCGCCCTCGCCGACCCGGTGCTCACCCTCTTTAACAGCGCCAACACCGCCCTTGCCACCAACGACAACTGGCTCGCCGCGGATGCCGCCGCCTTCGCCTCCGTCGGCGCGTTCGCGCTCGGCAACAATTCCCGCGACTCCGCCCTCGTCACCACGCTCGCCCCCGGCAACTACACCGCCCAAGTCGCCGGTGCCGGCGGCACCACCGGCCTCGCTCTGGTCGAAGTTTACGAAGTCGGCTCCAGCGGAGCCAAGCTGCTCAACACCTCCACCCGTCTCCAGATTTCCCCCACGTCCGCGCCGATCATCGGCTTCGTCGTCACCCCCGGCAGCGGCACCCGCAAACTCCTCCTGCGCGCCGCCGGTCCCGCCTTGGGTGCCTTCGGCCTCACCGGCACCCTCGCCAATCCCGGACTCTCGCTCACGACCTCGACCGGCACCGTCATTGCCACTAACGACAACTGGTCCACCCCCGTCACCGTCTCGGCCGCCCTGCCCGCCGCCAACGCCACCAGCCTCACCGCCGCCTTCACGTCGGCCGGTGCGTTCAACTTTGCCGCAGGCTCGGCCGACTCCGCACTGTTGGTCGACCTTGCCGCCGGCAACTACGGCATCCAGGCCACCGGCGTCGGCGCCACCAGCGGCCTCGCCCTCATCGAAGTCTACGACCTCACTCCGGCCGCCCCCGCCGGCCCGCCTACGGTCACACTTGCCGCCACCAAAGCCACTACCGATGAAAGTGGCGCCAACTCCGGCGAATTCACGGTCACGCGCACGGGCGATACTTCGGCCGCTCTGGTCGTCCAATACGGCGTCGCCGGCACCGCCACCAATGGCTTCGACTACCCGCCCCTCCTTGGCTCGATCACCATCCCGGCCGGCGCCAGCAGCGCCAAAATTTCCGTTCAGCCCTTTCCCGACACCACAGTCGAACCGGCGGAAACCGTGACCCTCACCCTTGGCACCAGTTCAGCCTACACTGTTGGCTCCACAGCCGCGGCCACCGTTTCCATCGCCGATAGTCCCGGCACCCTCTACGTCGCCACGCTTCGTCCCGCCGCCACCGCCTCCGGCTCCAGCGCCTCGGGCCTGGCCACCATCGTCCTCAGCGCCAGCGGCACCGTGGCTACCGTCAACGTCTCCTTCTCCAACCTGTCCTCCGGTCAAGCCGGCGCCCACCTCTTCCTCGGCAACAGCACCTCCTCCGGTGACTACGTTCTCAACCTCCCGCTGGGCCAAGTCTCCGGGGCCCAGTGGGCCATCGCGCCCACCGCCACCTACACCACCGCCCAAATCCTCAGCGCCCTCACCAACGGCCTCATCTACGTCGGCCTCGATACCGGAAACTTTCCCACCGGCGAACTCCGCGGTGCCTTTCTCACTGCTGTCGGCTCGCAGACGTTCACGGCGCCCGCCACTCCGCCCTCGGTCTCGCTCACCAACCTCACCGCCACCGAAGCCGCCCGCTTCCTCACTCAAGCGACCTTTGGCCCTACCAAAGCCGAAATCGACGCCCTCACCGGCGGCTCCATCGATGCGTGGATCACCGCCCAAATGGCCATCCCGGCCACTTCATATCGCGCGGCCGGCCTCGCCGAATGGACCGCGGCTCTCAACGCCGATCCCGCCGCCGTCCAATATGGCCCCAACTTCCGCCGCCGCGCCTGGTATCCTATCGCCCTCGCCGGTCCCGATCAGCTCCGCCAACGGGTCGCGTTCGCCCTCAGCCAAATCCTCGTCGTCTCCGATGCCACCCTCGCGAACAACCTCACCGAAGGCATCTCCGTCTATTGGGACCAACTCGCCGCGGGTGCCTTCGGTAACTACCGCACCCTCCTCGAGACCGTCACCCTGAGCCCCGTGATGGGCACCTACCTCAGCCACCTCCGCAACGCCAAGGCCGATCCCGTCGCCGGCACGAATCCGGATGAGAACTACGCCCGCGAGCTCATGCAGCTCTTCACCATCGGCCTCGTCCAACTCCAACCCGACGGCACGCTCAAGCTCGACGCTCAGGGCCTCCCTCTCCCCACCTACGACCAAACCACCATCACCGAAACCGCCAAGATTCTCACCGGCTTCGGTTTCTTCACGCCCACCCCCACCACCGCCAATTTCCGCACCACCCGCCAGGACTACATCAACCCGATGATCCTCTACTCGGGTCACCACGAAACCTCCGCGAAAACCATCGTCAGCGCCACCAGTCCCGCCGGCACCGTCATCCCCGCCAACCTCGGCGGCACCGAAGACCTCAAACGCCTCCTCGACACCCTCTTCAACCACCCCAACACCCCGCCTTTCGTCTGCCGCCAACTCATCCAACGCCTCGTCACCGACAACCCCAGCCCCGCCTACGTCTACCGCGTGTCCCAGAAATTTGTGGACAACGGCTCCGGCACCCGCGGCGACCTCGCCGCCGTCGTCCGCGCCATCCTCACCGACTACGAGGCCCGCTCCGCCGCCGCGGCCGCCGCGCCCGGTTACGGCAAACTCAAGGAACCCCTCCTCCGCTTCACCGCCCTGCTCCGCGGCTTTAACGCGACCACCCCCACCGGTCGCAACGTCCTCGAAGGCCTCGCCAACTCCACGTTCCAAGCCGCCCTCCAAGCCCCCTCGGTCTTCAACTTCTTCGAGCCCGGCTACGTCTACCCCGGCGCCCTCGCCGCCGCCGGCCTCGTCGCCCCGGAGTTCCAGATCACCGACGCCACGTCCGCGATCACGTTCCCCAATCAACTCTACAACTACACCGTCAGCCCCATCCCCACGACGAATCGCAATTTCCCCTACACCTACGCCCTCAACCTCACCGCCGAGACCGCTCTCGCCACCGACACCTCCGCCCTGCTCGACCGACTGAGCGCCATCCTCTGCGCCAACCAGATGAGCGCTGCCACCAAAGCCCGCCTCACCACCGCCCTCAACGCCCTCCCGTCGAACACCACCGCCCTCGACCGCGCCCGCAACGCCGTCTACCTCGTCGCCACCAGCCCCGACGGCGCCATCCAAAAATAACCCCGTCCCCACCTTTCTCTTTCCTCTTTCACTTAATCTTTCTCCGCCGATTCCTGACGAAAGCAGAAAGCGAAAGACTCCGCTATCTCCGAGCCCCCAGACCCGAGATCCTAAACCCGCGATCCCCACGCTCCGCCCCCATGCAAAAAAAATCTTCCCCCACCCGCCGCGAGTTCCTCGGCTCCGCCTGTTGCGCCGCCGTCGGCCTCACCGGCATGGTCTCCACCCTTGCCGCCCTCCGCGCCACCGCCGCCGCCGCCAGCCTTCCCTCCGGCTCCACGACGCCCCCGCGCGGCGCCGCCGTCGCTTCCGATTACAAAGCCCTCGTCTGCATCTTCCTCAACGGCGGCAACGATTCCTCCAACCTCATCATCCCCGCCGACACCTCCGGCTACGCCGATTACACCAAGGCCCGCACCATTCTCGCCCTCCCTTCGGCCAATCTCCTCCCCATCACACCCAAGACCACCGACGGCCGCTCCTTCGCCCTCCACCCTTCCACGACCGAGCTCCGCTCCCTCTTCTCCTCCGGCAAACTCGCGCTCCTCGCCAACGTCGGCACCCTCGTCTACCCGACCTCGAAAGCCCAATACACCGCCCGCTCCGTCCCCCTCCCCCCGCAGCTCTTCTCCCACTCCGACCAACAGGTCCAGTGGCAGTCCTCGGTGCCCGATCAACCCTTCAAAACCGGCTGGGGTGGCCGCACCGCCGACCTCCTCAATTCGCTCAACACGAATCCCCAGATCTCCATGTCGATGAGCCTCGACAGTTTTAACCAATTCCAAGTCGCCAACACGCTCTCCCAGCTCGCCGTCCAGCGCTCCTCCGGCCTCGCCACGTCCAAAGGCGGCCCCATCGCCTGGTCCGGCGCCTCCGGCAACACCACCGCCACCACCCGCTTTCAAGCGCAGAAAGACCTCTTCGCCTCCGCGCAGACCAACCTCTTCGCCTCCGCCTTCGGCACCGTCACCGCCGACGCCATCGGCGATTCCGATCTGCTCACGACCGCGCTCGCCGCCTCCCCGACCCTCGCCACCACCTTCCCCAACACCACACTCGCCAACCAACTCAAGACCATCGCCTACCTCATCTCGATCTCGAGTTCGCTGAACCTCAAACGGCAGGTGTTCTTCGCCCGTCTTGGCGGCTGGGATACGCATGCCGACCAAGTCGACGGCACGGGCACCGGGTCCGTCACGGGCGCCCACGCCGACCTCCTCGCCCAAGTCTCCCAGGCGATGAACGCGTTCTACAACGCCACCGTCGAACTCGGTGTCGCCAACCAGGTGACCACGTTTACCGCCTCCGATTTCGGCCGCACTTTCACCTCCAACGGCGATGGCTCCGACCATGGCTGGGGCGGCCACCAGATGATCCTCGGCGGCGCCGTCAAAGGCGGCGATATTTACGGCAAGATGCCCAGCCCCGTCGTCAACGGCAACGACGACACCGGCCTCGGCCGCTGGATTCCCACGACGAGCGTCGACGAATACGGCGCTACGCTCGCCACCTGGTTTGGCGTCAGCGCCACGAACCTGAGCACAGTCTTCCCCAACATCGGCCGCTTCGCCAAACCGAACCTCGGTTTCCTCTGATCGCCAACGTTTCTCCGTAGCCGCACCGATTACGGTGCGGTCCGTTACCTGCGTTTAGCCCAATCCCCGCACCTTACACGTGCGGCTACCGACACCGCCGCGTCGCGTTGCCTCGTCTGCCGTAGCCGCACCGGTTACGGTGCGGTCACCTTCACCTCCCCAATCGTGCGCCGCTTTCCCCACCGCCCTTTCCTCGCTCTGCCACTCGGAACGACCGGCCTGCCTCAATCCGAGTGCCGCTTCGCCTTCGAGCGCCCGCCCTTCCAGATGTCGTATTGCGGATCGGCGTAGCGCGCAAAAAAGCCGTCGATGCGTCCCGCGAGCTCCGCCCGTTTCGCCTCGGTGCCGGGTTGCCCGTAGAGGTTAAAACGTTCCCGCGAATCGCGCTTCATGTCGTAGAGTTCGAAGGGGCCGTTGGGAAAACGCGCGACGTATTTCCAGTCGTCGGTCCGCACCGCGCGCACCGTTTCCATTTCGAAAAACATGACGTTCTCCCACGGCAGCGCCTCGCCGCGCAGCACCGCACTGAAATCGCGGCCCGGCGAACGCGGCGCCGTCGGCATCTTCGCTCCGAGCCCGAGCTGACTCAGCACGGTCGGTAGAAAATCGTAATTGCTCACCATGATGTCACTCGTGCGCGCTGCCGGAATTTTTCCGGGCTGACGAAAAATCAGCGGAATCTGCATCATCAGTTCATGCGCCGCGATCGGCCGGAAATGGTCGCCCATGCCCCACATCCCGTTTTGCCCGCCCATCCAGCCTTGGTCCGAGGCGTAGACCACCAGAGTATCATCCTCGAGGCCGAGGCGCTTCAGCGTCGCCATCACGTCCCCCACCCCATCGTCGACTCCGCTCACCTCCGCCGCCGTGCGCTCCATCGCCAGCTGCGTATTGTGAAACGCTTTGTTCGCATGCTGCCACGGGTGCATCGCCTCCACGGGGAAGCTCTTGAAATTTTTCCCGCGGTAGAACTCCGCGTGACGGTTACGCGGCGCATTGCGCATCAACCCGCCCAACACGTAGGGACCGTTGTAGGCGAGAAAGAGAAAGAAGGGACGCGTCTGGTTCTGCTCGATAAACTCGATGCCTTTCCGCGACCAAAGATCCGTCGTGTAACCCGCCTCTTTCCGCACCGCTCCGTTTTCGATCACGTCCTGATCGTAGAACTCATTCGTGTGTCCGTCGGGCTTCGTCACCCAAAACGAAAACCCCTCGGACGGGCGGAGATTGTCACCGAGATGCCACTTCCCGCTGAGCCCGCAGGTGTAACCGGCCTCGCGCAGCACTTCGCCGAGTGAGGTGAATTCGCGCAGTGTATTGTAGGCCGCCGGCCCCATCATAAATTTCGGATCGAGAAACGAATGCACCCCGTGCTGCGACGGCATCAGCCCCGTGAGAAACGTCGCGCGCGTCGGCGAGCACACCGGGTTGCTGCTGAGCGCTCGCGTGAAGCGAACGCCCTCCTGCGCCAGCCGATCGATGTGCGGCGTGCGGATATCCGGGTTGCCGTAGCAACCCAGCGTCCACGCGCCCTGATTGTCAGTGAGAATGAAAACGAGATTCTTCGGCCGATCGGCCGCGCCCACTGCGAGCGTCGAAAAAATCACGACCAGCAGAACCAAAAGGAAACACGACCGTCGCGGAGAACGCATGGGGCAAAGGGTATGCTGTCAGCTACCGCGTCCAGCCCGGGAGTCAACGCACCGTCCTATTCCGACCACGTCGGGTCCACCACCTGATCGTGAACTAACCCGTGCGGCTACACGCGCCGTAGCTTCGCGAGGCCCCATCAACCGAAGCCGCACCGGTGACGGTGCGGTCCGTTTCAGTCCTGCGCTTACCCCAATTCCCGCACCCCCATTGTTGCCTTGCGGTGCCTAATCTGTGCGTAGCCGCACCGGTTACGGTGCGGCCTAATGCGACGTCCCTGTCGAGCGCCGCCCCCTCACTTCACCAGCGCCTGATACATCAGCACTTTGAACTTCTGGTTCAGGTCGTTGCCGCCCGTCGGACGCAACTGCGTCATCATGAGCGCGACGATCTTTTCCTTCGGGTCCACGAGATACTGCGGGAAATACGCGCTGCCCCAGCCATACGAGCCCACGCTGCCGAGTTCGCCGTAGACACCGAGGTCATGCATCACCCAAAACCCGAGGCCAAACGCACCCGTGTCGCTCGTGTATTTCGTGCCCGTGTGGTTCGAGCGCATCAGCTCCACCGTCTTCGGCGAGAGCACGCGCGCGCCGTCGAGTTCGCCGCCATTCAAAAACATTTGAAGCAACCGCCCGTAATCGCTCGCCGTCGCCAGCAGACCCGCACCGCCCGAGAAACACTTCCGTGGTCCCGTCACGTAGTCGCCCTGATCGCCGCGCCCGAGCACGCCTTTTTCCACGCCATACACCGGCGCGAGCCGCGCCGCTTTTTCCGGCGCGAGATAGAAACACGAGTCCACCATCTTGAGCGGCCCGAAAATCCGCTCCGCGAAAAACTTGTCGAGCGGCATGCCCGACACGACTTCCACGAGATAGCCGAGCACATCGCTCGAGTAGCCATATTGGAACGTTTCGCCCGGCTGACCGTTCAACGGCAGCGCCGCCAACTTCTTGATCTCGTGCCCGATCGTCACGTCCTTGTTCGCGAAATACCATGTGTCGAGCTTCGCCTCTTTGTAGAGCGCCGCCGCCGGCCCCGTGCCATACGTGAGCCCCGCCGTGTGTGTGAGCAGGTCGCGGATCTGGATCGGGCGCTTCGCCTTCACCGTCACGAATTTCTCCGCACTTCCCTCGGGCGCGGCCACCGCCACCATCGAATTCTTAAACTCCGGGATATATTTCGCCACCGGGTCGTGCAGCATCAGCTTCCCTTCCTCGTAGAGCATCATGACCGCCGTCGACGTCACCGCCTTGCTCATCGACGCAATGCGGAAGATCGCGTCCGTCTTCATCGCTTTGCCTGCCTCGATGTCGCTCATACCGTAGCCGCGGTGCCGCACTTCTTTTCCGTCGCGCGCGACATAGAGCACCACGCCTGCGATTTTCTTTTCGTCGACTTGCGCCTGGATCACGGCGTCGAGCCGTCCAAGGCGCGCAGCATCGAAGCCCGCGCTCGCCGGATTGGCGATTTCGGCCCCGCGCGCCAGCGACGCGACGAGAGCAACCACCACCATCGACCCAACACGCAGCGAACGGGGTAACATCATAGTCCCCGCATCCGAATCGCCCCGCGCGCACGCGTCACGCGCGAAATGCGCTCAGCCGTCGCCACCTTCCCGCCCGCTGCAACAAATCCCGCCTGCTCGCGTCAGACAAATTTGCCACGCCGCGTCGCTTCACGGAGACTTCGGCCGCACTTCCCGGTCACCCGCCTCGATGAAAAAATCCCTCTCCTTCCTCGCCGCCCTCGGAGTGGGACTCGTCTGCGCCGCGCTGCTCCTCTGGCTCTGGCAGGAAAACCGCACCGGCCTCCACCGGCTCGACGCCGCCCGCGCCACGCCGTCAGCGCCCGCCCCCGTCGCCACCCCCACGCCATCCGCTCACGCCACCGCACCCGATCCGTTCACACGCGCGTTGCTGGCGTCGCTCCAACGCCTCCTCGCCCGCGCCACCGACGCCCGCGACCGCGAGGCCCTGCTCACGTTCAAAGACGCCGACGCCTACCGTCGCTTCCTCGCCCGCGCCAAAGCCGCCGGTCTCACGATCCTCGGCGAAATGCCCGGCCTCCGCACCCTTCGCGTGCGCTACGCTTCGCTCGACGCCCTGCGTGCCGAGCTCACCTCAAACTCCGCCGACTACGCCGGCCTCTCCGCCAACACCCTCATCGCCATCCCCGCCGGCCCCGCCACGCCCTCGAAAGAAGACCGCGCCGCCGTCACGCAGATTCCCTTCGGCAACACCGCCCTCGCCTTCCTCGGCGTCCCCGCCGAGCACAGCACGTGGGGCCGCGGCGTGACCATCGCCATCCTCGATACCGGCGTCATGCCCGACGCCACGTTCGGCAACGGCCGCCTCCGCACCCTCGACATCGGCCTCGGCACCACCGCCGGCCGCGGCGAAGACGATGGTCACGGCACCGCCGTCGCCGCCCTCGCCGCGGGCGCTTCCGCCGATGCCCCCGGCGTCGCGCCCGCCGCGACGCTCCTCAGTATCCGCGTTACGGATGCCTCCGGCACGAGCGACACGTTCACCGTCGCCCAGGCCATCCTCGCCGCCGCCGATGCCGGCGCCAAAGTCATCAACGTCAGCCTCGGCGGCTACGCGACCAACGCCACGCTCGACGCCGCCATCGCCTACGCCACCGAACGCGGCGCCATCATCGTCGCCGCCGCCGGCAACGACCAGGCCGCCCAACTCGCGTGGCCCGCCGCCGATGCGCGTGTCATCTCCGTGGGCGCCGTCGACCGCGCCGGCCAGCAGGTCGCGTTCTCCAACTCCGGCCCCACGCTCTCGCTCACCGCTCCCGGCTACGGCGTGCAAACCGCCTGGCTCGACAGCCAGCGCGTGACTGTCGACGGCACCTCCGCCAGCGCCCCGCTCGTCGCGGGAGCCATCGCCGCCGCGCTCTCGCAAAACAGCTCGCTCACACCCGCCGCCGCCGCGCGGCTCCTCGTGCAGACCGCCAGCGATGCCGGGAGCCCCGGCGCCGACGCCAGCTACGGCAGCGGCATCCTGAATCTCGACTGGGCCATGAACCGCAACAACCCGACCCACTTCGACCCCGCCATCGCCAGCCACACCTTTGACGCCGCCAACAACCAGATGCAGTTCGTCGTGCAAAACCGCAGCGGCGCCGCCGTCGCCGGCCTCCAACTCTCCGTCAACACCACGGCCGCCACCACGACTGCACCTCCGGCAATCTCCGTCCCGCCACTCGCCGCCGGCGAATCCTACATCGCAACACTCCCCGTCGACGCCGCCGCGCTGACAGCCGCCGGCACGATCACCTACACGACGCAGCTCACCACCCCGCCCGGCCTCACCGACGCCGCCCCAACGAACAACCGCAAGTCGAGCACGCTGAGCGCGCCGACCAAGTAGGCCGCTTTCGGCTCGCCCCGCGCCCTCGCACCTCCGCCCGCTCAGACTAATTCGAAATCCGCCACAAACGCGTGGTGATCGCTCGACGGCGTCGGCACCACTTGGTGCCCGACGGGACGCAGCGGCGCATTGTAAAACACGTGGTCGAGCACGTAGGGCCGGCGGCGCCACGTGATCACTTTGTCCTGCACGGTCGCGAACCCCTTCTCCGCAAACTGCGCGATCAGGGTGTGGTGTTTGCTCACGTTAAAATCGCCCGTGAGAATCGTCGGCCCGGTCGCCGCGGCCAGTTGCTGCGCGACCAGATTGCGCTGCCCGAGGTGCTTCGAACTGCTCGACCCGAGCATAAAAAACGCGAGCAGGTGCGTGTTGAGGAAACGCACTTCGCGCCCCAACACCGTGGTCGTCGCGCCGATCAGCAAACGATCGGTCGGTGTGCATTTTTTCCCGAAGAAATCGAACTCGATGGGCGGCGACGGCAGATCGAGCCGCATCGTTTCCGTGAGCGGCGTGCGCGAGAAAATCGCCAGGCCCAGGCCAAAGGGCAGCTCACGCGGATCGGCCTTTGGGTAGGAAAAATAACTGTGGTAGCCCGCGAGCTCCGCCTGAAGGCGCGTGTAGTTCGGCGGCGGCTGAAACTGCACGCCGCCCGGCAGCGCCTGCTCGACCTCCTGCAGCAAGATCACATC
>Ga0075163_10012583_pt1 | contig 11019 bp, 7 predicted proteins | sample JI1023141ADNA_FD_71478 | JGI IMG/M metagenome (GOLD analysis project Ga0075163, IMG submission 71478) | Wastewater effluent complex algal communities from Wisconsin, to seasonally profile nutrient transformation and Carbon sequestration -... | ecosystem: Engineered > WWTP > Effluent > Algae...
AAACGCCCGCTTTACCTTCCGTGATCAAAACAAAGATGGCCGCATCGACCACGACGAGTTCGTCAAAACAGCCTCCGCCAAAGATGCCAATGCAAACGAGGCCCGCTTCAAGAAGCTCGACACCAATCACGATGGCGGCATCACGAAAGAGGAGTTTCTGAGCGAGGGGAAGTGAATTGCCCACACGGGCACTGCCATGCACAGTGCGGCACGCATGCGCCTTCTTGCCCTCCTTTCTTCATTTGTCCTGCTGCATTCGACCTTCGCGGCGAAGCCGCGGCTGCTTGTGCATTACATGCCGTGGTTTGCCACGAAGGATGTCAGCGGGGCGTGGGGCTGGCATTGGACGATGAACCACTTCGATCCGGAGCAGATCAAGTGGGACGACCAGCGGAAGATCGCGTCGCATGACTATCCGCTGATCGGGCCGTATGACTCGGGGGATGATCACGCCCTCGAATGCCAGGCGCTGCTGATGAAGATCGCCGGGCTGGATGGCGTGGTGATCGATTGGTATGGCACGAGCGACCTGAACGACCACGCGATGAATCATCGCAACACGCAGAAGCTCATCCCTTGGCTCAAGAAGGCCGGATTGAGCTTCGCGGTGTGCTACGAGGATCAGGCGGTGAAGTCGCTGAAGAATGGCGAGGATGTGAAACAGGCTCAAAAAGACCTGAAATGGGCCGAGGAGCACTTTTTCGCGGATTCGAGCTACGAGCGGCAAAGCGGCCGTCCGTTGCTGCTGGTGTTCGGACCACAGCATTTGCAGTGGAAGTTCAATTTGGAGTCCAAGCCGCTCGTGTTTGGCCTTCCGCACCTTGTGAAGGCAAACGGACTCGATGGTGCTTTCGCCTGGCCGCCGGTCACGGGTGGCAAATCGCTCTCGCCGGAACAGTGGAAGAAGGAGCTCGGGCTCGTCTATGCGTCGAAGCAGCCCTTCATCGCCTCTGCGTTCCCCGGCTTCAAAGACATCTACAAAACGGCAGGCGTGCATGAGAGCTACGGCAGCATCGCGGCGCGTGGAGGCCTTACGCTCACCGAATCGCTCGAACAAGCGCGGCAAAGCAAGGCACCGGTCATCCAGATCGCGACGTGGAATGATTACGGTGAGGGCACGATGATCGAACCGACGCGCAGCAACGGCTATCGTCATCTCGAAAAGCTGCCGCGATGCGGCAATCCGGCGGACTTGCGCCTGCCGGTGATGCTTTACCAGCTTCGCAAACGCGGCGGAGATGCCGCGAAGCTCGATGAAGCATCGGCGCTGATGTTTGCGTCGAAGTTCACCGAAGCGGAGGCTATCCTCGCGAAGGTGTGCCGCGAAGTCGGCAAGCAGGTCATCGACGGCGGCTATCATCTCACAGGCGAGCTGCTGTATCGCGAGGGGAAGTGCATCAGTGCCGCGGAGAATCAGCGTTGCCGACTCGATGTGTATGCGCCGGCCACGAAGAAGGCATTTTCGACGGTGATCTGGTTTCACGGCGGTGGTTTGACGCAGGGCGAGCGGTCCATTCCGCTCGCGTTGCGGAATCAAGGACTCGCCGTGGTGGCCGCGAACTACCGCCTCGCACCCGACGTGAAGTCACCGGTGTATATCGAAGATGCCGCGGCGGCCATCGCGTGGACCTTGAAGCACATCGGTGACTTCGGCGGCGATCCGAAACGCGTCTTCGTCAGTGGTCATAGCGCGGGCGCTTACCTCTCGCTGATGTGCGGCCTCGACAAACGATGGCTGGCGAAGCACGGCGTGAATGCCGACGACCTCGCGGGGCTCATTCCGCTGAGTCCGCAGGTCATCACGCACTTCACCATCCGCGATGAGCGCGGCATCGAGGAGACGCAGCCGATCATCGACGACCTCGCGCCTCTGTTTCACGTCCGCAAAGACGCGCCGCCCGTCCTGATCGTCACTGGCGACCGCGAAAAAGAGCTGATGGGCCGCTACGAGGAGTGCGCCTACTTCTGGCGCATGATGAAGCTCGCCGGTCACAAGGGCACGACGCTGCATGAGCTGGACGGCTTCGACCATGGCAAGATGCCCGAGCCTGCTTTTCCGCTGCTGATCAGGTGGGTGGAGGAGCATTCGAAGCATTGAAGTCGAGGCCGGGCTGGCCTTTTCGCGGCATTCCGGGTAAGTTTGTGCCCTCCAACCATGATTATTCGCCGCCCGCTGCTTTTGGCCGTTTCGCTCGCTTTGGCGTGCTGGTGGTGGTTTGGGGGCAGAAGGCCGGTGGAGGCTGAAAAGGCTGTCGATGGCGGGAACGTGGCGGCGAGTGGCAAGTTCACGCCGAACGAGCTTCGCTCGGTCATTGGACCTGCGAGCATGGAAGAACTTAAAATCGCCGCGCAGGGCTACATTCGCGAATCGGGGCCGGATGAGTTGCAAATCGGCTCGGTGAGGCTGAACAAGCGGAAGCGCACGATCGCGTTTCCGGCGAAGGTGGCTGAAAAGGAGCGGGCGCTCGAGTATGCGATCGTGCATGAGACGGGAAAAACGCATGAGGCGCTGCTTTCGACCTCGGCGGCAATTCAGGATGTGCATGTGGCGGCGTTGCTGATCGACGCGGGTGGGCTGTCGCCGCAGATCGAGGTGACGTGGCGGAAGCATGGTGGTGAGGCTCGTGTGCCGTTGCATGCGATGATCGGCATGAAGGAAGGCTCGCTGGATGCCGTGTGGCGCTACAATGGCTCGGAGTTCATTCACGGTGGCTTTGCGGCATCGCGCGAAGGCTCGGTGGTGGCGCTCATGAATGATCCATCGGCCTTGGTGAATCATCCTGCGGCGGGTGCGCTCATGAAAGATGACGTGTTTTTTGCCCAAAGGGCCCAGTTGCCGCCGGAGGGCGTTCAAGTGACAGTTGTGATGACTTTCCCCAACCCATGATGAAGCGCGTTTTGCTCATGCTCCTTGTTTTTGCCTCGCTGCTTCATGCGGCGGAGGAAACTGGCTTCTCGTGGCCGTTGGGGCCGATTGGCGGGAAGATGCGTTTGTGGACGGGGGAGTCGTTTGTGCGGGTTTCGGAGATCACGGCGGGTGCGCCAGGCAAGACGGCGGGCTTGCAGGTGAATGATTTCATCCTCGGGGCCTTCGGACGAGATTTTGATGTCTTGGGCTCCGATTTCGAGGGCGTGGTGCGGCAGCTTGGCGATGCGATCGAGCATGCGGAGAGCAATGACGGCGTGCTGCCGCTGAAGATTCTGCGCAGTGGCACGGGCATCACGACGGTGACGGTGAACCTGCCGGTGCTCGGGGCCTTGAGCCCGGCCTATCCGCTGACGAGCGCGAAGTATGCGGCGACTTATGAGTATGCCTGTGCGCAGCTTCATGCGCGAGTGATGGCGGACGGCGATGGCGACCTGGGCTATCCCACGGGCTTCACGGGGCTGGCGCTGCTGGGTCATCCAAACTGGAATGATCTCACGGGCGCGAAGCCGTATCGCCTTTCCGTGAACAAGCTGCGCGACTGGGCCATCAGCATGATCAACAACGGCCAGCTCACGCCGGTGGAGGACAAATACTTCGATGGCACGGCAAATCCGAACTACGTGGACACAGGACTGGAAAACTGGTCGCTGGGGCAGGCGGTGATGTATCTCTCCGAGTATGTTTCCAAGACGGGCGAGCTGGCGACTTATCAAACCGTGCTACAACGCGGCGCGGTGATGATGGCGAACCGCATTGAAAACTGGGCGCAGCCGGCGAATGGCGGCACGGCGGACCTGACCTATGAAGAGACTCGCGGCGCGACGGGGCACGGCGGTGTGACGGGCGATTACACGCATCAATGGTATGTCGGCATCAACATGGCGGGCCTGCATCTCTTCAATGGCCTGGCGATGGCGAAGCGTGCCGGTGCGGACATGACGCAGCGGCCAAAGGACGGTCATTACTTTGGCCACACGCTGAATCCGGGCGACACGGTGCCTGCAAACATCTCGCCCGCGCTGCCTGCCTCCATCGTGCTGCCGCGTGGGGCGCAGGACACGACCTCCGGCTTTGCGGGGCTCGATAATATCACGAACGCGCCCTTCACCCGCGTGAACAGCCCGTTCTTTTATGATTGCTCGCTCGATCAGAAGTTTTGGATCCAATGGGACTGCCTTACGCGCTCGACGGGCAGCTCGGGATACGTCGCCTACGCGAGTGTGACCGGCGCGGAGTATGACGCGGGTGGTCGCACGCCGGCCTCGCTGCTCGGCTTGAAGGTATATCAGAATGGCGCGGCGCTCTCCACACTGGATCAGGAGCTCACGGACCGGCAGATGGCCTACATCATCTCCGCGCACAATCGCCACCTCAACGCGCATGCCTACAACATGGGCGGCGGGCTTTTCACCGCGCTGCTCGCGCCGTGGTTCAGCGACCGCGACCAACGCTACTTCTGGGACAACTGGAAATTTTACGCGAACCTCATGCGCGAGCCGGATGGCACGCTGCAATACTTCCGTGGCAGACCGTGGGGCGATGCGTATCAGGACGAGTCGCTCGTGGTGCTGGTGAACAACGCGCTGCCACGCAGCGTGGCGCTCGGCGGCCTGCCGCATGTGCCGGGCTATGCCACGAACCGCGTGTTTGCCCGCTTCAAAAAGCCGCTGCTCGAATGGCCGACTGCCGCGGCACGCAAACGCCGCATCAGCGGCTCCAGTGAAAACTTCGTGGTCGATGTGGTGGACGTGAACGGCGCGGTCATCGCTCCGGCGCAGGTCACCGCAGCGTGGAGCGTCGTCAGCGGCCCTGTGACGAGCGGTGTTTTCTCCAACGCGGCGGCCTTGAACACGACGGCGACGTTTCCGCAGGCAGGAACGTATCGCCTGCAGCTCGATGCGAGCGCCACGAGCCTCAGCACGAGCGAACTCATCGACATCGAGGTCATGCCGTCCGTGCCTGCAAACTACGCGGCGGGCGAGGCGGACTACAAAGTCTATTCCGGCATCAGCGGCACCACCGTGGCCAGCTTGACCTCCGCGCCGAGTTATCCGAACTCACCCTCGCAGACGAGCGTGCTGAACACACTCGAAGGCACCTTTTCAGGCAGCAATTACGGCTCCACGATCACCACGACCATCATCGCGCCGGAGACGGGCGCGTATCGTTTCTACATCGCGTCGGATGATGACTCATCGCTGCGTTTCAATGCGAGCGGCGTGAGTCCTGCCGGCGCAGTGCAGATCGCATCGGTCAGCGGCTGGACGGATGCGCGGCAGTGGAACAAATACGCCAGCCAGCAAAGCGCGGCGATCACGCTCACTGCGGGCCAGCAGTATTATTTGCAGGCTTTGCAAAAGGAGAGCGCGGGTGGTGATCACCTCGCCATCGCGTGGACCACGCCGTCAAACAGCACGATCACAGTCATCGGTGCGCCTTACATCGCCCGCGAGCTGCCCGTCGCGGCCTCGCCGGCCATCCTCACGCAGCCGCAGCCGGTCACCGCGAATCTCGGCGACACGGTGGGTCTCACCTTCACCACCACCGGCGGCGATCTGGCGCTCTACCAATGGCGTTTGAATGGCGAGAACTTCGGCGCGTCGCAAACGGAGCCCACGCTCGCGCTGAGCAACATCGGCGCACGCCTCGCGGGCTCGTGGGATTGCGTCTTCACCACAGGAGGCACCGTTTTGACCACGGACGCAGTCACCGTGACGATCAATGGCATCGGCATCGTCACGAATGGCGGGCTGTGGCAGGAGATGTTTACCGGTGTGAGCGGCGGCACCATCGACTCGCTGCTCGCGCACGCGAGCTATCCGCTGCTTTCGAGCAGCAGCATGGTGCTCGCCGAGCCGCACACCAGCACGCTGGGTGATGATTACGGCCAGCGCTGGACCGGCTGGCTCATCCCGAGCACGAGCGGGCGCTATCGCTTCTACGCCGCAGCTGATGACCAGACGCGGCTCTATTTGAGCCACACGCAATACGAAAGCCACAAGCAGCTCATCCACAGCATCACGAGCTACACCGGCGAGATGAGCTGGTCCTCGCGCTCACCCTCCGCGTGGATCACGCTCGAGGCCGGGCAGCGCTACTACGTCGAGTTTTTGCACACGGAAGGCGGTGGTGGCGATCATGCGGCCTTCACCTGGCAAAAGGAAGGCGACCCCGTGCCCACGAACGGTGCCAGCCTCATCCCCGCGGGCCATTTGCAATACATCACCGGTGGCAATGCGCCCGATGACGCCACCGCGCCGCCGGTGGCGTTTGATGATGCCGTCACGGTCATCGCGGGCCAGATCGCGCTGCTCACGCCGCTCGCGAACGATGCCGATGCGAGCCGCGGCACCTTGCAAATCAGCGCCTTGAGCGGCGGCGGCAGCATCACGGCCGATGGACGCTCCATCCGTCTCGAAACCGCGCCCACCGCCACCGGCACGCTCACGCTGACCTACACCGTGCGGAACGATCACAACCTCACCGACACTGGCACCATCACCGTGACGCTCGTGCCCGATCTGTCATCGAACCTGCTCGTGCATCTGCCGCTCGATGCGGACACGCTCGACCTCAGCGGCCGTGGTAATCACGGCACGCCCGTGGGCTCGCCCGTGCATGTCGCGGGACACATCGGCAGCGCCTTGCAGATCGATACGAGTGCGAAATACGTCTCGCTAGGCACCGTGACCGATTTGAGCTTTGGCACGAGCACGAACTTCAGCGTGGCTTTCTGGATCAAGGCCGTGTCGTGGGGCAGTGGCAATGATCCGGCCTTCATCTCGAACAAGAACTGGAACAGCGGCGGCAACCAGGGCTGGGTCATCGCCGGTCAGACCGATGGCACCACCTGGCAGTGGAACTGGAAGGCCAGCGGCACCTCGCGCGTCGATTTTGAGCTCGGCGGCACGCTCACCGATGGAAACTGGCATCACATCGCCGTCACGCATCACCGCGCAGGCAACGCCACCTTTTACCACGACGGCGCACAAGTCGGCGCGGTCTCCATCGCCGCTGCCAACGGCAATATCGGCACCAGCAATCCCACCGTCATCGGTGCCGACGGCCTCTTCGCGAACGCCGCGCTCACCGACACCCGCTTTGACGATGTCGGCATCTGGGCCCGCGAGCTCACCGCGGGCGAGATCGCCGCGCTTTACCAGAGCGGTGCCAGCTTCCGCACGCCGTGGACGATCTGGCGCGGGCAGAACAGCGTGCAGCTCCCAGACGACGATCCCGACAAGGACGGCGTGCCGAACCTCCTCGAATACGCGCTCAATCTCAGCCCGTCCGCCACCACGCCGCTGCATCAGCGCATCGTGAACGACCTCGACAGCAATCAATACCTCCGCCTCACCATCACACGGAATCCAGCCGCAACCGATGTGATTTACAGCGTCGAAGCCAGCAGCGACCTCGTGACCTGGACCACCACCGACGTGCTCATCCTGCAAAACACCTCCACCACCCTCCAAGTCCGCGACTCGCAGGCCATGACGGCCACGAACCGCCGTTTCATGCGCCTGCGTGTGACGCAGCCCTAGCCCTTTCACGATCTCATGCCCATCTACGGCACCGCTTTGTTATCCCTCTGCCTGCTCACCGGCCTCACGCTCGGGCGGATGATCGGCGTGGCGCTCGGTGTGGATGCCGACATCGGTGGCGTGGGCATCGCGATGCTGCTGCTCATCATCGGCTGTGATGCCTTGCAGCATCGCGGTCTCATGAAAGCACCGATGGAGAGTGGCATTGTGTTCTGGGGGCAGATGTATGTGCCCATCGTCGTCGCGATGGCGGCGAGCCAGAATGTGCTCGGGGCGATTTCGGGCGGCTTGATGGCAGTTTTGGCCGGTTTGACGGCGGTGGCGCTCAGTTTTGTGCTCGTGGCGGTTCTGGCAAAAAGCGGCCGGAAGGAGGAAAAAGGCTGATGAGCATCCTCGAAGGCATTTTGATCAAAAACGGCCTGCTGACGGCTTTTGCACTCATCGGCGTGACGATGCTCGTTTCGTATTGGGCCAGTGAAAAGCTCACGCGTGGCCGCTTGCACGGCAGCGCCATCGCCATCCTGATCGGTTTACTGCTCGCAGCGCTCGCGGGAGGCAAAAACGGCATCGCTGACATCCCGATGCTCTCCGGCGTGGGCCTCATGGGCGGCGCGATGCTGCGCGACTTCGCCATCGTGGCTACGGCGTTTGGCGTGCGGCTGGAGGAGTTCATCAAAAGCGGCGTCATCGGCATCGTGTCGCTGTTTTTGGGCCTGTTCGTGTCCTTCTTCGCCGGTGGCGCGGTGGCGTTTGCGTTTGGTTATCGCGATGCGGTGAGCATCACGACCATCGGCGCAGGCGCGGCGACCTACATCGTCGGCCCAGTGACGGGCGGTGCGATTGGTGCGAGCAGTGAAGTCATCGCGCTGAGCATCGCGGCCGGCTTGGTGAAGGCCATCGCGGTGATGATCGCCACGCCCTTCCTCGCCAAGGCCATCGGTCTCAACAATCCGCGTGCCGCGATGATCTTCGGCGGCCTCATGGGCACCAACAGCGGCGTCATGGCCGGCCTCGCCGCCACCGATCCCAAACTCGTCCCCTACGGCGCGATGACCGCCACCTTCTACACCGGCCTCGGCTGCCTGCTCGGGCCTTCGGTGGTGTTCATGATCGCCCGTGCTCTCTTTTAAACCATGCCTGACCTTCCCTTCATCGCCCGAGCCCGTTCGTTTGCCGACCGCATCGCGTTTCGCACGCCAGAGGCCTCACACACCTACCAGCAGCTCCTGGATCGCTCGGCGGAGATCGCGGCTGCTTTGCTGGGGGATCAAAGTGACCTCCAAGAAGCTCGCGTGGCCTTGCTGGTGACGCCGGGATTTGAATACACCGCCTCGCAGTGGGGCATCTGGCGGGCGGGCGGCATCAAGCTGCCGATTTGCCTCTCCGCCACGGAATCGGAGTGGGAGTATGCGCTCACGGATTCGCAGGTGAGCACGGTGATCGCGGACACAGACAAGATCGCGCCGCTGTGCGATAGACTGGGCATCCGGCTCATCCTGGTTAGCAGCATCCATGCTGCGGCGAAGGCGCTTCCGGACATCGACGTGAACCGTCGCGCGATGATCCTTTACACCAGCGGCACGACGAGCAAGCCGAAGGGCGTGGTGACGACGCATGCGAACATCCAGGCACAGATCGAAAGCCTCGTGACGGCCTGGGAATGGAGCGCGGAGGACCGCATCCCGATGTTTTTGCCGCTGCATCACATCCACGGCATCATCAACATCACCGGCTGCGCCTTGTGGAGCGGCGCAGTGGTGGAGCCGTTTTCGCGCTTCGAGATGAACGCGATCCTTCAACGCGTGCGCGACGATGCCTACACGCTCTTCATGGCGGTGCCGACGATCTATGTGAAACTCATCCAGGCACTCGAATCCGCGAGTGAGGCTGATCGCGCGGCCATCGTGGCTGGTTTCAAAAAGATGCGGCTGATGGTTAGCGGCAGCGCGGCCCTGCCCGCGAGCGTGCATGAGCAATGGACCAGGCTCACCGGGCAGGAATTGCTCGAACGCTATGGCATGACGGAGATCGGCATGGCGATCTCGAACCTCTACCGCGGCGAGCGCCGTCCCGGTGCTGTCGGTGCGCCATTGCCAGGCGTCGAAGTGCGTCTGAAAGCCGAAAACGGCCCCATCTTTACTGCCGAGGACGAACCCGGCGAAATCCAAGTGCGCGGCCCTGGTGTGTTTTCAGCCTATTGGAATCGCGAACAGGCCACGGCGGAGACTTTTGAAGATGGATGGTTCCGCACGGGCGATATGGCCGTGTTGGAGCGCGGCTATTACCGCATCATGGGCCGCCTGAGCGTGGACATCATCAAGAGCGGCGGCTACAAACTCAGTGCTCTCGAAATCGAGGCCGCGCTGCTGGAGCATCCACTCATCGCCGAATGCGCGGTGATCGGCCTTCCCGATGACACCTGGGGTGAGGCTGTCAGCGCTGCTCTCGTGTTGAAAAGCGGCACGCTGGAACTGACCGAGCTGCGCGACTGGTGCAAAGGCCGCCTCTCCGTTTACAAGATCCCGCAGCGCCTCAAAGTCGTGAGCGAACTACCGCGCAACGCGATGGGCAAAGTGACGAAGCCTGCCGTGAAGGCGTTGTTTTGATCGTGGAGGGTGGCCGGACTATTCTTTGCCCTCTTCCGTCATGCGGATGAAGGGCTTCAGCACCAAAAGGAGCAGCGGAGCCATCAAGACGAGGCCGCCGACGATGCTCCACATGGTCACGGTATCGCGAGGGCCTTCGGCGGGGCAGTAGCGGGTGAGCAGCCAACTGAAAACAGCGCCTGTGGTGATCTTGCCCATGAGCAGCGGCACCGCAGAAAGGGCGGCGTAGCTGGCCTCCTGGCCCTTCGGCGCGATTGAAACAGCGTATTCATAGACACGCGGTGAGTAGAAGGCCTCGCCAACCGAGAAAACGACCTGCCACAGCACGACGGTGAGAAAAAGCGGATGTGCCACGCCCTGCCAGTCAAAGTAGCCGCGGATAACCCACTGGCCGAGCGGGCCATCGGCCAGACCTTGGAAGGTGGATTGCGGCAGCGCGAGGAACACAAAGGACAGCGCGGTGATGAAGCCGCCGAAGATCACCATCGGATAGGCGGGGATCTTTCGAGTCAGGATGCCCGCGATGGGCGCGAGGATGAGGATGAGCACGCTGTTCACCGCATTCGCACGGCCGGCACGTTTGCCGCCTTCCACACCGAGTTCGCGCTCGAGGAAGGTGGGCAGCACGCCGTCCATGATGCTGAACACAATCTTGAGCAGCCCGATGACGGCGAGGAAGACGAGAAGTCGATGAAAACCCGGGTGCCTCAGCAGCATCATAAACAGCCGGGCCGACTCTTTGACAGCGCTGCCAACGGTAAGGTTGCGCATGGGCGTGTTTTCCGCTCCGAGGCCGCGCTCACGCAGCAGCAGGAGCAGTGGCAGCATGAAAAGCTCAATGCCGCCGCTCACGGCGAAGAGCACCTTTTGGGTGCTGTATTCGCCGCCCAGGAAGTGAATCATGGAGCCACCTCCACCCCCTTGCTTGATGCCGTCAAAG
>Ga0075163_10012585_pt1 | contig 11018 bp, 12 predicted proteins | sample JI1023141ADNA_FD_71478 | JGI IMG/M metagenome (GOLD analysis project Ga0075163, IMG submission 71478) | Wastewater effluent complex algal communities from Wisconsin, to seasonally profile nutrient transformation and Carbon sequestration -... | ecosystem: Engineered > WWTP > Effluent > Algae...
TTCACTGGGCCTTACACCGATCATTTCATCACTGCTGAACATGAATGGGCGTATATATAAAGAATGGTCCTCTTTTGCAGGAATCCAGTTTTTATCGAGTTCAATCAACATTCTCAACCCTTCCATGAAGATTTCCTCCGGTACCTGGGGCATCTGCATCCTTTCCGCCGAAATATTAAACCGCTTAAAGTTATCATGCGGCCTGAATACATAAGCTTCCCCTTTTGGATCTTTATAGGCTTTAACCCCTTCAAAAATTGCCTGCCCGTAATGAAGTGCAGCAATAGAAGGAGCAAGTAAAAGAGGCTGATAAGGCTTGATTTCAACTGTTTTCCATTCGCCATCCTCATAATCTACCTCCAGCATATGATCGGTAAAATATTTTCCGAAAGGGATGTTTTCCAGGTTGATATCTTTGAGTTTGCTCTGTTCTACTTTTGTAATATTAAAATCGGCGGCTGCAATCATATTCATTAATTTTACTGCAAAGAAACGAAAAAAAAACGCCGTCAAACCCGGTTAATATGAGTTTAGACAATTTTCAACTTCCTCCAATATTGATACCGGAATTGTATAAGGATTTCTTAGTGAATTTAGAAAGCCAGCAATCATTACCGGAATCTTTAAAAGAAAGCAGGATTTCAGCTCTCGGAAAAAATGAGGGCAATATATTATTACTGGTGAAAGATAAAAACCTGCTTTACCTGCCCGATGAAGACCTGAATTTTTTACTGGGTATTCTCACTGCCTGCAAAAAAACAATGTCGGATGTAGCCCTGGTGAATATCGCTTCAAATCCCGGAGTCGATTTTCAAAAACTTATACAACAATTTCAACCCGATACCATCATCAGTTTTGGTATTGAACTGGCAGAACTCAGCTTCCCGCTGGAATATCCGCATTACCAGCTTCAGAAGTACAGTGGAAAAACCCTGTTGGCAGCCCCATCCCTGCAAACATTGGCAGGAAATGTTTCGGAGAAAAAGAATCTCTGGACCTGCCTGAAAACATTATTCTCAGTATAATATCCTTAGCTATGCAATCGCTCATATTTGCTACCAATAATCAGCATAAAGTAGATGAAGTAAAATCTGTACTAAACGGGATTTTCGAAGTAGTAACCCTTAAAGATGCAGGAATCAATATTGAAATACCCGAACCATTTGATACACTGGAAGAAAATGCTTTGCAAAAATCTGGCACGATTCATCGTTTAACCAATAAAAACTGTTTCAGCGAAGATACCGGCCTCGAAGTGTTTGCACTCAATGGCGCACCGGGTGTAAAAAGTGCAAGATATGCAGGTGAACAGGCGAGCTTTTCTGATAATGTACAAAAACTACTCACCGAAATGAAAGGCGTTCAAAATCGGGAAGCCCGCTTTCGTACGGTGATCTCACTCATCCTGAACAACAAAGAATATCAGTTTGAAGGAATCTGCAACGGAAAAATTTCTACGGAAGTATCCGGTGAAAAAGGATTCGGTTACGATCCCGTTTTCATTCCTGATGGAGATGATCGTTGTTTTGCCGATATGACGATGGAAGAAAAAAATCAATACAGCCACCGGCAGAAAGCCATGACACAATTAATCAGTTTTTTAAAATCATACGATGGCCAGAATTAAACTGGATTTCCCGGATAAAGTATTGGGAACTATAGAAATTCCCCTACGCATCACCGATATGAATTACGGCAACCACCTCGGCAATGATGCTTTGGTTAGCATTCTGCATGAAGCAAGGGTTAAATGGCTGAACAGTATGAGTTATACAGAACTGAATGTTGAAGGAGCAGGATTAATAATGGGAGAACTCGTAGTTTCTTATCTGAATGAATCTTTTTACGGAGATGTTTTAACTGTACAATTAGCTGCCGGAGATATTACCGGTGCCGGATTTGAATTATATTACTTCGTGGAAACAAACAGGAACGGAAAAAAAATCAGCATTGCCAAAGCAAGAACAGGGATGGTTTGTTTTGATTACAGTACCAGAAAAGTAATACCCATTCCTGAAAAATTCTCAGTTCTCCTTCAGCAATAAACTTTTTAAAACTGCTCCTTGTTCCATAGTCGCCAGTTTTCTTCGGCCTGGATGATCAGCATTTCATATCCGTTTTTCACAATAGCCCCTCTCCTTTTTCCTTCCTGCAGAAATTTCGTTTCAGAAGGTTTGTAAATAAGATCATACAGGTAATTGTGTGCTCCAATGTATTCATAAGGAATAGCAGGGGCATATTGATCATTGGGTACCATTCCTACAGGAGTACAATTGATAATCACCGGGTAAGTCTGCAGGTACTTTTCATCCAGGTCTTCATAACAGATCGTGCGCTCCGATCGCTGCCTGCTTACCAGCAAATATTCAATACCCAGTTTTTTCAATACAAACTGTACTGCTTTTGAAGCACCTCCGGTTCCGAGTACCAATGCCCGGCTATGATTTTTTTTCAGCAATGGCACAAATGATTTTTCAAATCCTCTTACGTCTGTATTATATCCCTTTAACGTTGACCCATAGACGCAGATACAATTGACAGCGCCGATTGCTTTTGCTTCATCATCCAGTGCAGAAAGAAAAGGAATCACTTTCTCTTTGTAAGGAATCGTTACCGCAAGGCCACGAAGATTACTATGTGCCTGAATTAACGGGGGAAATTCGGTTATCTCTTCAAGTGGAAATAATTCAAAGAGGCAATCAGTGATTGCCTCCTGTATAAATTTCTCTGTAAAATACTTTTTTGAAAAAGACTGGATCAAGGGATAACCAATCAGTCCGTACAGTTTCATTTTATTGTTTGTCTAAATAAAGATTGAAAGTATCGCCCCTTAAACCAATGCGCATCGCTTCAAGCGCAATTACTTCTGAAGGAGCAATATTACCGAGGTTAACATTGCAGCCGATCAGTTCAAGAAAATACAACTGCTGTGCTTTCTGTGGCGCTTCCCAGAGAATACTTTCTTCCGGGATCTGCGTTAAGATTTCCTGCACCAACCCTTCTCTTACTTCACCCGTTCCGCGGTAAATACCTACGTTACCGGCTTCTCTTGCTTCAGCAATCACGTACGTTGAACCTGCGTTCAATTCTGCCCGCATCAATTCAATCCATTTATACGGAGGAATAATATGAGCAGCATCTTTACTGCCTACTTCACTGAGTACAACTCCATGTTTGCACAATTTTTCAATATAACCGCATTTTTCAGCATGAGGAATGGTGATGGAGCCATCACTCACTTCCATATAACTTACCCCATAATCTTTACAAACACTGATATAATCATCAAACTGATTTCTGATCAGGAATGCTTCAAACAAAGTACCGCCAAAATATACGGGCATATCGTAAGAACGATAAACATCCAGTTTCTCTCTCAGGTTAGGAGTAACAAATGAAGTACCGAAACCAAGTTTTACCACATCTATGTGAGGATGACCCACGCTCATCAGGTTACTTGCTTCCTGGATGCTGAGACCTTTGTCCATCACCATCGTAATACCATGCTTTCTTGGCTTAACTGCCCTGTCTGGAATCTGTGTAAGATTGAAATTCATTATAGATACAATTGTTTCGGCAAAGATATTTAAAACGCAGTGAATTCCAGTTCGTTAATTGTATCACTATGAACGGCGGGATTTGTTCTTTTTGTGCCTGGCCAGCATTTCCACCACCTGCTGGTTTTGCAGAAGTGCCGGATTGATCTCTACAAACTGCCGGATCAGTTTCGGATTGACTGCCAGGGCATTCTCAAGACTCAACATCGCTTCTCTTGATCTGCCACAGGCAAAAAGAAAAGCTGTTTTATAATAGAGAAAAATAGGTTTCCCTTCTGTTTGTTCAAAAGCATAGCCCGCATATTCAAGTCCTTCTTCATACAACTCTCCCTGGTACAGGCAACGAAGCAGTTCCGTCCATCCTGTAACATTTTTAGGCCGCACCCTTACTACATTGCCGAGATAAGTAACTGCTTCATCGATATTCCCCATTTCAAGGTAACAACGACCCAGCGCCAGGTTGTATTCGGGCTGCATGATATGGGTCTTAAGGGCTGTTTGTAAGGATTTCACCGCATTGTGCCAGATCCCTTCATTCATATAAGTACAGGCGATTTTATAATGCATCTGGCTGTCTTCCGGATTGAGGTGACAGGCTTTTTTATAATTGAATCTCGCCTGGGCGAAATTTTCCATTTTATCGTAGCAATGGCCTATGGCTTCATAGATTACAGCTTCGGGCCGGGACAATTCCAATACTTTCTCCAGTACTTCAATGGCTTCTCTGAATTTGCGGAGTTTGATAAAGGCATCCCCCATATTCCGGTAAGCATAATCGAACTTCTCATCAATGGCAACGGCATACTGGTATGCATCGATTGACTTTTCATACAATTTCAATCCCTGGTAAGCCGCACCCAGATTGAACCATGCAAGTTCATTAAAAGGGAATTCTTCAATGATCTGCTGATGCAGGCGGATGCCTTCTTCATTCCGACCGGTAAAATCGGTCCAGAAACAAATTTTATACAGCGCCTCTTCATTGGATGGATCCTGCTCAAGAATCATTTTCAGACAATCAAAAACCTTTTCGAAATTTTCATAGTCATCGTAAACATCGGCCAGTTCGAAAAGCAGGTCTACTTTCTCTTCACCTTCAAACATATCTATGGCAGATTCCAGCAGAGCAGCCGCTTCTTCCTGCATATCAAGGGCCAGGAAAGCATCTGTTTTGATGATATAAAGTGTTGAATCTGTGCTGTCTAATAATTCTGCTCGTTCCAGAGTATACAGGGATTCCCGGTAACGCCTCAGAGAAATGAGAATATCAGCCTTTTTTATGAGGAGTGATGCGGAGTATGGGTATTGTTCAATGGCAATTTCAACCGCTTCAAGGGCTTGCGGATGCTGCTCTTTTTCATCAAAATAGTCGATGATGCGCTCAAACCCGTCTTCTTCTATGAAAGTATAGCTTTTTCCGGCTTTAAGGTTAGCAAATTGAAGGAGCAATTCCTTTAATTCTTCGCGGTCTTGCCTGTAAGGGTTTTTACTCATTTACGGAATAGGTTTACGTAATTTATGACAAAAAAAATTAAACTGCAATTATTTATACTTTTTTTGGGAGGAAAACGTTAAAAAAAAATATAAAATTTATTGATGAATGGTTAATTATTACCCAAAAATTTGTAATATATTTGTAACAAGTAATATCAATAAAAATGAGTCAGTTCACCAAATCAATACTGTTGCTGGGTATTCTCGCAGGGAATATGCTGTACTCATTTGCTGATCGTGGATTGAGAAAGAAGAGTAAGAACCGTGTAACCCTCAATATTGCCACCAACAACAGCTTCAAAAAATCTTTATCATTCAACCTTAAAACAGGTTTAAAATACAAAGGGATGTTGTTTACAGGTACACAAAGAGAAAATACTTCTCTGGTTGCCAACAGCCTGCTTACATATCAGAAAGGCAACACTGTTTACATTGTTCCCAATAAACAAAAAATTGTTGTTCCGGAAATCAAACAAGGTTACACCGGGATGAAACTGATCATCAAATCAAAAAATTAAACCGCTTTTTTCAGCGGTTTTTTTATGCTTACTTTCCTCCTTTTCTCAACTGCAGATTCTCTTCATAACTCATGATCCTGTAACCAGATTTAGGTAATTCAAATTTCGCAGCAGCAACCGGTTCATAACTGATACTTTTCAATGTGTATATAAACTTCAAGTTGCCCGATTTAACTTCATACTGCACAGGTAATCCTTCAAGATTCGTAAATGCATTGTTGTATTGCCTGTTATTAAGTACAATACCAGGTGCAAAATAAACGCTGAGGCTTTCTCCACTACTCAATGATGCCGTTGCTTTTTTACAGGCAAATCCATTGATTGTTTTCTCTTCATTTCCTACCGTAAATCTCAGGTTTCGGAAATAATTATTTTTTGCTGACCAGTTATCTGCATTCATTGTGATCATTAACTTTTGTCCACTGTATTCTTTTAGAATTGCTCCTTTAGCAGTTCTTGAATCATACAATACAGATTCAGTTCCAAGTCCGTTGATCATTTCGGTGCGGCTTTGGTTTCCTTTCACGTAAACCTGGTAAGTAGCCCCTTCATAGGATTTTGCAGTTGTATTGTTTCCTGCTCCTTCAATGCTGATATCATATTTAAATGAAGCTTCGTTTACAGCCGTTTGCGCCATACTTACATGGCTTAAAAGCATAAAGGAAAAAAGCCCGATTATTTTAATCATTTCAGATTATTATATTTTACTGTAAAGATAATTCAATCCTATGCCAATTTTAAGAAACAAAAAACCTGTGCCTTCTACAGCACAGGTTTTATCATATTGTTAACGATAATTTTTATTTTTTCCCGCCCTTATTTTTCATTTCCTGGATTTTCCGCTGGCTTTCCTGCATCGCTTCTATCCTCTCCTGCAGTTTCGATTTTTTTACAGGCTTCTTCCTGTTCTCGTTCATCTGTAGAAGAATCTTGTCATGATCTATGATGTACTTCTGAATTACAAACTGAAGAATCAATGTGATAACATTCGAAACTGTATAGTACCAGGTAAGTGCTGCCGGCAATCCATTAAACACACCAAGCAGCAATACCGGGAAAATATACGGCATGTATTTCATCAGAGGATTGTTATTGTCCTGCATATTGTTCATGCTGTAAAGCGAAATCAATAAGCTGGTAACCACTGCCGTTAGTGTGAATAAACTCACGTGATCTCCGTAGAAGGGAATAGAGAAAGGAAGTTTGGCAATACTGTCATAAGAGGCGAGATCCTGTGCCCAGAGAAAATTCTTACCCCTCAGGTCGATATTCGATTGAAAGAAGTAATACAACGACATGAATATCGGTATCTGCAACAATGCAGGCAAACAACCACCCAACGGACTCACCCCGGCCGATTTCCACAATTTCATCTGCTCCATACCAAATGCCTGCTGATCGAGCTGATTGGTTTTAGGATCGGTGAATTTCGCTTTCAATGCATCCACTTCCGGTTTGAGTACTTTCATTTTTGCACTGCTGAGATAGCTCTTATAAAGAATGGGCGATGTGATCAACCTGATAAGTAAAGTGAGTAAAAGGATCACAATACCCATACTCGCTATGTGCTTCTGGAAAAAGTCGAAAACGGGCAAAAGAAAATGACGGTTGATGTATTTTACAAATGCGAACACACCACTACCGTAAGGAACAATATTTTCAAGTTGGTTATTGTAATTTTTCAGGATATTATAATCACTGGGACCATAATAAAACTGCAGGGGAATCATGGCTGTTGCGCCACCAGGCACTGCATGTCTGGCGTTCGTAGTGGCTCTTGCAATATAATTCCCGGCTGTATCGGCAGGCACCGTCCAGGCTGTTGTTGCTGAAGTGAATTTATTTTTAGCGATGAGTGTATTGGCAAAAAACTGTTGTTTCAATGCAACCCAACTCAGTGGTTTGTTGAAATTGAGGTTATCACCCGAACCCATATATTCAAAATCATAATTGTTATCTTCAACATAACATATATGGCTTTGGGTGAGTTCGTATTTATGGTCTTTTTCTACCTGCTCTGCTTCATTCTGCCAGAGAAAATTAATGGCGTTCTGAGAAAGCAACTGATCGGCACCATTCAGGGTAATGTTCAGGTCGATCATATAATCTCCCGGCCTCATTACATATTGATGGGTGATCTTTCTTCCGAGGGTATCGCCGGTTGTAAAAGAAAGTGTTATTGATTTGTCGGCGTTGGTTTGTACCGGTGCGGCATCAAAAAATAATTTATCTGTTTCGGCTGTTTTATTACTGGCAGCATTTACTGTATAAGTAAACCTGTTAAAAGCGCCATCAAGAATGATCACCGGTTTACCATCATGCCTTTTAAACTTTTTTAATTCCACTAGTTTTGGTTGAGCCCCTTTATTGGTAAATGTAATTTTCATTACATCATTTTCGAGAACAGACAATTGTTCGGTCGCACTTACAGATTGAAAAGCATTGGCATTTCTGGAAGCAATGATGGTATCCGCTTTCAGGGAATCCAGTTTTACGAGATTGCTGTCTACCTTAGGTTTGGTAGCCGCAATAGAATCGGCAATTCTTTTTTGTTCTCCTTCGTAAGCCAGCCTGCTTTTGCTGTTGAGCATAAACATCCCAATTAGTAAAACTCCAATCAGCACAAAACCAATCAACGTATTTCTATCCATTCCCATGATTTATATTTTAGGAGTGCAAAGGTAATTAATAGAGATCAGAACTGATGCCATATAAATAATTAAGCATGAAAACATGCACCTGTAAGCAATCTTTCGCTCAATCAATTTTGAAAATTAAAAAGCCCCCGCCATAAGCAGGGGCCTTTACTATTGAATTGTTTGCTGGTATTATTTTTTGGCAGCAGCAGGAGCAGCAGCTTTTGGTGCAGCAGCGCCGGCGGCAGCTTTAGGAGCAGCAGCTTCTTCCTGTTTCAGCTGACGAGTCATCGTTACTGAAGCAATAGGAATTCTTGGTGAATTCAAAACTTCCATATTGTCGGCAATAATATTCTCTACCCTGAGGTTTTCATTCAGTTGCAGATTGCTCAGATCTACTTCGATGAATTCTTTCAGGTATTTAGGCAAAGTTTTGATCTTGATAGATTTCATTTTGGTAACCAGTTTACCACCTGCTTTAACACCGGCAGGGGTTCCTACGTACTTCAATGGCAAAGTAGCAATGATCTTTTTGTCTTCTACCAGTTCCAGAAAATCGACATGGATCAGTTCATCTGTTACCTTATTGAACTGAAGGTCTTTTAAGATACAACGATGTGTGTTACCGTTTACTTTAACTTCAGCAAGCATAAACTCCGGAGTGTATACAATGCCTTTGAAAGAAGTTGCAGGAGCAGAAAAGTTAATCTCTGATTTACCACCGTAAATTACACCTGGCACGAGTTGCTGAGAGCGAAGTTGGCGGGTGGATTTTTTTCCGCTTTCGGTCCTCAGTTGTCCTTCGATTGTAATTGATTTCATTTGATGAATTTTTTAATGAGGCGCAAAGGTAGTTATTTTCAGCTATTTTCTGACAGTATTTACAAAAAAAATAGTCAGCAATTCTTCATTGCTGACCAATTAATTACATGAATTAAAATATTGAAAATCAATATTATACCTTTCCGTTTACCTTTAATCGGTTCCGGATGAACAAACTATTGATGCTTTTATTTTCATAAGCATTCCGGAGAGCAACGGCAAAAAGTTCATCGGTAGACAAAACTTTGATCTTATTGCTCTTGCCTTTCAACGGAATTGTATCGCAAACAACCAGTTCTTCCAGGGCGCTCTTTTCAATATTCTCATAAGCATTACCGCTCAATACAGGGTGTGTACAGAATGCTCTTACGCTCCTTGCCCCTTTTTCCATCATTAATCCTGCACTCTTGGCTAATGTTCCACCTGTGTCGCAGATATCGTCGATGAGGATGATATCGCGGTCTTTTACATCCCCAATCACCACCATACTGGCTATTTCATTGGCTCTCTTGCGGTGCTTATCACAAATAACCATTTCACATTCGAAGAAGGATGCAACCTCACGGATCCTGTTGGCACTACCTACGTCGGGCGCAGCAAAGGTGAGGTTGGGCAGGTTCAGACTTTCAATATATGGAATGAAAATGGCAGATGATTCCAGGTGATCTACAGGTATATCAAAATATCCCTGAATTTGTGGTGCGTGCAGATCCATGGTTACTACCCGGTCGGCCCCGGCTGCGACCAGCATATTGGCTACCAGTTTTGAACCAATGGCCACACGGGGTTTATCTTTTCTGTCCTGGCGTGCATAGCCATAATAAGGAATCACTGCAATTACTTTATAAGCGGAGGCTCTTTTAGCAGCATCGATCATGAGGAGTAATTCCATGATGTTTTCAGTAGGTGCAAAAGTGCTCTGAATAAGAAATACAAAACGTCCCCGGATGCTTTCTTCAAATTCTACTCCAATCTCGCCATCACTGAATTCCTGGATCTTAACACTACCGAGCGGTTCGCCAAATTTCTTTGCAATTTTTTCGGCAAGATACCTCGAACCTCTTCCCGAAAATATTTTTGCATTTGATTCCATGTGGTTATTTTATAGATATGATTGAATGATTTAAACAAATTTACAATTACCGGAAACATTGCTGAAAATAGCCATGGAAGCGAATTTCAGCAAACAAAACAACTGAATAAACTTTTGTTTCGCTGATTTTTGTTTTGCGAAAATACATTTAGTTTAGCTCACTTGATGATGAAATTTTATGAAAAAAGAATCCGGTGCAGTTACTTCGATAAAATGCTGGGCAGCCGATGAACAACCCAGGGAAAAGATGATTCAACAGGGAGCTGCTGCTCTGAGCAATACTGAACTGCTGGCGATCCTGATCAGATCTGGAACCCCGAAAGATTCTGCGCTTGAACTGGCCAGGCAGATTCTTCAGCTTTGTAATCAGAACCTGGATGAACTGGGCAAACTGAGCCTGAAAACACTGCAGCAAATTAAGGGTATAGGCGATACGAAAGCTGTAAGCATTGCTGCCGCAATTGAACTGGGCAGAAGAAGACAATCGGCTGGCTACCTGGAAAAACCGGTAATTAAATCAAGCAATGATATTGCTAATTACTTAAGGGTGGTTCTGAAAGATTATCCTTATGAAGTGTTTGCGGTAGTCTTCCTGAATCGTGCCAATAAAATCAATCATTTTGAAATCATCAGCAAGGGTGGTATTACCGGAACAGTGGCCGATCCGAGAATAATCATGAAAAAAGCACTGGAAGAAGAGGCAACCAGCATTGTACTCAGTCACAATCATCCTTCCGGGAATTTAAAACCGAGCCATGCCGATGAAGACCTGACGCATAAAATAAAAAATGCCGCTTCCCTTTTCGACATAAAAGTGCTGGATCACATCATCGTGAGTGATGAAGGATATTTCAGCTTTGCAGATGAAGGAATTATGTAAGCGTTTATGCCTGACCGG
>Ga0075163_10012586_pt1 | contig 11018 bp, 5 predicted proteins | sample JI1023141ADNA_FD_71478 | JGI IMG/M metagenome (GOLD analysis project Ga0075163, IMG submission 71478) | Wastewater effluent complex algal communities from Wisconsin, to seasonally profile nutrient transformation and Carbon sequestration -... | ecosystem: Engineered > WWTP > Effluent > Algae...
GAAGAAAACGAACTGAGTTTTATACGTCAAATTAGAGAATTTGGAAAAATAGAACCTGATTTAATCACTACCGACAAACAACTACAAAATAGAATCTTACAACAGCCAGCCTTGCAGTGGATTTTGTTAAAAAATAAATGACAATCAAAAATCTTGTTATTTCGGCTTGTGCTGGTATAACTACTCTATACCGATATAGGTTAATTTTACGTCATGTTATATTGAAATGTAACATGCTACAAAAGAAAAAAATCTTATGAAAACCAGTTTGGATTATTTACCTCCACACAAGCAAGCCGAATTAACGAAAATAGTCAGTTTGATTCAGGAAGCTGTGCAGCCTGAGATGATTATCTTGTTTGGCAGTTACGCCCGCAATGCATGGATAGAGGAAAAATATGATAACGAACACTACAAATATCAAAGCGACTTTGACGTTTTAGTGATTATTGAACTCAAAAGCGAAGCCATACAAGGCAGATTTGAGCGGGAAATAGAGGAAAAAATTGAGAAAACAGAAGAAATCAAAACTCCTGTTTCTGTGATTGTGCATGATATTGATTTTATCAACAGACGTTTGAGTAAAGCGCAATATTTCTTTAGTGAAATTAAAAAAGAAGGCATTGTGCTCTATGATTCAAACAAGTTTCAGTTAAAAGAAGCCAGAGAATTATTGCCGGCAGAGCGGAAAAAATTAGCGCAGGAGGATTTTGATTATTGGTTTTTGAAAGCTAGAAAACTTATGTCAGGATTTCAATTTTATTTTCAGAATAAAGATTACAGTGAAGCTGCTTTTTTGCTTCACCAAGTTACAGAACGCTTATACAGCGGAATTCTGCTGGTTTTTACCCGCTATAAACCCAATACCCATGATCTAATCATATTAAGAAAATTAGCCAATTCTGTAGATGATCGCCTAATACGCGTCTTCCCTCTCGATAGCTTTGATAACAAGCGCTTGTTTAAATTACTCAGAAAAGCATACGTCGACGCACGCTATAAACCGAATTTTGTCGTTACACATGATGAATTGGCACAACTATACCAACAAGTGGAGGTACTAAAAAATACAGGAGAGCTCATTTGCCAAGAGAAAATTGAAAGCTTTGTGTGAAATATAATACCAACAGAAGCTGTCATGCTAGCAAAAGTTGGCATCCAGATTGGAATCTTAAGTTCTGCGCTATATTTGTCATGTTTTTAGCATGCAATTAAGCATCGTCGTAAAAATAACGCAGGCAGAGTTATAAACGGCTTTTCTGGATTCCGGCTTTCGCCGAAATGACGAAAAGCGGATACCAACCGCAGTTTATGCCCGCGAAAGCAGGTACTGATATAACAATTGTTTATCGTGTAAAGTCGTGTAGAGAACAATGGATCTGTTTGGCGATATAGAGTTTTATCGTGTAGAAAAATCTTCCTACTGAAACACACACGTCACAAATTGATCTTGCTCTTGTTGAATATAATTTATTCCTGCTTCTTCATCTTTGCCTATTATTTGTAGTAGCTGGGCAATACGATCGATGTCATCGTTGGCGTTGGCATAAATGGTCAGTGTTCTGTTATTCCAGTCAGCCTGAAGCCACTTTGGTTTAAATCCACTAATGCTAGCCTGAATGAACGTTTGCAATGCTTGCTTGAGCACTCCTAAATTGTCTCGAATGGTTTCAAGTTCTGTTTTTGGAAGATGAATCATATCAAAGGCAGTAAATTTTATCACTAACGCATGATCTGCAGATGCTCCGAATTGACGATCTTGTTTGCGAGAAGACTCAATTCGTTCCAATGAAAACTTGTACTCATTATTCTCTACCAATTCTCGCAATTTCTCCTGCATGGCTGTTTGTTTTTCTTTAAACACCTGGGTTTCCTGAATCGCTGCGGGTTTCTGAGATGGAAAGAAAGCATAACGTCCAACGGATGGACTGCTTGGGTGGTGGGGCTGGTTTGTTGGCAGTTGGAATGCTGGGCACGGCAAAGTGGGTTGCTTGTCAGCATTATTAGAAGGAGTTTTATTGGGAAGCAGTAAGTTATTATCGTTACTAGGCTGACCGGGCACTACAGGAACCTGTCCAAAGGGACGCGTCAATGCCGCCACCTGGCGTAAAAATTCATGCAATAAGTTTCTCTGACGTTCAAAATAGAGATCGGCTTGCAAGCGAGCCTCCATATCAGTAGATGCTGTAATTACATGCGTTCGCTCTAAGTCTTCCAATTTTAACTTCAAAGCATCCGCGTAGACCTGATAATCACTGCGCACTTTATCAGTAAGACCGCTAAATCCCAACAAAGCGGGCAAAATGCCCAATGGCAAAGTTTGCGTTAACGCTAATATATAAGCCTTATACGATTTCCAGCGTGCCTCAGGAATAGAAACCCATTCATGACAGTGCAGTAAAAATTTCTGATTGACTTCGTTTATTTCCCCAGACATCTTATTGAATTCGCCTTCTAATAATAAAGGCAACAGGAAATCCTTAGGCGTTTCGGGATGTTTGGCTCTATCCAATATAAATTCGACTTCCTTACGCACGTTGGTATGACTATGGCAAGTCGCCAAAGTAATCTGGCTCAACGTGGCTTTGGATAAAGTGCGCACTTGTCCCTGCGGTAACGTATCCAATTGAGTCACTCGATCAAAATCTTGCAAGGCTTGCTGCGTTATATGTTTCAGCCATACCACTTGTTTTTTAGCTTTATCGCCGACGTAAAACAACTGATTTTCAGCGCGAATGTAAGCCGTATTGGCGGTGAACGACAGGGCTTGCAGATCATCACTATCCTGAAAAGAAGACAAGCGCAACAGCTGACACTCGAGCAATTGACTGCGTTCTGCGTATAGTTTAGTGCCAATCATAATCACAAAGCGGCTCTGCGCAATATTCTCACGCATCTGTTTGTCCATATCTCCGACCATCTCTCTAACATCTAGCCAAGGCGATAAACCCGCTATGCGTAAATCTGTTACCAACGTATTGTGCAAAAAGCGATTTTGCAAAAATTCCAACTGTTGACTGCCTTTAGTTTCCCAAGCATAACTAATAAACACCCGCGTAATCGGCGGCACGGTTCTTAAGCGTCGGCGCAACTGCTGATTGCGGCTCTTTTTATTGTTTGTCGCTAACGCTTTGGACGTGGCATAGCTACCTGTCTGCGTGCCTGCGGATAAAGGCTCAGGCGCGGGAAATTTCGCGGTTTTAAAAGACGGCTGTTGGGCGGCTTCAGGATATAGCGCTTTTACACCCATGCAGGCGGCATAATCGGGCGATGGTAGGCGTTTAATCTCATGCGCCTGAACAAGCGCATCCACTAAAGGCTTGATTTGGTCAGGAGAAGCAAAAGAAATGATCTGTTCCCGATTTTGCGACCAAAGCGTTAATTGCTGCGAGTCAATGGTTATGCCTATAACAAACTGAAACTTCAGTTTCTGTAGAATTGCTTGTAAGCAGGTTTCTTTAGTTGAAACGGAGGATTCTGTCAGATAATTTTGTATAGCTTTAGCAAGCCAAATTAACTCATCATTTTGTACTAGATTTTTTGTCTGATAGGATGGCTGCCAAACAAAAACATTTGATTTCCTTTCCGGTAGCTGCTGCTTACCTAAGCTCAGTAACTGATGATCATAAACGGGTAGCATATCTAAGCTATTAACAGCAGCTTCTGGCCCATCTTCAATTTGATTTTCCAAAGTCGCTTGTGCTAAAAACTCGTTAGCTTGATCCTGCAAGGTTTGCACTAAGGCTGTGAAAACGTCAGGATAACTTGCTAACTCTTCCACCATTTCGTCTAAAACTTCAGTAAATCCTTGAGCACCATAATCTGTATTTTCTAGAGCTGCTTGCACTGAAACTTGGAGATCATTCGGAAAAATTGGCAATTTTTTTACCATGTTATCTAAAACATGAACGGCAATTTCGTGAAAATTACGATCAAGATAGTTATGATGGCCTGAAACCAAAATGCGTAAAAACTTTCTGGTATAAAAGTGGGTATCAGACTTTTCTCCCTCCAATGCTATTAGTACTACAGCTAAGGTAATCTCTGGGAAGTTCCATAGTTGTTCATTTAATTGTTGTATAACTGAAAATGAAAGAGCTTCTTCTTGAACATGTATATCTTGGTTCCTCAATGCTTGTAGTAAAACAGCAATAATTTCTGGAAAATTATTCAATTCTTTCAATTCAATTAAGACTCTAATAACTGTAAATCGAACATCCCAATATTCATCCTCTGACGCTTGCAGTAAAACAGTAACAACCTCTGGAAAATTACTTAATTTATCTAATTTACCTAAAACTTTAACAGCTTCGAATCGAACATACCAATACTCATCTTCTAACGCCCGCAGTAAAACAGTAACAACCTCTGGAAAATTACTTAATTTATCTAATTTACCTAAAATTTCAACAGCGATAAATCGAACGTTCCCATCTTCATCATTTAGTACTGCTTGTATTAAATCGGAAATGGTCTTTGGAAAATTTCCTAATTGTTTACCTAACTTCTCTAATAGATAAGAATTTTTACCCCTCAACGCCATTTGCACCAAAGTAGGAACGATTTCTGGGAAGTTCTCCAATTTTTCGCCTAGCTTGTCTAAAATTTCGGCGGCTTTATACATTTCATAATGAGAACGGCTATTCCCATTCAAGATTACTCCTGTTAAAGCAGAAACAATTTGCGGAAAACGCCACAATCTTTCACCTAAATTAACTAAAAAATAGATGGCTTTTCCTCGAACATCCATGTTTTTATCTTCTAATGCTTGCAAAAAAGCGGATAAAATTTCTGGAAAATTCTCCAATTTCTCGCCTAATTGACCTAAAATACTGATGACTGAACATCGAATTTCATAATTTTCATCCTTTATCACCTGGAGTAAAGCAGAAATGGCCTGCGGAAAATTCACCAATTTTTCCTTCAAATTGCCTAAGATATCAATAGAAGCTTTTCGAACCTTTTTATCTTCATCTTTTAAGGCTCGCAACGATGAGGGAATAATAGCATGCTGCCAAACTTTTGATGATGCCCCTACCATCAGAGTCCAAAAGGTATCCCATCGACATTGTTTTGCCCATTGGTCTATTTCAGCCATCAACTGCTTATGCCCTGGAATACGCATGTCGCAGTTAGCTTCTGTCAAACATCGCAGCGTCATGCCAATATGCTTCAAATTCTTTTGAATTAACTCATAAGGCGGCGACAACAGCACATGCCAAAACGCAGAAAAAGCGTGATCGTAGTAACCCTTCTCTGCCGTGATACCCGCGATAAATCCTATGACTACCGCCCCATGTGGATCGTATTTGTTTTGTTTAATCCAGTCTAACGCTTTTTGGTAAGCCTCTTCTCCCCAATAACCTTGCAAGCTGTCGGCTAAGTATTGTGCGGCAAAATATTCCTGAAACGTTAAATGGATAAAATAGCGAGGCTGATCTCGACCGGTGGGATCATTGGGGTTTTGACTGCGCATCAATCCTAAGTCTAAGGCATGACTAAAATAAATTTCAAAGTTGCTGAGTTGCGGATAAGTTCGTAATTTTAGCTCGCGAAACACTTCTGCTTGCATATTAGGCGAGAGTACGATTTGTCCTTGCTGAAAACCTATCCACGCTAAGATACTCAGCACATTCCATTCCACCACAAATTTTTCTTTTAGTGTGTTTAAATCATAAAATTTTGGAAGATTTCTGCCTTCTTTTTTGCCTTGCCGCACTAAAAAATTTTCCAGGACTTTTTGGTACAGTTGCGTCAAAGAAATTTCATCTAGCGCCGCAGTTTTAGTCTTGTCAGGTGTTAGGTTGCCATACGTTTGGCAGAGCAAGGCTAGATTCAACGGGATATGCGCCAATGCCCATAGTTGCGTGTTGTCGCGCAATGCTGTTCGCAGCGGCAAATCAGTGGATGCGGATGAATGGCGTGACGGTTGAGTGGATAATAACTGCAGATTGGATGGGCCCTTAAGCCAAGCCTGGTATTGTGTCAAGTATTGTTCAATCTGCGAATCGATAAAGCCAATATTTACTAAGGTTTGATCAAACAAGATGCTGGCGGGCGGCAATTGATAATCGCGTGTGGTGATCAGCAGGTTTTTGAATTTGAGGGCTTGCGCTAGCAGTTGACCATGCAGCGTCGGTTGCCCTATGCTATCTACTTCATCCAAGTAGTGTGCTACTTCATCGTATCCATCCAAAATCAGCAAGGTGCGATCACTGTGCTTATCTAAAATTGCCTCTAATTCATCCAGATGTTCCGTTGTGGTTTCATGTGCGAGATGCTGTTCAAACACAAAAGCCGCTAAATCTTCTTTGAAGCTGGTTTTTACGATTGTTTTACTTTGAGAATTTAGCCATTGTCTTAAGGGTATCCAAAGCACATAGTCATACTTGTCGCTAAATAATCCTTGGGTTGCCCATTGCCAGGCAATAAATTGGACTAATGTGGTTTTGCCCACGCCCGCACGACCTTCTACTAATACGCGGCGCACTTGCTCTGGCTGCGCGCTTTTTTCTTTGTTCTCTTTGGGGGCGATACGTGTAAACATATTGGCAACCGGTACTGGTTTTTCTACCTTATGCCAAGCCGCTTCGCGTTCTAATTGGTTTTGTCCAAATTCTTCGGAGCGTGCAATGGGTTTTTTTTGTGAACCTGAGTTATAGTTTTTGCTGTCTTTGCCTGTTTGCTTGTCCTGTTCTTTGTCTTGCGTTAATTTTTTATCATGTTCTTGTTGCTTTTCTTTGACGTTAATGGTGAGACTCACTGCCTGTATTGGAAATAAACCCTCAGCCAGCGGCATGGGTAAGCTGTCTTTTTCCCGATACGCCACTTTCAGCGCGTTTTGTAAATAGGGGTAACGCACTGAGTGCGATGAATAAGAGGTGTCAATACGAGATGCTGCATTAGAAGTCTGATTTGTTGGTGATGTTGACTTCTGAGGCTCAATATTCGATAAACTGGCATTGTTGCTTATGCCAGAGGTTGTGCTAGGTATCGCTGTTTTCAATGTTGATGCTGGTTGCTCAACATCTAGTGCGTGATTCTTATTAGTCGTTGATTCCACGAGTGACGGGATCATGCGCTCGTAATGACCACCAGTATGAGAACCATTAAATCCTATGGTGACTGTTTGTGTTTGATCAGGATTTAATATTTCCGAGTTAACGGCATCAGGATGAGCATAGTAATTGACTGTAATGCCAAATATTGCAGCAACTAAAGCGACTTCCGATGCCAGCAGCCATTCGCCAGAACGGATAAAATCCGCGTATTCTTTTAAAACGTCTCCAGAAATATACGTATCCCATTTAAATTCGGCAGTACTCAACTTATTATATTCTTCATAGGCTCGATTTAATGCAGGTTCAGAACGAATAAGGTCACGTAGTTGTCCATTATTGCGATTTAGGGCATCCTGAAATTTGCGCTGTAAACTTGCGGCCTGCCCCTCACAATCTCTATGGTGAATATTAATATACGATAATACTTCAGGGTACTGCTTGAGTATGTTTTCAAATTGCGACCATAGTGGAAGCGCAGATTGCGTTGGATCATTCAAAGATTTTTGATAAACCACACGCAAGCTAGATAATTGGGGACTTGTTGCAGCAATAGAACGTTCAGACATAACCAATTCGCAAATACTGGCAACAACCAAAGACCACAAATCACTATCACGTTTAGCTTCCTCTACCCGGTTGCTTAAAATATTGCGCCTTTCAGGCGCATCATCACAATGATACTCTCCAGCATGATTTAATCGACCAAACATAGCATGAAAAGCGCAATTACCGTCCCCAGTAGTGCGTTGCCTCACTTCTTTAGGCTTTTGTCTGACTTGATTGTTATTGACGTTAAGGTTTGCCAAATCATCTGGCGTTGCTTCTCGAGAAGATGCTTGAGATAGGTTATTATTTTTTTGTTCTTGCATGCGGCTCTCCTTGATCAGGGTACAATTTAAAAATCACTTTGGGAAGAAAAAGAGAAAAAAGAGAAACTTGCCCGATTTATTTTTACTCTTCTTTCTCTTTTTTCTCTTTTTCTTGTTGCTAGACGTTCAAAATTTATTCTGACTTCCGCTTGTTGTCCTTAAAAACAGCTTCGTCAAACTCCAGATGTTTGACCCCTATGGCGCGTAAGCATTGTAGAAAGAAAATGGCGCTAAATGTTCCGCGAGACAGTTTATTTTTGATGTTGGATTCCGTTTCTTGAATTCCTATTAACGCTAACCTTTCTTTCAGATCGCCATACTTGATCTCTCGTTTTGCCAATTCAGTTTTTAGAATTTTTAAGACAACTTTTGCCCAAAACAGTTTTTGGTCTGACATAACCTTACCTATAACCTATCTTAAGGTTGATAACAATGGATAACTGATTAAAATAGCATAAAATGAATTTGAGGTTAAAATTTATTGACATAGGTTATATATAAGATACTATAGACACTTAAAAGATACTTTATTGGTAAAAATGCTAATACGTATCTCTGCTGTACTTGAGCGTAGCGCGTAGGTGATCAGACCATACGCGCTACTTCCCAATAACCAACTTATATAGGAGGTAGCTATGGGTACTCATAGCGTAAACGAGTTTTCTCACTTCGTAAATCAACAATTCGATCCACTTGAACTTATCAATGCACATCTTGCCAAAGCCATTGCCTTGTGCGTGATAGTAACTCATTCCAGTCTCTCTGATTGTCCTGAGCAGATGATTCAAGATTATTTATGGGTACTGCAAGAACATATTGAAAAAGCATACGCGTGCAACACGCGCGTATTGGAAGCTTTTCTTGGCATTGTGTCTCAACAAGTTGGCGCAGCTCATGCGGAGGAAACTAACGTATGACTACCAAACGCATGCTTCAACAAGCTAACCAGGTTAAGAAAATTGCCAATGATTTAAACTATTCAGCAGAGGCTCTGTTTAAGGATCATATCCGTAACAAGAATGACCAAAATGGCAATTCCCTGCACTCAGAATTTACAACCTTCACGCGACAATTAATCACGTTACATGCTTATTTGGATGATCTGTTGGAACAATTGGAATGGTGTAATTTGTTTCGGCAGAAATTAAAGCGAGAATTCAGCGATATGGGTTGGTTTGTGGCAGGTGCTTTTCTTGGCATGTTTTTATCGCACCTGCTCAATTAGGGCATATTACCTCCTTACCTCCCCCAAAAGCGTGACGACTGTCAATGACGAGACCAAGCTGCACAAGCGAACAACATGCGGTTGGTTGTTCGCGCGGAAGCGTAGGCGAGCGCGAAGCGAAATCATTGACAGTAGGTGCGCTAACGATAAGCTCACGGCAGGGGTGCAAGGTTGCTTTTTACCGAAGCGCCCTTGCCCAAACCGCTTCTAAAAACCACCTCTCTGTTGACGCCAGTCTACAGAGAGGTGGCTTGAAAGGCTTATTTGCCCTGTTGGATGGCTGACACTTTATGTTCGCTCAACAGTGAAATGCCCCCTGACGCAAAAGTTGACTCCTTAATAAAACATGCTTCCTCCCCCCTCCTAAATAAATTTTCTTTTTGATAGTTTTGATCGCCGACCCCGCTGCCTCTTTCTCAATTCCCCCACCGCTATCTCTCGGACATTGCCTATCAACCACCTCTTTTAAAATATCATTACATATCGATATCTGTTATTTTATGATATTTATTGATATTTTAATACTTGTTAACCCAGCACTAAGGTACGCCTCACCAGTCACCATTTTGTAAGCGCCGACCACGCCACTTCTTTCCCGAGCCACCATACCATTCGTCTAGTTTATTCTGGGTTCGCAGCTATATTAAAATACCATAAAGTACTGGTATTTTATGGTATTTTAATGCTTGTTTGTCGACGGCAAATCATTGCGCTATCAGCTAACGATAATTATCAGGTTGCCTAAAAACTAATCAAACAACCAAAGAGCCAAACAAGAAGCCACTAGACTCCCTACTATGCACAGAGATATCCACAGAATCTGTGGATAAGTTTCGCTTCAGGGTTTTTTGAGAAACGAAAAAGCGCACTCTTGCTTTTAGTAGCTCAGGTTCAACGGGAGGTCATGCTAAACTTAGCTCAAAGAGCATGCTTACGTTGCTTTTCGACATGCTTGTCATATATGCAATTTATCAAATTAATGAAACAAAAATATTACCTTATGCCCCCTTGCTGAAAACGTGTCTACCCGCCCCTGAAGTAAAAGTTAACTTCCCACATCAAAAAATTCTAAAATACGCTTGCTTTACACTATCCGTTTGATAAAATTATCGCATCTGTCGCTCTGCTCGACTTTAAACAGCAGAAAAAGATCGGCGTGGTACGATGAAAATCCGATCGCAGTCTTTTGTTATGGACTCGTGCCTATACTTAATAGGTTTTCTATTGAGTATTTTTACATCACTCACCAGAAGTCACTTTTTTGTTTTCTGGTGTTTAACTCTGGTTACATGCAGTTGACATGTGATCACCAACTTATTACTGGGCTTGTTTTAAACGATAAGCACGGTGATTGTTTAATCATCAGGCCTTTGACCTTAGCCAGTTATTTTGGCTTTTTCCTCACTCGACAGAAAAGCGTTTTTCTAGTTTCTGTTCTTTTGTTTGCTGCAAGCAGTTAGCAGCAAACACTCATCTTAGTTTATCGCTGTGTTTGTTTTGAAGTGTAAGCACAGTGATTTTTCCAAATCAGGTCTTTGACCTTTTGGATGTTGTCTTAACATCCTTTGCCATTCTATCTAAATCCGTTACACGTTGGATCATACCCTCAGGGTTATATGCACTGCTATCCCCTTATCCATTTGATAAGGCATTGCAGTTGTATAGATTTGTATCCACTGATCTAAGAAATACTGGTGTTTACCGCTTAAGCATCAACGATCAGCCTGTGTATGGCAGAAAGATTTCGCATGGTTAGCGAATCGCTCTCTTTCTGAAAATGAGTACCTGTAGTCTTACTACCGGTTGACTGGCGTGCAAACGCTGCTTGCCTTTGGCAGGATTTATGAGCTGGCTGTCGTCACT
>Ga0075163_10012587_pt1 | contig 11018 bp, 11 predicted proteins | sample JI1023141ADNA_FD_71478 | JGI IMG/M metagenome (GOLD analysis project Ga0075163, IMG submission 71478) | Wastewater effluent complex algal communities from Wisconsin, to seasonally profile nutrient transformation and Carbon sequestration -... | ecosystem: Engineered > WWTP > Effluent > Algae...
GAAGCGGATTTCGGAGCACAAAACTGTCAACATACCACAAAAGTTGATGCGAGGTAGAATGTTCAATTAATCACTGAACCCGCTTTTTTGCAAAACCGCTGTTACCTGCTGGCCTTCTGTCCACTGTATTGTTGTATGTCTTGTCAATATTGAGTTGCTGCGTCATTGTCTGCTGTGTTTGTCGGGCTGTGTGCTAGTGTATTTTTATTTTTTTGAAGCGTGAAAATTTTTTTAAAAACAATTTTGTCTGCGTTGGCAAAGCAAGCTCTTTTGCAATTTTTGGTTTGAGAGCTGGCTTGTGCGAATTGCAAATGTGCTTGCTTTTAGCTTGAGTTGTCAATTTTGATCTTAACTGCATTGAAGAAAGATATTTTATTTGTCATATTAATTGAGACAAAATTATTTGGTTCATTAGCTAGATTACCTAAAACAAACCCTACTAAAACATCGGAATTATTTAAAAATATTGGGCTTCCGCTATAACCTTTTAACATCCAACCCTTATATTTATTTAAAATAATTGGACTTGAATTGTCTTGAAATTTGTAATGAAAGATAACATCACTTTTTACACAATAAACTATATTTTCTTCATTAAACGTAAGACTAAAAACACTGCAAATACTATTGTTAAGTAATTTATTATTTAAACTATTTATATCGGTTATACATAGCTGCTCTCTTGAAATATTAAGGTCGATAATCCTGCTAATTACTAAATCCAATTCTTTTAAAACATTTATTACAAATATTTTAGTTGTGTTCAGTTTAATTTCAATAGAATCGTTTTCAGCATACAAAATTACCTCAATTACTTGACTAATCTTTACATTTTGTATATGTAATGGAAAAACAAAACAATCATTAATAAAAACACCTTGGCCAAGTAATTTATTAGTTGCAGGGTCTAATACTAATCTTAAAGATTTTTCTATCTGTTTAATCATATTGAATTTTCTTTAAAAATTCATCAGGCGTACTACTATTCAATAATAGATTAAGTTTAGGCTTTAAATTTTCATAAGCGATTGTAACTTGTTCAAATAAGTTTTGCTTATTGATATAAGCAGATGCAATACATGCAGATAATTCCCCAAATAGGAGGTCTCCAGCTCCAATGTCACAATTTATTTGATTTATAGTTGGTGCTTCTAGCTTAATGACTTTACGATTATTGTGAATTTCAATACCATTTTTACCTTTTTTTATAATTAATATTTTATTTGAGTTTTCAATTAAATTCTTAAATATTGGGAGAGGAATGAGATTAAATTCTTTGTCAGTACCGAAAATCACATCTACTTTTTTTAGTAAGCTAATTAATACTTCTTGTCTTGATGCAATCCATTGGCTATAAAGATCCATTGTGCTAAAACATGGATTAATAACATCTATCAATTTTAGGTTATGAATAGGGTCGTTGTTAGCTAAAAATAAAAATGAATTCTTACTCTCCGAAAGACCTTTATAATTAAACCAAAGCGAAGGATTATCTGAAATTAGACCATAACCAAGTGGCCCTTGTATAGGTTCGCCTGTCCAAGTTAATTGAGGTCTTTCAATGAAGGAAATGTTTTTTTCTTGAAGTTTATGAGATCTAATGTAAGCTAAATATTCCTCTTTGTCTTGTAAACTTACAGTTGTAATTATTGAGCATTCACTATTGATTTTTCTTAAACCGAAAGCAGCGTATAATACAGGTCCTGAAGGCAGTGATTTGGTTGATTTAACCTTATATGACAATGAAAGACCAGAAATGAAAAATTTACACATAAAATAAATTATTTACTAAGAAAAATTGATCTATAAATCCCGTTAGATTTTTTAAATGATAATCCAAAATGAATAGAATTTATTTCAAATATTTGCTTAAGAATTATTATTGGAAGCAATATTGAACTAGTATGTGATTCAGGATCGGAGAGGTTATAATTAATTATGGGATACTTATTCTCTGTATCAATGTTATTTTTGATACCCTTAATTTGACAAAGATTGTCTTCCCTTAAAGTTTGATTTGATAGTAAAAGAAATGATGCACCTTCAAAATTGAATGAATTTGGTTTAATTTTATTTAATGCGTCTAACTGAAAGTTATTTAATTGTTCCGCACATATAATAACAACATTCCTAACTCGATTATTATGCAACATGTAGTATGCATTTTCAATTGCGGAAAACCACTCAATTACACCTCCACAAAAAGAGTAAGCAACATCAGTGTGAGGTATCAATTTTGCTAAACTGGTTGCTAAAGCAGTTGGAATTGAATTTGGCAATCCGAATGGGTCAGTAAGATCCCATCCATTCTTAGTCCCGATAGTTTCAAAATCATATGCTATTGAGGCAACTGAACTTTTTGAAATGCTTAATAAGCCATTATTGTCAAGATTTGGTCTTGTTGAAACTAGTGCTTTAATTAATATTGCTGCTATTTTATTTGCATGCGAACTAGATCTAGATCGTTCCAAGCCAGTCCCTCTTATAACAGAATTATCAACCTGAATATTTGATGGTATTTGCAAATTTTTCAAATTGTTGAATGAACAATCAATATAGGCGTCAAGGGTATTATTATCATATATACAATTTGATGAATTAACGATCATTGGATTAGGTAAGTTTGGCAAATACCATCCAATCGAATCAATGAAAACCGGTGTTTTAAAATTTAATTTACTCATACTCCTTTTTTATGACTAGGGAGGTGTTGATTCCTCCAAAACCAAGTGCAACACACAATCCAATTTCTGTTGGAATAGTTCTTAATTGATTTGAAAGATTCATAAAATCAAATGCCAAATTATTTAATCGTGCCGTTGGCAAAAGCTTTCCAGTCAAAATAGTATGACAAGCAGCTAAAATATTGAAACCACTAGAAGCACCCATGGTATGGCCTAAACTTCCCTTTGTGGATGCTCCACATGGTACTTTGCCATCAAAGAAAATTTTTGCTGCTTCTCCTTCTGACTTGTCATTTAAAGCCGTACCTGTACCATGCCAATATACAAATGAAATTTCTTTTGATTTTATTTCAGTTCCTTTTAAACAATTATTTAAAGAGTTAATAATTCCTTGTGTAGAGGGTTCAACCATATTGGAATTATCACAATAAAGACCAACGTTAACTACTTTGATATTCTCAGAATACTTATTTGGTTTGTCTCTTTCTAGTAAAAAGGCAACACCACCCTCCGAAGCAGTCATGCCATTTCGATTTATATCGAATGGTTTTGTGCCATCAGGAGACATCGCACCAACCTTATTAAAACCTGTATACGCAACAATTGATAAAGTGTCTAATGCAATTATTATTACTTGATCACAATAGTCATTTTGAATTTTATTATTGCCAAAATTTACAGCAACGATAGCTGACGCACATGCAGCAGATATTACAGAAGTTTCAAAATTAAATCCAAATGTTTCATAAACAACATCTGAAAAATCATCGTTATATATTCTTCTTTGCAGTTTTGCTGTTTCGGCAATGAAACTCATATCTATAGCGGCAGAAACTGGACCTGGGTCACCATGGGATGTGGCTATAACAAATGAGATTCTATCATAATTTTCTCTTGGTATTTCATTAAAAATTGTCTGTTTTATTCTTTCACAGAGTATTCTCAATAACGTTATAGTTCTGTCGAAGTACAAAGGAGTTTGATGGTTACCCCAATGTTGAATAAGTCCTACAGGTGGGCCGATTGGCCAGTCATTGAAACCAAATTCCTCTTTAGGATAATTAAAATTTGTTTTCCCTGCTTCTAATGAATTTAATGTTTCTTGCCATGTAAAACCCAAATTAGAAACCGCTATAAATGAATTATTATTTATGTATGACATACTCTTTCATTTATAGAATTAAATTTTTGCAGAATAAATTTCAACCTTGCATTTGAGAATATTGTCAACGAATAATTCACCTTTAGTAATTATCTTATTTTGAATCTCCGCTTCTTTTACAACAACTATATCAATGGTGTCTCCAACTCGAATCGTACCATAAAAATCCGCTTTACACTTAGCAAGAACTACATTTTCAGAATTATTTATTGTGTTATCTCCATTTGCATGGGTGCTTGATAGGATGCTTAGTAATAGGCCTGCTTGACCAACTAGCTCTATTAAAATTACACCCGGAACCAATACCATTCCACTTTTAAAATGAGAATATATTAAAGGATCTGAACCAGAAATTACTTTTTTACCAATTATCTTTTCATTAGAAATCCAATCAGTTATTTTATCAACCAATAAAAAGGGAGATGAATACGGAAGAAGCTCTCTTATTTGTTCAAAATGAAGTACTTTTTCCATCTTTAAATTTCGTTAGAATGATTTTTGGATAAGAACTCTAATATGTCTTGAGGCGTAAGCAAATTTTTAATTTCTGTATCTGGTACTTTTATACCTGTTCGTCTTTGTATTTCAACAATCATAACAACTGCACCCATGGAATCCAATCCTAAATCGCTATAAATATTGAAATTCAGACCAAAGTCGTCTAACTCTTTATCAAGTGCAATTTCAATTATTTCTTTAATTTCTTCTTTGCTAATCATAATTATTGTTTATAATATTGAAACTCCACCATCAATATAGAATGTTTGACCAGTGATATGACCGCTTGAATCCGATAATATGAATTCTACAATCTTACTCACATCTTCAACTGTGCCTAATTTTCTTAATGGTGTGGATTTGGTTATGTTTTTCACTACTTCTGGTGGTGTTTGTCTAAACATTGAACTTTCTACTGCACCTGGAGCAACTACATTACAAGTTGTACCAAATCTACCTAATTCTAAGGCTGCCACTCTACAAAGTCCTTCTAAACCTGCTTTAGATGCTGAATATGCTGCTTGACCAATAGCAGCTTTTTTAGATGCAACTGAACCTAATAAAATTATACGCCCGTTTTTGCTTAATGAAAGTAAATTGAAAAAGCATTTTAGAAATAGAAATGCTCCAGTCAAATTTATATCAATAATTTTACTCCACGAGTCGTAAGAAATTAATGATATAGGGTGGTCGTCAAGATAACCTGCACAATAAACCAGTTTAACACTTCCGGGTAGTTGTTCCTCAATTAATTGAGCAAAATTGCTAATTGATTCAATAGAAGTTACATCTACTTTATGCCAATTTAGACTTTCTGAATTCGATATGTCCGAATTAGAATAAGTTAAAAAGACATTTGGAGTTTTTTCAAGCAAATTAGTTGCAATTCTATTTCCTATTTCTCCACTCGCACCAACAATAATATATATAGTCTTTTCCACTTGATTATACTAGTTTTTTTCCTGTGTTATACAAGGTAGAAAGCTCCATTTTATATTCAGAATTATTAGTATTTACAACCTTATAAAATGCACTTGCTAAGTTTTTTCCAAATAAACCTTTGTAGTTACCTTCTTTAGAAAAACTATTGGAATATGCTTCATTTAAGGCAGAAATAATATTTGAATCTCGGCCACCATTTGCTTGAAAACCGACAGCAATATTTGAAACTGGATAACCACTTAATATATCAAGTACAAAAGATCCAAGAGTTTGCTTTAATGCCAATGTTTCACTCGCTTCGTTTAATGCTACTTGATCCGAGTTTGAATAGTTTGGCAGACTAGAATTAACCTCATTCAAGTCTCTTGGAATGTTATTCCTTGTTGGGTCTGATGATTCAACATGAAATAATAAGTCACGAAAACCTTGCGTAACTGGTCTTGAAAGCCCCTCATTTTTTAATTCACTTAGCATTGCTGAACTTGCTGATTTTTTTACTTCAGAAAGGCCTCCATTGTTAAGTGTTGCGGAAAAACCTTTGGAGAAAGCATTCTTCAAGGTGTTTTCTACTACTTTTTGAGATGGTTGCTTAGGACCTTCCATGTATTTTTCGAAATACGGTAATGGGTTTCCAACCTCAACGCCTGACCAATGTTGTAGCAACATATCACCAATTGCTGCTTCCATGGAAGTTCTCATTAGCCGACCACCTCGGCCGCCACCGCCACCGTTACCTCCACAAAGAATAACGTTTGCTAGATTAAAATCAAATGAAATAGTTTGATTTTTTTTGTCTGTTGATTTTTTTCGATTTGTCATGATTTTTTTGATTTAAAATTTGTTTAAAAATATAGAGATAATTTAAGTTTTATGGTACGATGGAAAAAAATGGCTCTTTTGGTTTTGCGAAGGGTCGGCTTTGTGTGTCGGGGTAAAACCAAATGTGCCATTTGTGCGGCTGGCTAAAATTGTTTTTAAAAAATGTGCGGTGGGAAAAAATAAAAATACAGAAGCGTGGGCTTTTGGGTCGGCTGTCTGTCGGTTCGTTTGTCCCGTTACGTTTTGATGTCTTGTCATATCGTTCATTTTATGCACTGTCGTCTTTTAGGCTTGCAGGTAACGTTTATTATACGCAATAACACCCCAATTATTGCGTCAATCTTTCCATTTTGGCATCATAACCGCAATAACATTATCAAACTTATACTATAGGTTTATTCCAAATCTAATAAAAAACCAACCCCAAAATAAACGATAAGCTCAAATTCACGGTTTACCGTGAACGCCTATTATGTCACATTTTAAAGAAAACGGAATCGATAAAACCTAATTAGGCGTAGTTTTTACTTACTTATAATGCAGTTTTGTTGAAATTTACCTTGTCACAACAAACCTACAATTTTAACGAAAACAAGCCTTAAGGGTTACTAAAAAAGTAATATTTAGTCCTGATCATACCGATAACTATCGAGAGGAAACCCCTGCGAAGAACGAGCAGGAGTTGCAATGGAGAGCCGTCAACGGATTTGTTGGTGACCGAGATGTTGATGCTCCAAATCGGGTAAACTACAATTCGCTACTTAACTGTGTTGTAAGCGACTAGGTTCTGTTTTAGATTGATTTAAACCCTGTGTATTTCCACAGCACCTCAGGAATATTGATACCATCAGGTGTTTGATTATTTTCCAAAATGGATGCTAAAATGCGCGGGAGGGCTAGTGCGCTGCCGTTTAGGGTATGGACTAGTTTGTTTTTGCCATCGGTATTGTCTTTAAAACGACATTTCAAGCGGTTGCTTTGGAAGGTTTCGAAGTTAGAAACAGAACTTACTTCTAACCAACGCTGCTGGGCCGCAGAAAAAACTTCAAAGTCGTACGTGATTGCAGATGCAAAACCCATATCACCACCACACAAACGCAATATGCGATAAGGCAACCCAAGTTCTTTTACAAGATTTTCTACGTGTTTTACCATGGTTTCGTGGCGCTGAACAGAGGTGTCGGGGTGGGCAATTTCTACGATTTCCACCTTTTCGAACTGGTGTAAACGGTTTAAACCGCGCACATCTTTGCCATAACTACCTGCTTCGCGGCGGAAACAAGGAGAGTAAGCGGTCATTTTGATGGGTAATTCGTCTTCTTTTACGATTACATCTCGGTAAATATTGGTAACAGGCACTTCGGCTGTAGGAATCAGGTAAAAATCGTCGACAACGGCATGGTACATTTGACCTTCTTTATCGGGCAACTGACCGGTTCCGTAGGCAGAATCGGCGTTTACCATAAATGGCGGAATGTATTCAATATAACCGGCCTCACCGGCTTTATCGAGGAAATAGGCTACCAAAGCGCGTTGTAAGCGGGCGCCTTTATTTATATATACAGGAAAACCGCTTCCGGTTATTTTATTGCCGAGCTCAAAATTGATGAGGTTGTATTTTTCGGTTAGCTCCCAGTGAGGAAGTGCTGTGAAGGCAAATTCGGGTATAGATCCACCGCTGCGCACTACTTCGTTATCTTCAGCATCTTTACCGGCAGGAACTATATCCTGGGGCAAATTAGGAAGCGTAAGCAAAAGGTTTTTAATGTTTTCGGCAATTGTAGTGTGTTCTTGTTCAAGTTTAGCAGAGAGCACCTTAAGTTCGGCCACCTTATTTTTCATAAGTTCAGCAGCATCTTTTTGACCCTGAGCCATCATTTTACCTATTTCTTTGCTTGTAGCATTTGTTTCTGAAAGCGTGTTATCGAGAGCGGTTTGGGTTTTTTTGCGCTCGTCGTCCAATTGCAAAAGCTGGTCAATTAAAGCAATTTCATATTTATTGCGTTTAGTTAAACGTTGTTTGGCAATTTCGGTATTGGCTCTCAGGTAGTTAATATCAAGCATCGGGTAAAAATTTTGGCAAAGATACGCGGAAGCCTGCTGTAGCTAAAGAATAAACAAAGGTTTTTGTTGTTTGCCATATTAATTGAATGAAAAAAGGCGTTATAATACCGAAGACATGGTGGTATAAAAATTTTTATTTTCTTATATCTTATTCATAATCAATTAATTAGATGTCCAGTGGCCTTTGAGTTTGTTTATTTCAACTTTCCGCCTTATCATTGCACTGTAAAGTCCGATTAACCAACTAAAGGACATCTCATCTGAATATTTCTTTTGTTTTATTCAGTCAGTTTTTTTTCCTGAATTTATTTTCGTTTTTAGATTGAACCTACATTGTATTTAGTGAAATTTTATTTTTTAACTTATAAAAGTTTGTAATGTATACTGAAGCACAGTTGAACGATATGCTCGTTCCTGAACTGAGAGAGATTGCGGAGTCATTATCGATCAACAACTTTAAAAAAATGGGTAAAAGTGAATTGGTGTCGGCCATTGTTGGTACGACCAAAAAAGCTGTGAGTACCCATAAAACCAGCGACGATAAAAAGAATGATCGCAAGCGATTGTTACGTCCGCGAAAAAAGAAAGAATTAGCCGGTGATGACACTGATGATAAAGTGGTAACTCCCGAAATTGCTTTTGTTGAAGAAGAAGATGAGGATGTAAAAATTGAAGTGCCTGAAACGCGCGACGAATCGTTTAACAATCAATCCAACAATCAGCAAAATAATGAGCAACCGATTGTTGAGCAACAAACAAATGAGCAGCCTGTAGTAAATAATAGAGAAGAGGCGCCACAGCAACAACATCAATACCCTAAAAAAACCAGAGAGCCAAGATTTAATATTGATTTAGACGGAGCTGTTCCGGGTGAAGGTGTATTAGAAATGATGCCCGACGGATATGGTTTTTTACGCAGTGCCGATTATAATTATTTAACCTCGCCTGATGATATTTATGTATCACCATCGCAAATAAAATTATTTGGATTAAAAACCGGAGATTGGGTTTCGGGATTTGTCCGCCCTCCGAAAGAAGGTGAAAAATATTTTGCTTTATTACGTGTTGAAACAATAAACGGACGCGACCCAAAAGAAATTCGCGACAGAGTACCTTTCGATTACTTAACGCCGTTGTTTCCTGAAAAGAAATTAAACTTAGTTTATAGCCCGACAGATTATTCAACTCGTGTAATTGATTTATTTACACCAATTGGAAAAGGGCAACGCGGAATGATTGTGGCGCAACCAAAAGTTGGTAAAACATTTTTATTAAAATCGATTGCCAATGCCATTGCACAAAATCACCCTGAAGTATATTTAATTGTATTACTTATTGATGAGCGCCCTGAAGAGGTTACCGATATGGAGCGCAGTGTAAATGCAGAAGTAATAGCCAGTACATTCGACGAACCTGCCGAAAAACACGTGAAGGTGAGCAGTATTGTTTTACAAAAAGCAAAACGTTTGGTTGAGTGCGGACAGGATGTAGTTATTTTACTCGATTCGATTACGCGTTTAGCACGTGCACATAATACAGTTGCTCCTTCAAGTGGAAAAGTATTATCGGGTGGTGTGGAAGCGAATGCGATGCAAAAACCAAAACAATTTTTTGGTGCAGCACGAAATATTGAATTTGGTGGTTCACTCACCATTTTAGCAACGGCCTTAATTGATACCGGAAGTAAAATGGATGAGGTAATTTTCGAAGAGTTTAAAGGAACCGGTAATATGGAATTACAACTCGAAAGAAAATTATTTAACAAACGTATTTTCCCGGCAGTAGATGTAACAGCAAGTTCTACTCGTCGCGACGATTTGTTGCACGAGCGCGAAGCATTACAAAGAATGTGGGTATTACGTAATCACCTTGCCGATATGAATACTGAAGAAGCAATGAATTTTATTTTACAACACATGCGTGGCACCAAAAGCAACGAAGAGTTTTTGGCAACCATGAATGGATAATTACCTATTATTTTTTTAAAATCCGCTACGGCGGATTTTTTTTATGCCATTATCAAATCATTAATATGAAAAGAGCAATCATATTTTTAATTATTGCATTACCATTTTTGACTCTGGCTCAAAACGAAATTCAAACTCTGCCTTGCGGAATAATTCCCAATACTTTTATACACCCAAAACAAATATGTTAGAAGTAAGTACCATGGTTAAAACAGTTACAGGAGAAATGACCTTGTGGTATGTTGTAACTTTTCTTGTTGAACCAGAAAAAGGAATAACATTACAACATCAGGAATTGTTAGATTTTTAAATATGTAATAAACCCACTTCAAAAAGTGTATTTACCGGAGGGTTGTTCCAGAATAATTCAAAATCGGTTAAACCGGATAATGTATAATTTTCTTTTATTTGTGTCAAAGTAAATATGGCTTCACCATTTTCTTTCATGTGTTGTAACATGGCCGTTAACCAAATACCTTGTTCACGCGTTAATTTAATTTCCAACTCACCGGTTCTGGTCGAAAAAAGCAGCGCTGCCATTTGATGTGTAATACCTTTTTTTGTTTTTGTAAAAAAACTTGTTTGCGGCGCATTACCTAAAAATAGTATTTTATGATTTTCGTTGGCAATTAATGGGACGTTATTATTTAAAATTGATTCGATATAATTTGGAGGAATAGTAGTAGCAGGAAATTTTTCTTTAAACCAGGTATGAACAGGTTTGTCTAATCCTGCGCCTTCCATATAATTAAATAATGAAATTTTAAGGCCTTCACCAAATTTACTGTGGTCAGCTCCGGTTGGGTCGTTGTGCACTAAATCGTTATTGGCAAATGCGCCAATTTGATTATTTACTATGGTAACATGAAATTGTTCCGGATG
>Ga0075163_10012589_pt1 | contig 11017 bp, 8 predicted proteins | sample JI1023141ADNA_FD_71478 | JGI IMG/M metagenome (GOLD analysis project Ga0075163, IMG submission 71478) | Wastewater effluent complex algal communities from Wisconsin, to seasonally profile nutrient transformation and Carbon sequestration -... | ecosystem: Engineered > WWTP > Effluent > Algae...
CACGGTGCGCGGATTGCGTCCGCTGGCTTTTTTAATTACCGCAGTCGTGGCGATCCGATTATTGGCCAATCCTTATGTGCTTGAATATACACAGAGCAATGCCGCAGCGGCGCAGCTTTGGTTATTCTATGGCTACGGCCTGCCGATGGTCTTCTGCCAAATCGCCGCGCGGATGTTCCGCCGCGACCGGGATGATAGTCTGGTGGCCTTATTGGAAGCCGTCTCACTGGCTTTCCTCGCGTGTCTTCTATCTTTCTCGATCCGTATTCAAATCGCCGGCTCACTGACGGCAAGCGGCTTTGATCTTGCCGAGCGCAGTCTGCATGGATTGATTTTCCTTACCATGGGGTATGGCCTTCTGTCCGTGCATCGGTACGAACCGCGCAGGATAACTTTGTGGGGTGCGCGTGCACTTGTCGTCCTGGGCAGTTTCTTTGTCGCCATCAATCTTTTGTTTAATCCTCTGTGGTCCGGTGAATCTGTTGGCGATCGACTGATCATTGATCTTTTGCTTCTCGCTTATGGAATTCCCGCATTGATTTATGCCGCACTCCGTTACGAATTCGCCAAACGGAAGGAACATCTCGCCATGACGATAAGCGGTGCGGCGGCACTGTTCTTGTCGTTTGTTTATGTGACGCTGGAGATCCGGCATGCCTTTCAAGGACCACGGCTTGACGGCACCAATCCGTCCAATGCCGAAATGTATGCTTATTCGGCAGGCTGGCTGCTTTATGCGGGCATTCTGCTGGCGTTGGGTTTCTTGGCGCGGCGGCTCGATCTGCTCCGCCTGGGTCTTGGCGCGCTGCTGATTGTTTCGCTTAAAGTATTTCTCATCGACATGTCCGCGCTGGAAGGACTTTACCGTGTCGCTTCCTTCCTCGGCCTCGGCTTCACCTTTATGGGTGTGGGCTGGCTTATTAAACGCTACGGCATCAAGGCGCATGAACCTAGCGCCGCACCTCAATCGGAAACTTAGCTCCGTTTGCGGAAGGCGTTTTGTGGATAGGTTCCGAGAAGCTTTAGCTTGTTGGAGAAATAACCCAGCTCATCGAAGGCAAAATCTACGGACTTGTCCGCAGGATGGCCTTCGATCTCGGCATAGAACTGCGCCACGGTGAAACTGGCATCAACAATGTAGCTTTCCAGCTTTACGATGTTGACGCCATTGGTCGCAAAACCACCTAAGGCTTTGTATAGCGCCGCCGGAACACTCCGTACTTCGAACACGAAGCTAGTCAGGCACGGTCCCGATCGGGGATCGGGCTCTTTGCGATTGCGCGCCATGATCACGAACCGGGTCGTATTACCGATCTTGTCTTCAACACGGCTGCGGAGAATATCCAATCCGTAAATTTCCGCTGCAAGCGACGATGCCAGCGCGCCGACTGTGCGATCGCCGGCCTCGGCAACATCACGGGCTGCCCCGGCCGTATCCGAATGCACTTCCGCCTGCACCTTGAGGCCGCGAATAAGTTCGCGGCATTGGGCCAAGCCTTGCGGATGACTGCGGATGATTTTTAGGCCTTCCAACTTGGCACCCTTGGGCGCCAAAAGATGATGCTCAACCTGCTCAAAATGTTCACCGATAATGAATAGGGACGAACGAGGCAGCAGGTGATGAATATCCGCGACCCGTCCGCCCAAAGAATTCTCGATCGGTATCATCGCCAGCCGCGCCTTGCCGTCTTCGACGGCGGCAAAGGCATCTTCGAACGATGGGCAGGGCAAAACTTCCATTGATGGAAAGGCATGGCGACAAGCCAAATGTGAGTAGGCGCCGGGGAAGCCCTGAAAGGCGATGGTGTTATCGGGTCCTGTCGTCATTTCATCTTCTCCCTGTTCACCAAATGCCAACCAACCCGGATTACAGATCAGCAACTCTGCCAGCTGGGCTACTTGCGCCAAGTCGGGCAGACTGACACCAGACTCCCACCGGGTGACCGTCGGCTGCGTAACCTCAAGGGCTGTTGCCACAGCCGCCTGGGTTAATCCAACCTGTCGCCTTTTTTCACGTAAGCGCTCAGCAAATTTCATACGTAATACGTATATTATAAAATACGAAAGACGTATATAGGCTATTTTTGGCTGAGAATATGCCGGGCGCGGGCCAAATCATCCGGGGTGTCCACCCCCAAAGGTACCCCCTCAACCACGGCCACATCAATACGCATCCCCGCTTCTAAGGCTCGCAATTGCTCTAGCTTCTCGCGTTTCTCAAGGCCTGAGGGCGGTAACGCGATAAACCGGGCCAGGCATTCCCGGCGATACGCATAGATCCCGATATGGTGCAGCAAAGGCCCCGCCCCCGTCGGCGCTGTGGCCCGGGTAAAGTAAAGGGCACGGCCAATCTTGCCGGGCGCCGCCACCTGATCATCTGGAAAGCTGACCACGGCTTTAACGGTATTCGGGTCGTTCTTTTCTTCGTCTCGCGTGATAACTGCCGCCAAGGTCGCAATATCCGCCCCTGGATCCACCCCTGGCACCTGAAGAGGCGCCAAAACACTTTTTATTGTTTCGGGAGCGATCGTCGGAAGGTCGCCTTGCAGATTGACGACAACCCGGTGCCGACCAGTTTTATCGTAGATTTTAAGGGCGGCGGCGATCCGATCCGAGCCCGATGGCAAATCCGGATCGGTCAGAATGGCCGTGCCCCCCGCCGCCTTTATCACATCAGCAACCGCAGGTTCGGCGCATGCCACTACAACCGGACCTATGCGTGCCGCCTCGGCCCGGCGCAGGACATGGACAATCAGGGGCGTGCCGTGAATATCAGCCAAAACCTTATCGGGCAGACGAGTCGACCCGAGCCGGGCGGGAATCATTACAATCGGATCCAGTTCAACAGCAGTCATCATCCATAACCCTTACAGAAGAAGTCGCTCGAGCGCGACTTTATATCGCAGCGACGTCCGGCGGCAAATCGCCTTGCATATACAGGCCTACGACAGGCTGTTTCCGCCGCTTGTGGTTGAGGAAACGAAAATGTAAAGTGCGCCCGCCCGGGTGGATAGAACCACAGTCGGGAGGACGACAAAAGTTATTCGGAGATTGATCGCGACATGGCCGCAGATAAGGACCACGGAACCGATCCGTTACTATTCAACAAGATTGCCGCAGGAATTCTTGCGGCAGGATTGATTGCAATGGTTACGGGGTTGATTGCAGATGCTTTAGTCAGCCCTCATCCGTTAGAGAAGGATGCGTTTGCTGTTGAGGCTGCCGAAGACACGGCTGCTCCAGCTGGCGGCGCTACCGCAGCGCCGACCGAAATCGCACCGATCGCGCCTTTATTGGCGGCGGCCGATCTTAAAGCCGGTGAAACCTCGGCCAAAAAGTGCCTCACCTGTCATACCTTTGAAAAAGGCGGCGCGAATAAGATTGGTCCTAATCTGTGGGGTATCGTTGGCAATCACAAAGCCCACTTGGGTGACGGCTTTGCGTATTCGCCAGTTATCTTAGAGCACAAGGCCGAGACATGGGATTTCGAAAACCTTAATAAGTTTATTGCGAGCCCTGCGGGTTACATGAAAGGGACCAAGATGTCCTTTGCCGGCATACGCAATGACAAGGAACGCGCCAACGTCATTGCTTGGCTTCGTACGTTGAGTGATTCTCCAATCCCTCTCCCTTAAAATCGGGCGGCATGGCGTGACACAATCTTCACCCCTTGCCATCTTCGCTCTATTCGCAACTTTCCTCGCCGATGCAGCGGGACCGTTGCTACGGCGGTATTTCCGCACATCCCTTCTGACCGAAACAAAAGCCGATCATAGTCCCGTGACGGAAGCGGATCGTGGCGCTGAAGCCGTCATGCGCGCACTCATCATGCAACGATACCCAGATCACGGGATCATCGGCGAAGAAATGGGCAACCATCGCGCAGATGCCGAATGGGTATGGGTGTTGGATCCTATCGATGGCACCAAAGCTTTTATGGCGGGGGCGCCGACCTTTGGAACCTTGATTGCGCTATGCCACAAAGGCGTTCCAGTGGTCGGCATAATTGACCAACCTATTTCTTGCGAAAGATGGATTGGCATCCAGGGACAACCCACACAACTCGGCGGGCGGCCTGTTCACGCGCGCCCTGCATCGAGCGTTTCTGATCTCGGTAAAGCTTTATTGGCCGCAACCGCCCCGGATATGTTTACAACCGCGGCTGAGCGACATGGTTTTACCCAGCTGCAACAGGCCTGCCGCTTTACCCGATTTGGTCTCGATTGCTATGCCTACGGGCTTTTAGCGGTTGGGCAAATTGATCTGGTCTGCGAAGCGTCGATGAAGCCCCATGATATTATGGCTTTGGTTCCGGTGGTTGAAGGCGCCGGCGGTATAATAACCGATTGGGCAGGCAAGCCTTTCACCCTGGATGGGGGATCGACCCAGGTTCTAGCCGCCGGAAATAAGGAGTTACATCGGGCGGCTTGCACCCTGCTCGCGTAGGTTTGTTATATTTTTAACAGTTACGGCTTGCGCTCCAGCGCCAGAACGTCAGACTTAGGCATCTTGAAGTCTATACAAGGACGTCCTCATGATCCGCCTTCGCTCTGCGCCGTCTTTACTCTTTGCCTTCAGTGCTTTTATTTTTATGGGCGGATCTATTTTTACCGCAGCACCCCTAGCGGCAGAGCCGGCCCACGGGATTGCCATGCATGGCGCCCCCAAGTACGCCAAGGATTATAAGAATTTTGATTATGTAAATCCAACGGCGCCGAAAGGTGGTGATATTAAGCTACCGGCAATTGGAACGTTTGATTCACTGAATGCCTTTATCATCAAGGGAACTCCCGCTGCAGGTCTTGGATTAATTTATGACACTTTAACCGAAGCCTCGACTGATGAGGCTTTTAGTCAATACGGCCTTTTAGCCGAAGGAATTGAAACACCCGAAGATCGATCATGGGTTACATTTACGTTACGCAGCGACGCCAAATGGCACGACGGAAAACCGATCACTGCCGACGATGTGATCTGGACCTTTGAAACCTTAAAAGCAAAAGGTCCACCGCAATTTCGTTTTTATTACGCCGGTGTTGAAGCGGTTGAGCGGATTGGAGAGCGCGCGGTAAAGTTCCGTTTCAAGCCCGGGGTTAACCGCGAACTGCCGCTGATCCTTGGCCAGCTGACCGTCCTGCCAAAACATTGGTGGGAAAAGCGCAAGTTTGAGGAAACGACGCTGGAGCCGCCGCTGGGCAGCGGGCCCTATAAAATTGATAGTTTTGAGCCCGGGCGCTTTATTACCTATCGCCGCGCCGACAACTATTGGGGGAAAGACCACCCCGTTAACAAGGGGCGCTACAACTTTGATACCATGCGGTATGATTATTATCGTGACAGCACGGTCATGATTGAAGCTCTCAAGGCTGGAGCTTTTGATTTTCGCGTGGAAAATTCCTCCAAGGCCTGGGCCACCGCTTACGATGTTCCGGCCGTGAAACAAGGCGTTTTAATCAAAGAGGTTTTGCCCCACCAACGCACCTCGGGCATGCAAGGCTTTGTGTTCAATACCCGGCGCGAAATCTTTAAGGACCCAAAAGTTCGCCAAGCCCTTGCCTATGCCTTTGATTTTGAGTGGTCGAATAAAACTCTTTTTTATGGGCTTTACCATCGCACCAGAAGCTATTTCGGGAACAGCGAACTTGAGGCGAAGGGCTTACCTTCACCTGATGAACTTAAAATTCTTGAGCCTTATCGCGGCCGCATCCCCGATGAGGTTTTCACCACCGAATACAATCCGCCGTCAACGGAGGGCCGCACCATCCGCGACAATTTGTTGATCGCCGCTAAACTTTTGAAGGAAGCGGGCTGGATCATAGATCCCAAAACTAAAAAACTTACTCATCAATCCAGCGGCAAGGTGATGGGGTTTGAGATTCTGTTGGATGACCCCTTATTCGAGCGGATCAGCCTTCCGTTTATTCAAAACCTTGAGCGGCTCGGCATTATAGCAAAAATTCGCAACGTTGACGTCGCGCAGTATCGTCGCCTCACCGATAATTTTGATTTTGACATGATCTCCAATATTTGGGGGCAATCGATGTCTCCCGGCAACGAACAACGCGACTTTTGGGGCAGCGATTCAGCCAACGCTACCGGCAGCACCAATTTGGCCGGCATCGCCAATCCTGCCATTGACGCCATAATCGAATCCCTGATTGCCGCACCAACGCGAGAAGCGCTTGTTGCGCAAACCCGGGCGCTGGATCGCGTGTTGCAGTGGGGACATTGGGTTATCCCGCATTGGCATTCGCGGGAAGATCGGGTTCTTTATTGGGATAAGTTCGGGCATCCGCAAAAAGTGCCTGTTGGGGGCACCGATGTCATGACATGGTGGATTGATAAGGATAAAGCGGCTACCTTAGAGGCGCGTAAGGCCAAACTCCCTAAACCATGACGGGATAAGAATCCATGCTGGCCTATATCGTTCGCCGTCTGTTGCTGATGATCCCGACTTTATTTGGGATCATGCTGTTAAGTTTCTTGATCATTCAAGCGGCGCCTGGCGGCCCGATCGAGCAAATTCTCGCGCGTCTTGACGGAACAGAAATAGATGCGACCGCCCGGATCTCGAACAATAGTCAGAACGAGAGCGGGAGCGGCAACCAAGCAAACGCCTCTAATCAGCAAGGCTCCAGCACCTACCGCGGCCGTCAAGGCATAGATCCCGCCTTCATTAAAGAATTGGAACGAGAATTCGGCTTCGACAAACCGCTGGCCGAAAGATTTATTTTGATGATGGGTCGGTTTTTAAGCTTTGACTTCGGCAAAAGCTTTTTCCGCGACCGCAGCGTCGTTGATCTGGTGATCGAGAAAATGCCGGTCTCCATTTCTCTTGGCCTATGGACGACCTTGCTGACCTATTTAATTTCCATACCGCTGGGTGTCGCCAAAGCCGTTCGCGACGGTAGCCGTTTTGACGCGTGGACGTCGGCTGTCATCATTTTTGCCAACGCCGTTCCCAGTTTTTTGTTCGCGATCTTACTGATCGTTTTATTTGCCGGTGGCCGTTACTTCGAATGGTTTCCCCTGCGGGGCCTGACATCGGATAATTTTGAGCAGCTGAGCCTTTGGGGTAAGGCGCTTGATTATGGCTGGCACATGGTGCTGCCGATAGCGTCGATGGTCATTGGCGGCTTTGCCGGCCTCACCATGCTGACAAAAAACAGCTTCCTGGATCAAATCAGCCAGCAGTATGTCGTCACAGCCCGGGCGAAAGGCCTTACTGAGCGGCGGGTTTTGTACGGACATGTCTTTCGCAACGCCATGCTGTTGGTGATTGCCGGTTTCCCCAGCGCCTTCATCAGCATTCTGTTTACCGGATCGCTGTTGACTGAAGTGATCTTTTCTCTCGATGGCCTGGGTCTCTTAGGGTTCGAGGCGGCAATTAATCGCGACTATCCGATTATGTTTGCCACCCTTTATGTCTTTACACTCCTGGGCCTGATTATGAATCTCGTCGGCGATCTGATGTATGTGGCGGTTGATCCTCGCATTGATTTTGAAGCCAGATCGTAGGGATAGATGCGCCAAATCTTCTCCCTATCGCCCCTTAATCAGCGCCGACTGGCCAACTTCCAGCGCCACCGTTTGGGTTATTGGTCGTTCTGGATTTTCTCGGTCCTGTTCATTTTAAGTTTGTTTGCCGAATTTCTGGCCAATGACCGGCCGCTTCTTATTCGTTATGACAATTCTTGGTATGTGCCGGTTTTTACCAGTTACCCCGAAACTACTTTCGGCGGCATGTTTGAAACCGAAGCCGAATATAAAGACGCCGCGGTTCAAGAACTGATCAAAGAAAAGGGCTGGATTATCTGGCCACCGATTCCTTATCGTTTTGACAGTGTGATTAGCAATCTGGACCAGCCGGCCCCCTCACCGCCGAGTAAAAAAAATTGGCTCGGCACTGATGATCAGGCTCGTGACGTCTTTGCGCGGCTTATCTATGGCTTTCGCATATCCGTTCTGTTCGGCCTTATCCTGACTATTTTGTCATCGATAATCGGGATCGCTGCCGGCGCCATTCAGGGATATTTCGGCGGATTAACGGATCTTCTTTTCCAGCGATTTATTGAAATTTGGTCGGGGCTGCCGACCCTTTATTTGCTGATCATCCTGGCCAGCGTGGTTACGCCTAACTTCTGGTGGTTATTAATTTTGATGCTCGCCTTTTCTTGGATGTCGTTGATCGGTGTGGTGCGGGCCGAGTTTTTGCGCGCGCGCAACCTTGACTACGTCCGCGCCGCACGGGCCTTGGGGCTTGTTGATCTTCGGATTATGATCCGCCACGTTCTGCCCAATGCCATGGTTGCGACAATCACCTTTCTGCCTTTTGTGACTTCGGGGGCAGTTACAACCCTGACCGCCTTGGATTTCCTAGGCTTTGGATTGCCGCCAGGATCGCCTTCATTGGGCGAACTTCTCAAACAGGGAAAAGAAAATCTGCAAGCGCCCTGGCTGGGCATTACCGGGTTTTTCGCCATTGCCCTGATTTTAAGTCTGCTTGTTTTTATCGGCGAAGCGGTTCGTGATGCCTTCGATCCGCGAAAAGTCTTTGTTGCGGAGAAAGAAAAACCATGAGCGATTCCCCCTTGCTTGAGGTTAAAAACCTTGCGGTGCGATTTGGCAACGGACCGGGCGCAGTTGACGCCGTCCGCGGCGTTTCCTTCACCCTTGATCGCGGTGAAACATTGGCGCTGGTGGGAGAAAGCGGATCGGGTAAATCGGTCACCGCGCTTTCCATTCTTCAGCTTCTGCCCTACCCCTTTGCTTCTCATCCGGCCGGCAGCAGCATTGTTTTTGACGGCCGCGAGCTTATCGGCGCGCCCGCAAAAACCCTGCGTGGTATTCGCGGCAACCGCATTGCCATGGTGTTTCAAGAACCCATGACATCGCTTAACCCTTTGCATACTGTTGAGAAGCAGATTGCTGAGACCCTTTATATCCATAAAAAGCTATCGCGCACAGCTGCTCGGGCGCGGGTTCTCGAGCTTCTGGAATTGGTGGGCATCGATGATGCCGAACGCCGATTAAGCTCTTATCCCCATCAACTATCGGGTGGACAGCGGCAGCGGGTGATGATCGCCATGGCCTTGGCGAACGAGCCTGATATTCTTATTGCCGACGAGCCGACCACGGCAGTTGACGTTACCATCCAAGCGCAACTGTTAAAATTACTCGCCGATCTTCAGCAACGTTTGGGCATGGCTCTTTTATTCATCACCCATGACTTGAATATCGTACGCAAAATTGCCCCCAATGTTGCCGTTATGCAAAAAGGGGAGATTGTCGAAATAGGGCCAACGGCTCGCGTCTTAAAAACACCCAACCACCCTTATACGCAGCGCCTTATTGCGGCAGAGCCCACCGGGGTACCGTCTGTCCTTTCGCCTAATGCTCAAGAAATTTTAAAGGTTCAGAATCTCAACGTTGTTTTTCCCATTCGCAAAGGCATTTTCAATCGCGTTACCGACACTGTGGTCGCCGTTAAAGATGCAGCCTTTACGTTACGTACGGGCGAAACCTTGGGCGTGGTGGGCGAAAGCGGATCGGGGAAAACCTCATTGGGCCTTGGAATCTTACGGCTTATTCCGGCCAGCGGTCAGGCTTTATTCGACGGCCATGATCTTTTAAAACTGTCCAACTCAGACATGCGCGCGATGCGTCGCCATCTGCAGATTGTCTTTCAAGATCCTTATGGATCTCTTAGCCCTCGGATGTCGATTGGACAGATCATTGCCGAAGGCTTGGTTGCCCATAACATCGGCGATAAAGATGAACGTGAGGCCCGCGTTATCGAGGTCTTACGAGAAGTTGAATTGGATCCCGACACGCGCCACCGCTACCCCCATGAATTCTCGGGCGGGCAGCGACAACGGGTGGCGATCGCCCGCGCTTTGGTTCTAAAACCACGCGTAGTTATTCTGGACGAACCCACCAGCGCCCTTGATGTGTCGATTCAAAAACAGATTGTTGAACTTCTTCGCGGTCTTCAGCAGCGCTACAACATGGCCTACATTTTTATCAGTCATGATTTGCGCGTGGTGCGCGCCATGAGTCACCATGTCTTGGTTATGCGCCGTGGCGCCATTGTTGAACAAGGCTCCGCCGAGGCTATCTTTACGCAAGCAAAGCATCCTTATACTCAAGCCTTGCTTACTGCCGCTATCGATTTAAAGGCTGTTACTGATGGAACCGTTCGGCAATAAATCAGCTTGATCTATTCGCCAGTTTGGCGCGTTACCAAGATTTTATCGATGCGCCGTGCGTCCATATCGACAACTTCGAAGCGCCAGCCGCCGACGGTGAAGATGTCACCCGTTTTCGGCAACTGACCAAATTGACCCAAGGCAAATCCCGCAACCGTGTGATAGTCGGATTGTTCCGGCAAAGGCACGCGCAGCAGGGTGACCATGCGATCAACCGGCAATGCACCATCCAGTAAAAACGATCCATCAGCCCGCTCAACAATTTCCGGGGGCGATTCATCATGCTCGCTAAACTCGCCGGCTATACCTTCGAGTATATCGGCCGGCGTCACCACACCTTCGAAAGTCCCGTATTCATCAACCACCAAGGCCATATGCACAGAGGCCTGCTTCAAGATTGCCAAGGCTTCAAGCGCATCGGCGCGATCATGAATAGCCGAGGTTTTCCGCAGGATTGCCCGCATATCCAAATCTTTACCATCCAACGCCGCCGTCAGAATGTCCTTGGCCTGAACAATTCCCACCACCTCGTCCAGTTTTCCATTGGCGGCCGGGAATCGTGAATGATCGCTATTCCTTAAGTGACGAAGGATGGTTTCTTTATCGGCAGAAAGATCAATCCAATCTACGTCGTGACGCGGGGTCATAAAGGCGCGCACCGGACGATCGGCCAGACGCATAACACCCGTGATCATTTCACCTTCGGCCCGCTCGACCACACCGGCGCGGGAAGCCTCGGCCAAGAGGCTATGAATTTCTTCATCGGTGACTGTCTTATCGGCAATACGCTGACCGCCAACCAACTTCAG